>JMBX01000354.1_pt1 | contig 11932 bp, 15 predicted proteins | sample 616521 | NCBI WGS metagenome assembly JMBX01 (sample SAMN02727906, study PRJNA239997) | anaerobic digester metagenome | biome: anaerobic digester; isolation source: mesophilic anaerobic digester inoculated with municipal waste water sludge... | place: Germany: Bielefeld University, CeBiTec ...
GGTAACAGGGCGTAGCCTCCCCCCCATCCTTCGGTACAAGTACCAAAAACCTAAAAAGTTAAGATAGGGACTTTAGAATTTCTAAAGTGTGAGTATATGAAGATGCAAAGGAGGTTTTCATGTATGTTTAAATCAAAGCTTATTAAGAAAGGTGTTTATATTTTCTTTTTGGTCATGTTTTTATTCGTATTGACAACAAGTACAGTCTTTTGTAGTTCCAATAGATATGTTAATTTGTTAGGAAATGAAGGTTTTACAACAGAGTTGTCTAAAAATCAGCCTGATGAAAGTGGATATCTTGATAGTGAAAACAGTTGGTCACTGTTCTTAAATCATGGGGAAGGGTTGGCGGAAGCTATAATTAGTAACGAAATTCTGAAAGTCATTGTGACTGATCATGGACCAAATCAATGGTCTGTTCAATTACTGCAATCACCAGTCACGATTGAGAGAGGAGGTAAGTATAAAATAACCTTTGATGCCAAAGCAGAAGGCATGCAATCTTTAATGATTAAAGTAGGTGGAATAGCATCAAGAGGTTGGACAGCATATTCACAAAAACAATTTGACTTATCTCCACAATGGCGAAGCTATGAAATGGATTTTACAATGTATCAAGGTACTGATGAAAATGCTCGTTTGAGTTTTGGTTTTGAATAACGGAGTGTATTACATAGATAATGTGAAATTAGTGAAAATAGGTGAAGAATTCCTGCCAGAGGAAGGCTGGTTAACAGAAGAGGATGAAGACAAAGTGGAAAACTGGGTATTAGTTTGGGAAGAGAATTTTGATAGTATAAACTGATATCTGGACTTTTGAGATTGGAAGTCCTGATTGGGATGGAGATGGAGTGCCTGATCGTTGGGGGGGTAACAATGAACTACAGTATTATACAGATAGAAATGCTTACATAAAAGATGGAAAACTAGTCATTACAGCTAAAGAAGAAACAGTTTATGATATGAATACAAGATTTGATTATACTTCAAGCAGAATGATCACAAAAGGTAAGTATGAAGTGCAATATGGAAGGATGGAAATTCGAGCTAAATTACCAATTGGTCAAGGTATTTGGCCAGCTATCTGGATGTTAGGCAACGATATAGATTTCAATACATGGCCAGCATGCGGTGAAATAGATATAATGGAATATTTGGGGGGGCATCAGCCTAATATCGTTTACGGAACTGTTCACGGTCCTATTTCAGGTGGACCTGGTGTAGGGTCTTATTATACCTTGGAAGAAGGGACTTTTCATGATGATTTCCATGTTTTGCGATGGAGTGGGATGATGACGAAATAGAATTGTATGTTGATGATGATTTGTATCTTGTAGTTAATAAATATGAGATGGGTGAAGCAGATTGGGTATTCGATCATCCATTTTTCTTCATTCTTAATGTTGCTGTTGGCGGTAATTGGCCTGGTTATCCTGATGAAACTACAGTTTTCCCACAAATAATGGAGGTAGATTACATTAGGGTCTATGAAGACACCGATTCAAGAACTATTTCTGGACTGGAAGTCTGGGATTGTGAATATGAAAAGATGATCAAAGAAAAGAGAGGATCTATTACATATACTGAAGGAGAAGTAGTAAATGGAAACTTTGAAAGAGATATTGTAAACAAGCAGGAAGAATCCCTGATGATTGGTACATCTGGGTTGGAGAAGGTGGAAAGGCTTCAGGAAAAGTTGTTAACGGAGAATTTAGAATGGATGTTGAAGAGCTGGGAAATCAAACATGGTCTATTCAACTAGCACAATTTATTAAGCTAGTAGCAGGAGATTATGTTCTTTCTTTCAAGGCTCGTGCTGATGTTCCAAGGGATATTCTTGTTTTGGTTCAACATGAAGGAGGAAGTTGGACTGTTTATGGTGAAAAGTATGCTGAATTAACCGAAGAAATGCAAGAGTTTACTGTAAATGTTTCACTTCCTGAAGATGATATTCCTAAACTTTCTTTTAATTTTGGAAAGACTCCAAAAGGTGTGCCAACTACTGTGTATATAGACGATGTATATATAAGACCAGCAGACTAAAGTAGACAAAAGCTTTGTAGAGATTGATTTGTGTCATTTTAAAAAAATAAATTTTCACAGCTGACATGACAAATTTTGTTTTGAAAGTATTAGCGACTTTAGAAATGAAGATTTTCTAATAATGGAATTTTGAATTTCTAAAGTTAGTAATGTGAATATTGAGAGTATTGAAAGGAGGTTCAAAAATGGTTAAGAGAAAGATCTTTATCTTTATGTTCGTTTTACTTATGTCCTTAAGTTTAGCTAATTCTAATGATACTAAATCAAACCTTGAAGACATGTTTGATTACTCTTATCTTTTAGTTCCTCTTGCGGTTAAACCGTCGGTTGCTGGAACTTTGCGGGTTATAGAACATGAAGGCATAAAAACTATAGGAGATCAAAATGGAAATGTGATTCAACTGAGGGGTATGAGTACTCATGGGTTACAGTGGTATCCAGAAATATTAAACGATAATGCTTTTGCTGCCCTTTCAAACGATTGGGGGAGCTAATGTCATTCGATTGGCTATGTATGTTGGTGAAGATGGATACGCAAAAGATCCCACAGTGATGAAAGAAAGGGTAATAAAAGGCATTGAACTAGCAAAAAAACACGATATGTATGTCATAGTAGATTGGCATGTTCATATTCCAGGAAATCCTTTAGCTGAAATTTATAGTGGAGCTTATGATTTCTTTGATGAAATTTCAAACCTTTATCCTAATGATCCTTACATCATTTATGAGCTTTGTAATGAACCTAGCAGTAATGATGGAGGTATTCCTGGTGGAGGGGTTCCCAATAACGAAGAAGGTTGGCAAATTGTAAAATCGTACGCAGAACCCATTATCGAAATGTTACGCAAGAAAGGGAATGAGAACTTAATTATAGTAGGTAGTCCTAACTGGAGTCAAAGGCCTGATTTGGCAGCAGATGATCCAATAGCTGATAGCAACACTGTATATGCAGCTCATTTTTATGCAGGTACACATAAACCTGATCCTAACGATTATGTGATGAGCAATATTTTGTATGCATTAGAAAAAGGGGTACCGGTTTTTATTTCGGAATGGGGAACAAGCGAAGCTACTGGGGGGGCCGGTGGACCGTATCTTGAAGAATCTGATAAATGGATCAGTTTTCTAAACAAACAGAATATAAGTTGGGTTAATTGGTCACTTACAAATAAAAATGAAAGTTCGGGTGCTTTTAGGCCATTTATCAGTGGACAACACGAAGCTGCCAGTCTTGATCCAGGAGAACAACAGATTTGGGATCCTTATGAACTCAGTGTCTCTGGTGAGTATGTCAGAGCGCGTATTAAAGGTATTTCTTATCAACCTGTTGACCGAGGAAAGAGTATTATATGGGATTTAACGATGGTACCACACAAGGTTTTGTAGTAAATAGTGATAGTCCTATCAAAGATTTAGTTCTTCAAAATGAAAAGAAAAGACTGAAAATATCGGGTTTAGATTCTAGTAACGATGTTTCAGAAGGTAACTTTTGGGCAAATGCACGTATTTCCGCAGATAACACAGCAGTGAGAAAGGATATTTTAGGTTGTGAAGAATTAAAATTGATGTTTTGTTACAGAACCAACGACTGTTGCAATAGCTGCTGTTCCACAAAGTGCGACTCATGGTTGGGCTAATCCTAACTGCGCTGTAAAACTAACAGAAATTGATTTTGTGAAACAAGAAGATGGCCTTTACAAAGCAACATTGAGTATTACTACGGAAGATGCACCTAACTTGGGAGTAATTGCTACAGACCCTAATGATAGTACCTTAACCAACATCATCCTTTTATTGGAACAGATAATGCTGATACCATTTTCTCGATAATATCGCGATATTTGGTGAAAAGATGGTCACCCCCCCTATTGCACACGCTCCTTTAGGAGTTGCAAAATTACCTTCCGACTTCGAAGATGGTACACGTCAAGGTTGGGATTGGGATGGAACATCAGGGGGGGTAAAGAGTGCTTTGACTATAGAAAATGTAAACAATTCTAAAGCTCTTTCATGGGAAGTAACGTATCCAGATGTCAAGCCAACGGATGGTTGGGCCAGTGCCCCACGATTAATCCTTGCAAATATAAACACAACTAGGATTGATAACAACAGGTTTGCTTTTGATTTCTATTTAAAACCAGAAAGAGCAAGTAAGGGAGCTATATCTATAAACCTAGCTTTTGCGCCACCAGCTTTAGGTTATTGGGCTCAAGTAAAAAAAACTTACGACATATCTTTAGAGGAACTGCAAGCTGCAGAATTAACAGAAGAAGGATTGTATCATTTCAAGGTTTCTTTTGATTTAAATGACATCGCAGATAATAAGGTTATAGGACCTGACACTGTTTTAAGAGACATAATAATAGTGTTTGCTGATGTAGAAAGTGATTATTCTGGAAAAATGTATATAGATAATATCAGGTTTGAAAAGTAAAAAGAATTAGTATTTTGTTAATTTTTGTGTGTTTAATTTATTAATTTAAGTAAAACTTCAAAAATTTAATTTTATTGGAGTTATTTGCCTCTAAAAGACTTAAACCTTACTCTAAGTATGTAATTATGTTTGAATGTAAACTGTTTCATAATAGAATGTAAATGATGAGAAGTTTTTAGGAAGGGCCTTCCTTAAAAGAGATAAGTACCAAAAAAACTGGAGGTGAAGAAAGTATGAAAAAAAGGTTTTATGGTGTTTCTTTTATTGGTGATGTTGGTTACTGGGGGGAGTAATGCTCGGACAAGTAACCCAGATTCCAAGGAATGAAGCTGTATATGTTGCCGGTTTTCAATGGGGGACCACCAACAACAAACAATCCATTTACAGGATCTCCAATGACATTTGTATCAGACCCAAGGCAACATATTTGGATATATGAACCGCTGTTTACATGGGATTTTCTCAATGGGAAATATGTTCCAATTTTGGGAGAATCATACAAGTGGTTAGACGATATGCGCTTAGAAGTAAAAATAAATCCAAAAGCTTATTTTCATGATGGAGAACCCGTAACTGCTGATGATGTTGTATATTCCTTTAAATTCGGACAAAAATACCCAGTAGGATTACAGATTTGGGAATGGTTGAAAGATATCTACAAAGTAGATGATCATACAGTTATCTTTGAGATGAAGCCAGAAAATCCAAATCGTTTGATGGTTGAAGATGCTATCGGTGCAACATTCATTATTCCAGAACATATTTGGTCAAAAGTTGAAGCAGATAACGGATATGACATTGCAAAGATAAGACAGTTTAGAAATGACGATCCAATAGGTTCAGGACCATTCAAGGTATATTATGAAAGTCCAGAAACAATTATACTAGAAAGAGTTGACAACTATTGGGGGGGTAACGAAGCACTACACGGTGGCAAAAGCCATCAGCAAAATACATAGTTCATCCTATTTTCAAGAGCAATGACGAAGGTAACTTAGCTTTTGAAAATGGTGAAGTAGATATATCTCAAGAATTTATACCCAGAATTTGGGAAGCATGGGAAAAGAAGGGACTTCCAATAGGAACATGGTACAAAGAAATTCCTTATTATGTTCCAGCAACAATGCCTTCCTTATGGTTCAATGTTCACAAATATCCATTAAGTTTACCGGAAGTAAGAAGAGCAATTGCTTATTCAATAAACTATGCAAGAATTGCCGAATTGGCTATGTCTAATTATTCTCCAGCTGCTCAGGCTAGTTTGATCATGCCTTATGGAGGAGAGGCTAAATATTTCAATGAAAGTTTAGTAAAACAATACGGTTGGGAATACAATCCTCAAAAAGCAATTGAAATATTAGAAAAGAGTTAAAAGCTACAAAAGGGAAAGATGGCATATACGTATTACCTGATGGAACAAGACTTGGCCCATTTAAGGTTGAATGTCCATATGGTTGGTCAGATTGGAATGCCGCATTACAGATAGTAGCTCAATCAGCTAAAGCTGTAGGAATAGACGTTCAAACTTCGTTCCCAGATATGCCAATCGCATACGATAATAGACAAACAGGAAACTTTGACATGACAATGTGGACACCTTCTTCACCATGTCCAGCACAACCATGGTTGAATTTCCAAATTGTTATGTATTCAAAGGGAGTAGCAGAATTTGGAAAATTAGCATACAGCAACTTTGGAAGATATAAGAATGAATGGGTAGATCAATTAATAGATATGATACCAAAAGTTACAGATGAAAATGAGTTAAAGAATCTATATAACGAACTTGATCAAATATACAGACAAGATATTCCAGTTATTCCACTTATGTACAGACCTTGGACTTTCTATGAGTTTAATGAAACACATTGGACTGGATGGGCAACTGCTGAAATCCATATGCACCACCGATGCCATTAGTTGGTGCAGGTATGGAAATGCTTTGGCACATCCAACCTGTGAAATAGTGATAAATAGTTGACAAGGTACATAGAAGTTCATGGGGGTGGATAAAGGTACCCCCCCATGAACTTCTTTAAATATTATTGTGCTGAGAGGTGAACTGTGTGAAAGGATTTACAAAGTATTTTATACAAAAGCTTCTATGGTATGCACTCGCTTTTTTTTATAGCACTCTTTTTGAATTTTTTTTCTTCCTAGATTAATACCAGGAGATCCTATTTCGGTTATAGTTGGACGTGTGATGTCTGGAAATGTGGCTAGTGAAACACAAGAACGTATATATCAGTCTTATGTTCATGAGTTTGGATTAGATAAACCAATTATTGTTCAATTTTTTTACATATATAGGAAATATTTTTAAAGGGAATTTAGGTACTTCATTTAGCTTATATCCACTTTCAGTGAATGAAGTAATAGGTAGCGCTGTTGTATGGACAATTGCATTACAACTTCCTTCAATTCTAGTTGGATGGATTATTGGAAACCTTTTAGGAGCCGCTGCTGCATATAGAAATGGTGTTTTTGATAAACAATCTTTCCTTTGTCATTATTCGTAAGTTCAATACCATATCAGTGTTTGGCAATAATTTTATTATACTTTTTTTGGAGTTAACTTGAGATGGTTTCCAATTGGAGGAGGTTACAGCAGAACCTTACTTCCATCATTATCTTGGACTTTTATCGTAGATGTATTGCATTCATTATTTTTTTACCTTTCATATCTTTGGTACTAGTTACGATAGGCGGACAAGCAATTGGTATGAGAGAAATGTCAATATATGAACTTAATACAGATTATGTTACCTACTGTAAGATGTTAGGCATGAAGGATAAGAAGATTCAAAAGTATGTATTTAAAAATGCTGTTCTACCTCAAATTACTGGACTTGCAATCAGTTTGGGAAGTATGGTAGGAGGCGCTCTGGTTACAGAGATAGTATTTGGATACCCTGGTTAGGTACATGGCTTTTCAACGGGATAAGGCAGCTTGATTATCCATTAATACAAGGATCAACTCTAATAATAGCGTTAATGGTATTATTAGCTAATTTCATAATGGATATGGTATATGGATTAATTGATCCAAGAATAAAAGCCGCTCAAATGGAGGAGGTTTAATATGACTACAATAAAACTATTACTAAAATCTCCTAAATTTCTGATAGGATTTGGAATATTCATCTTTTGTTATTAACTGCCTTCATATACCCTGCAGTATCAACAAAAGATCCATTTGATATGGTAGGATTTATGTATGAATCACCCTCATCAACTTTTTGTTAGGAACTGATAATTTTGGTAGAGACGTATTTGTTGAATTAATTCATGGAATGAAATCTTCTATAATTATAGGATTAATTTCCGGAATAATTGCTACAGTGATAGGTATAACTATAGGCTTTTTGCAGGATACAAAGGAGGAATGGTGGACAACATACTTAATTCAATAACAAACATCTTTTTAGTAATACCGCCATTTGTAATTTTGATACTAGTTACAGTAAGTATGAGTAGTAGGTCATTAGTAACAATGGGATTAGTTTTAGGAATTACCTCATGGCCATGGACAGCAAGGGCAGTAAGCACAATCATTAAGTTTAAGGAATAGAGAGCATGTTGATATAGCGCGATTAAATGGAGCAAGTACTTTTGAAATAATAATAAAAGAAATAATGCCTTATATTCTTTCATATATTTTCATGGCATTTATCCTTCAAGTAGCAACAGCCATATTGAGTGAAGCAGGAATAAGTATGTTAGGACTGGGTCCAAGCAACATAGTTTCATTAGGAACGATGTTGTCCTGGGCGCTATTATTTGAATCAGTAAGGTCAGGAGCGTGGTGGGCATTTATACCGCCAGCAGTTGTGATAGCGTTAATAACATTTTCACTCTATATAATGAACACAGGGATGGACGAAATATTCAATCCCAAACTTAGGAGTTGATAAAGATAGACGACAAAAAAACTATGTTGGAAGTAAATAATTTAAAGACATATTATCAAACGAGGCTTGGAGAAAAGATAAGGGCAGTCCATAGTGTGTCATTTAAGTTGTATGAAGGAGAAATATTTGGTATAGCGGGCGAATCCGGATGTGGTAAATCGACATTAGCGATGAGTCTGTCTGGACTATTTTTACCGCCATTAAAATATGAAAGTGGATCAGTATTTTAGAAGGAGATAATATATTTAAAAAGATATAAATTATTTGAGAAAAGAAGTATTAGGCAAAAAATATTCATATATACCTCAAAGTGCGATGAATGCTTTAAACCCCCCACCATAAAAATAAAAGATTTTGTGATAGATTTAATGAAAGAACATGAACCAGATATGAAAGAAAAAGAGATAATAGAACTAACGAAAAACCGTTTTGAATCGTTATCATTACCCTCAAGGGTATTAAACCTATATCCGTTAGAATTGAGTGGAGGAATGAAACAAAGGGTAGTAGTAGCGATATCGACATTGATGAATCCTGTTGTAGTAGCAGCAGATGAACCAACATCTGCGTTAGACGTATCTACACAAAAATCAGTTATACAATTAATAAAAGAACTATTTGATGATGGAATAGTAAAAGCATAATATTTATTACGCACGAACTACCAGTTTTGAGACATATATGTGATCGAATAGCAGTAATGTATGCAGGGGAATTTGTAGAAGTGGGAAAGATGGAAGATGTAATATTCAATCCAATACATCCCTATTCCCAAGCACTGATGCAATCGATACTAGTTCCAGAAAAAGGAATGAAAGATAAAAAGTTGCCAAGTTTACCAGGATCCCCGCCAGACCTCAGGAAGATACCCGTAGGTTGCAGATTTGCAGACAGATGTCCTTTAGCGATAGAGGAATGTAAAAAAAGAAAATGTAGAAATGGTATCGCTAGATGATAGAAGTGTGCGCTGCATACGGATAAACCACATATTAACGCAAGGAAAGAAGGTGACTCCATATGGCACAAAATACTGAAGAAATAATCAAGGTAGAAAATCTTACAAAAGTGTTTGGTAGTGGTAAAAAGGTAGTAAAAGCTGTAAACAATATCAATTTTTCGATAAAGAAAGGCGAAATAGTTTCATTAGTAGGACAAAGTGGAAGCGGAAAAACAACGGTAACGAGATTAATTTTAAGGTTGCTGAAAGAAACAGAAGGGAAAATAATATTCGAAGGAAAAGATGTAACAGATATAAAAGGCAAAGAAAAAAAGAATATTGGAAAAAAAGTCCAAGCAATATTTCAAGACCCTTATGCATCATTCAATATATTCTCACCTGTAAAAAAAGTATTATTAGATACATTTAAATTGTTTAATAGTAGCTATAGCAAGAAAGAAAAAGAAAAGCTAATATGTGAAACCTTAGAATCAGTTAACTTAAGGCCAGAAGAGGTAGTGGATAAATATCCATTTGAATTAAGTGGAGGTCAAAGGCAAAGGATAATGATAGCCCGCGCTCATTTAATCAGACCCCCCAATTGTTATTAGCGGATGAACCAACATCGATGATAGATGCGAATTTAAGATCAGGAATACTAGAACTATTATTATCGCTGAGAGATACAGATGACTGTACAATAATGTTTGTTACCCATGACCTAGGATTAGCGTATTATGTGAGTGATCGAATTTTTATAATGCATGAAGGAGAAATAGTGGAGGAAGGAAGTGCTGACAAAATAATAACAGCGCCAGAACATCCATATACGATACAATTAATAAAAGACGTTCCAAAGCTTTCAGAGGAATGGCTTACAAGCTAATAACTTTAATATTTCATCTAACCTAATTAACCTAAGAAAAACTCTACAGTAGGAATATGTTTAATTATGTATATTAAAATACAGATAGAATAGAAGCTTTACAAATAATAACAAAAGTAGGGTTTTGTAACTTCTAAAGACAGTAAAGATAGTAAAAAAAGGAGGAGTTGCCCATTGTCGACAAAATATTTTCCGAAAGATTTCTTATGGGGGGGTGCAGCAACTGCATCTTACCAGATAGAAGGGTCACCACTTGCTGACGGAGCAGGTTCTTCAATTTGGCATAGGTTTTCTCACACGCCGGGGGGGAACATATTAAACGGAGATACCGGAGATGTTGCGGCAGATCATTATCGTAGATACAAAGAAGATATTGCTTTAATGAAAGAGATGGGTTTAAAAGGTATAGGTTTTCTATAGCTTGGCCAAGAATTTATCCATATGGCAAAGGAAAGATAAATGAAAAAGGAATGGATTTTTACGATAGGCTTGTGGATGAGCTGCTTGAGGCTGGTATCACTCCATTCATTACCCTGTATCATTGGGATCTACCAGCCACTTTACAAGATTTAGGTGGTTGGGCAAACAGAGATATTGCTTGTTGGTTTGCAGATTATGCAGATTATATGTTTCAAAGACTTGGAGATAGGGTTGAAAATTGGAGTACTTTAAATGAACCATGGGTTGTTGCCTTTGTTGGTCATCTGTTTGGAGAACATGCACCTGGGATGAAAGATATTTATTCTGCGTTTTTAGTTACACATAACCAATTGAGGGCTCATTCAAAGGCCGTTAGGGCTTTCAGAGAGGCAAATATTGCAAATGGAAAAATTGGAATAACGTTGTCAAACACTTCTCATGATCCTGCAACAGATTCAATGGAAGATAAAATTGCAGCAAAGGTTGCACACGAATGGAATAATTACCCACTGTTCTTACATCCCATATACTATGGAGACTATCCAGATACTGTAAAAGAATTTTAAAAGAGTATTTGCCTAAAAATTATTACAAAGATATGGAAGAAATAAAAGAAGAAATCGATTTTGTTGGAATCAATTATTATTCTGGCGATCTCGTTAAGTTTGATCCTGACTCACCCTTGGGTGGAAAGTCAGTTGAGAGAGGTCTTCCAAAAAACAGAAATGGGTTGGGAGATCTATCCAGAAGGTTTTTATAAAATACTAAAAGGGCTTCAAGACGAATATAACCCAAAAGAGGTTTATGTAACAGAAAATGGAGCAGCTTTTGATGACAAAGTGGAAAATGGAGAAGTGCATGATCATAAGAGAATTGATTATCTAAAGAAACATTTTGAAATGGCTCATAAAGCGATAGAAGATGGTGTGAAACTAAAAGGATACTTTGTTTGGTCTTTACTAGATAATTTTGAATGGGCTTTTGGGTATTCAAAAAGATTTGGAATAGTTTATGTTGATTATAATACCCAAAAAAAGAATAATAAAAGACAGTGGAAAATGGTATTCCCAAATCATTAAAAATAACTCTTTAGATTTTTGAGAAAAGGTTTTGAATTAATATTTATTTATGGGCGTGTCTTTGAATCCTTTAGTAGGTAGGTACCTAAAATATGTAGGCAACATACATACGCTAAAAGGTACCTATTTTATGAAATTCAACTTTATTATTTTTCTTTAAATTAAAAAAAATCCACAACAAGTGGGATAGGGGGGATTTCAAAATATGTTTACCTAATTTTC
>JMBX01000355.1_pt1 | contig 11927 bp, 19 predicted proteins | sample 616521 | NCBI WGS metagenome assembly JMBX01 (sample SAMN02727906, study PRJNA239997) | anaerobic digester metagenome | biome: anaerobic digester; isolation source: mesophilic anaerobic digester inoculated with municipal waste water sludge... | place: Germany: Bielefeld University, CeBiTec ...
AAATAAGTCTAGATCAAATAATTGATAATCTAAAATAACTAAGCGGGCGAAACGAGGTAAATAACACCACCAAACTCGAATCGCCCAAAATTATTAACGTTTACTATAATTATAATTATTACTAACCTGTTATTTTCCCAATTTTAACCCTATCTACAGACTTTTCCAACCTGCATACAACTTCTCTCTATCTTCTTCTATCATGTTTGGTTGAAACATTTTCGCATCTCCATATCTTCTTCAGTTCTTCTCTATCTTTCCAATAACCTACAGCTAGTCCTGCTAAAAGCTGCACCTAAAGCAGTAGTTTCAACAATCAAAGGCCTTTCAACCTCAATTCCTAATATATCTGCTTGAAATTGCATAAGAAAATTATTTTCTGAAGCGCCACCATCTGCTCTTAACTTTTTTTAAGGAAAGTCCCGAATCTTTTTCCATCGCTTCTAAAACATCTTTTGTACTGTAAGCAATCGATTCTAGAGTGGCTCTGATTATATGTTCTTTTCTTGAACCACGCGTTAACCCAAATATAGCTCCTCTTGCATACATATCCCAATATGGAGCACCAAGACCTGTAAAAGCTGGAACAAAATAAACTCCGCCATTATCTTCAACCTTTGTAGCAAAATATTCAGAATCAGCAGATGTATCAATTAATCTCAACTGATCTCTTAACCATTGAATAGCGGCACCTGCTACAAACACCGATCCTTCTAATGCATATTCAACTTTTCCGTTTAATCCCCCAAGCAATTGTTGTTAATAAACCGCTTTTTGATTTGACGGGTACCTCAGAGGTATTCAATAACATGAAACAACCTGTGCCGTAAGTATTTTTGCCATGCCTTTCTCAAAACATAGTTGTCCAAAGGTAGCAGCTTGCTGGTCTCCGGCAATTCCACTTATGGGAACATTTGCACCGAAAACACTTGAGTCAGTATAGCCATATATTTCACTAGATTCTTTAACCATTGGAAGTAATGATCTTGGAATATCTAACATATTTAGTAAATCATCATCCCATTTTAAATCAAAGATGTTATATATCATTGTCCTTGAGGCATTAGTATAGTCAGTTACGTGAACTTTCCCTCTTGTAAGCTTCCAGATTATCCAAGAATCTACAGTTCCAAATCTCAATTCACCATTTTCAGCTCTTTTTCTAACTCCTTCAACATTGTCTAAAATCCACTTAATTTTTGTACCTGAAAAATATGCATCTATTAATAAACCTGTTTTATTTCTAATCAATTCTTCATAACCTTTTTCTCTTAACCCATCACAAATTGACGATGTTCTTCTGTCTTGCCACACTATAGCATTGTACACAGGCTCTCCAGTTTTTGCATCCCAAATAATGGTAGTCTCTCTTTGATTGGTAATCCCTATCGCTGATATTTGCTCAGGCTGTATATTAGAAACCCCCCCTAAAACATTTGCTATTACACCTATAGTTGTTCCCCAAATTTCATCAGGATTATGTTCCACCCATCCTGGTTTTGGATAAAGTTGAGAAAATTCACGTTGCGAAGAATTTACTATGTTTCCTTCATGATCAAATATGATGGCTCTTGAACTTGTTGTACCCTGATCGATTGATAATATATATTTGTTCAATTTTTCAACCTCCTGACCAAAAAAAATTTACGCACTTTAAAATCTTTTTTTAAGCATCTATAATTTAAAAACCCTTATCAATAGAACTGATATTAACCCAGAAGCAAGTGGTGTTCCTATCCATCCAAATACGATCTTTAATATCAGCTTATAGTCAAAAGTTTTAGTACCAGTCGCTAACCCTACACCAATGATTGAACCTATAATTGCCTGTGAGGCACTAACAGGTATACCTATTAGTGAGAATAACCATAACGACACAGAAACACCAAAAATAGATATAGCAGATGAAAAGTGGTCCATCTCCAAAATACCTTTTCCCACAGTATATAATACTTTTTGATTTGTTGTAAATATACCTACTGCAATAGATAAACCTCCTATTATGCTTAAAATCAATGGACTTAACAATACATCGGTAAATACTCCTGTAACATTTGCTACGTTGTTAGCACCTAATGAATAAGAGCTATAGACAATAACAAACCATGTTAACACTCTTATAAACATATCTTGAGTTGCTAAAGTTAAAAATTTTCTAAAGAAAAAAAAGCAATAACTCTATATAAAATATAAGAAAAAAAATATAGCACCTAAAGGCGTTAATAACCAAGATACAAATATTCCTACTAATAAACCAAGATTCACTTGCCCTTTTAAAATACTCGCCCCCCCTATTAATGCTCCAACAACTGCTTGAGTTGCAGAGGCAGGAAGAGCTAATAAGGTCATTATCATCATAGTCAAAAAAAAGCGCTAAACATTGATAATGAAAGATATCCTACTTCAAGATTTGTTAATTGACCCAGTGTCTTTAAACCTGCACCTCCTCCGATAATAGCGCCTATAAAAACAAAAATTGAGGCAACAATTCTTACCTTTTTATAAGAAACGAGCCCCCCCGATACTACAGGTGGTCCAAATATATGTCCAGCATTGTTGGTACCTAAGGACCAACCTAATAAAAGAGAAGGTATAATATATAAAAAAATCATCCTGGAAAGTTCCTCCCTCAGAAATCAATAATAATATCAATAAAAAAAAGCCTACTTTTGCTATATTATCTAGCAATAATAGGCTTTTCTCTCAATCACTAGCCATAATCTTAATATTAGTAAACATTAAAAGTTTCTTTATTCTATCATTTTATTTAACTTGTGTCAAAGTTAAATATAACTAATTATACTAAAACATAAACGATTAAAATCGTTTATGTGGCAATTTTGAGGATTCTTTCATATTTTCACATTTTGCTTGAAAATGATATAATAATTAGGTATGTAATTTTATAAACACTATATTATTCATATCATCTAGTGGAGGTTAAAAATGAAAAAAAAGCCTAGTGATCTTCTGTTTAGTTGCTTGTATTGTTTCTGCTTTCGGTTTTAAAGCTATTATGGTTACTGACGCTGGTGGTTTAGGAGACAGATCTTTTAACGACGGTACTTGGGAAGGCATACAAATGGCGATCAGAGAGTTAGATGGTGTCGAAGGAGACGTCTTTGTTTCTAAAGAACAAACAGACTATTTACAAAATCTTACTAAAGCCGCTGAACAGGCAGATGTTGTTATAGGCGTGGGATTTTTAATGTCTGATATACTGTTCAATGTGGCTGCACAATATCCTGATACATATTTTATAGGAATTGATATCGAACCATCTCCGGGTCAAAACGTTCCACCTAATCTTGCATTATACACTTTTAAGGAAGAAGAGGGTGGATTTTTACTTGGATATATAGCAGCTTCAATGTCTAAGACAAATACAGTTGGATTCATTGGTGGGTTAGAAGTGCCTCCTGTTAAGAGATATGAAATAGGATATAGAACAGGAATAAAAGCATATAACCAGATAAAAAAATGCAAGTGTAGAATGTATAACAGGTTATGTTGGAAGTTTTACAGATGCTTCAAAAACCAAACAAATTGCTCTTTCACAGTATGAACGCGGTGCAGATATAATATTTACTGGGGGGGTCACTACTGGGGGGGCGGTAATCGATGCCGCAAAAGAGAAAGGTTCTTATTTCTACGGATTGAATAATAATGCTCCTTTAAACAGTATAATCGATGCTTATTTGAAAAGGACGAGGTTATTTTGTAATCGGATACGATATGGATCAAGACTATATGGCACCAGGTTATGTTCTAGTAAGTTCTAGAAAAAAAAGTTGATGTTGCAACATTTAATGGAATCAAGTCTGCTAAGGAAGATCGTATTTTTAAATCAGGAGTTCAGGTTTAGGCTTAGCAGAAGATGGCGTTGGTATTTCTCAAATGAAATATACTAAAGGGCTTGTCCCTAATGAAGTTTTAGCAGAATTAGTCATGCTAAAAATATCGTAAAAACGGCGAACTTATTATACCAAAGTCTGAAGCAGAATTAAGTGCCGTCGATTTTAGCGATATTGAGTTTCCTTTTTAAGATTATTTAAAGCTTTCTTGGGTAATATATAAAATATTGTAAAATCTTGTACTTCACACTACACAAAATAATTAATTTTGTGTTATAATGTTTTGATTGATTATTATATTTTTTTTCTTGGAAGGGGGGGGAATTTAGCTTGAATCTGTGTCATTCCAGAAAAAGGCGCATATTAACCTTTTTTTATCTTATCTTGCTAGTATCTTCTTTTGCAAGTTATTCGGTTGTTACTCATAAGATCCAACAAAATGAAACTCTTTTCAGTATTTCTATCAAATATAACGTATCTATTCTACAATTTTGGATTGGAATCCGGGAATTTCACCTAACTCGTTAAGAGTTGGGCAATCACTAAAAATACCTCAACCGGATGGTTATTTATACGAAGTTAAAAAGGGTGACACACTTTCGTCTATCGCTAAGCTTTTTTTTGCTGATGTAGAAGACATAAAAAAAAGATTAACGGCCTTACTTCTAGTACAATCGTTCCAGGTCAAAAAAAATCTTTATCCCAAATAGCGCAATTGGTAAAGGATTTAATAATGAAAAAAAAGCATCATTTGGCCAACTTATGGAACAATTTCATCATTATATGGTTACAGAGTAAACCCTATATCAAAAGAGTATACGCTTCACAAAGGTGTAGATATAGCCGCCCCCCTACTGGAACACCCGTTTTTGCTTCTGAAGATGGTGTTGTTGAGTTTGTAGGAGAAAATAACGGTTACGGTCTAATGATACAAATTGATTCAAATTCTAATACTTTTATTTATGGTCATTTATCTCAAATTAACGTTTACAAAGGACAATATGTTAAAAAAAGGTCAACTAATAGGAAGGGTTGGAAGTACTGGAGTTAGCACTGGACCTCACTTACATTTTGAGGTTAGGCGAGAAGATAAGCTTTATGATCCTTTGGTTCTACTTCCATCTCGCAACAATATTTACGTTCTGGATGAAAGAGAAAGTGCATACGGTGTTGGAGGAGAATAAATTAATAATTTTCAACTTTATTCAATAATATTCTATTCCATGTTTTATATGTTTGTTCTAAAACATACCTATCTTTCTTTATAGCATACTGGATCTTATTTTTTATAGCAAGTTTATAGCCTAGATTTAGAGATTTTATAGATTCTTGACGTAACTTTTTCACCCCCCCTCTATATTCCCTGTCATCTCCTGCAGAATCGGAGATGACAAGGATTCTCCCAATATCTCCCATATATTCATAACCACTTGTGTGATAATATATTGCTTCATAAATTTCTTCATCTATTCCATATTTTCGCTTTAAAAACTCCGCACTGATCATTCCATGTAAGAGTATAGGAGCAGCTAACTCGATCTGAGTTATAGGAATATTATATATTCTTGCAATTGTGATGAGTTTTGAAGGCTTCACATCACGAAATAAGTCATGCCCTAGTTGCTGCTTATTTTCACCCTTTCTTGTGAGATGTTGTGTACTTCTGCCAATTTATTAGAAAAATCTACCACACTATATATGTGATTCAACCTTTCCTTAGAATTTATCATTAGTTTTAAATATTGCTCTAATTCTGAAATAATTTGTTTTATATTCAAGACACAACCTCCTTAGAATTAAAAAAATAATATAATCTTCCCCTTCTACTTCTAACCCAAACATTAATTCAATATCTCTTTCAATTTGTTCTATAAGATCTAACAGAAAATCTTTATCTTTACTTAGTGAAGAAACATATATTTCAAGATGGTTCTTTGAATCATTGAAGTTCCCTTCAATAATTGAGATATTATATTTCTTTCTTAATCTATTGGTCAAATTCTTTACTATCGATCTTTTATCTTTTAATGAATTCAACCCAAAAAGTTTTATCTTTAATTCTAATTTTAAGCAAAACATCTTTATTGTCTCACCATCTCTTATATTCAATTTTATTTTGTAAGAACTCTTCAAATCTTGCCATAACATATAATAAATCAGATAATCTATTAATATACTTTTTTTATAGTAGGAGATACTGTTTCCTTTTTGTCTAAAGAAATTATTCTTCGTTCTGCACGCCTAGCAATAGTTCTACAAATGTCAAGTTTGGACGATTGAGGCGTGCTCCCCCCCTGAATTACAAAACTTTTTAACTGTATCCTTTTTTTCAAAATAATCAACATAATTTGTAATTCTTTCTACATCAGATTCTTCAATTGGATGTATATATTGCTTGCCTTTTGAAGCTAATTCTCCTCCAACTTTGAATAAATCATTTTGAAGTTCTTTCAAAATCTTTCTAATTTCTTGTGAATTAACATAATGAGTAGCTTCAGAAATAAACGCACTCAATTCATCTATTGTACCATATGATTCTACTCTCAGATCGTCTTTAGATACACGTTCACCACTCCAAAGAGCAGTTTCTCCACTATCCCCCCCTGTCTTTGTATATATAGACATATTTTTTTTAATGCCTCCTTTTTAATTAGAAAGGGGAGGGCTCAGCCCTAGGCCCATTATAAATTCAAAATTCCATTCTTAGAGAATCTTCATTTTTAAAATTCTTAAATATAGAGATTTTTTTTCAAAAATACCTTATTTTATACTAAAGAGTAGTGAGGATCGATGTTCTTGAACTTAAGTAACAAATATAAGCTTTTAACCTGCTTATATTAAAAAAAGGGCTTTCTGCCCTTTTTTATTATTTGTTTTGTGCTTCTTCTTCCCTTCTTTTTTTCTTCGATTATTTTGTTTTGTATATCAGGGCTCACCTCAGAGTAATGTGAAAGTTTCATATTAAAGTATCCTTTACCTGATGAAATGGAACTGAGTCTAGGTGAAAAATCCAGCATCTCAGACAAAGGAACTTCTGCCATTATTTTATCATAGCCTTTTCCTACCGATTCCATTCCCATAGGTCTTCCTCTTCTTGCAGTGACTTCACCTATAACATCTCCTGTATATTGATTAGGAACGAAAATTTCCACAAACATTATAGGTTCAAGAATCACAGGTGAATCATTTTCCATTGCAATTTTAAAGGCGTTTCTTGCAGCTATTTGGAAAGAAATATCAGAAGAATCAACTTCGTGATATGATCCATCAAACAATGTCACTCTCACATCAACAACAGGATAGCCAGCCAAAACTCCTTTTTTTTCATTGCCTCTCTTATTCCTTTATCAACGGAAGGTATAAAGTTTCTGGGGGGGATAACTCCTCCCACAATTTTATCAACAAATTCATAACCTTGACCTCGTTCCAAAGGTTCTATTTCAATTTTAACATGACCATATTGACCGTGACCTCCGGTTTGCTTTTTATGCTTATATTCTGCTTGTGACTTACTTCTTACGGTTTCTTTGTAAGCAATTTTAGGTTTCCCAACTTCAAAGTTTATACCAAAATTTTTCTTTAATTTTTCAATCATAACCTCAAGGTGAACAGTTCCCATACCACTTATAACTGTTTCTCCTGTTTCAGGGTCAAACTCCCACTTAAATGTAGGATCAGATTCTGCAATCTTTGCTAAAGAATCTGTAATTTTATCTATTTCATTCTTTGATTTTGGTGTTATTGACTTGGAAATCATCGGTTCAGGAAAATCGGGTAATTTAATTGTAAAAGGAATTTCTGCTGAAGATACAGTCTGATTAATCTTACTGGTTTTTAATTTTGGTATTACAACGATATCACCAGCAGTAGCATCTTCTATTTCTTCGTTCTTTTCGTATTTTGGAAGATATATATGAGAAATCTTTTCCTTTGTATTTTCTTCAACAATATAGATTGTTGATCCACCTTTTAAAGAACCTCTTAATATTCTTATATAAGTCATTTTACCAACAAAAGGATCGACTTCATTTTTTTTACTATAAATCCCAAAAGAGTGTCGTCATTTTTCAAGTCTATTTCTTGATCATCTTTCGAATAGAATACTCTTTCTAAAGGGAGTGCTCCTAAATCTTTAATGGACTCTATTAATCTATCTAATCCAATGTTCTTAACCCTGATCCAAAAGCACTGGGGCGACCTCATGGTTTACATAAGCATTATGAAAGGCTGACTTTATTTTCTCTATTGTTAAGCCTTCTTCGCCAGTTTCAAAATATTTCTCCATTAACTCTTCACTATTTACTACTATATCTTCGATTAGTTCAGAATGATATTCGTTAAAAAGTTTCTCAATATCTTGAGGTATTTCTTGTTGTTTTGTGGGATGACCTTTTATGTCTGAGTATATATAGGTTTCTTTAGTTAAAAGATCGGTAACCCCCCATTGAAAGATGATCCTTGCCCAACTGGTAATTGCAGTGGTGCAATCTTAATGCTATCTCCAAAATTTTCTTTTAAATCTTTTATTATATGTTGAAAATTTACACCATCTTTGTCCATTTGATTTACAAAAACATTATTGGCTTGTTTAAATCTTGTGCCATATGCCAAATTCTTTCTGTAGTAACTTCAACACCTGAAGATGCATTGATAACAATTACCACATTATCTACCGCTGTTAAAGCTACTTGAATTTCTCCAATAAATTCTGCTGAACCAGGCGTATCAAAAAAATAATATCTCGTATCATTCACATCCAAAGAAAATATATGATTCGAAAATGTTCCTTCTTTTTCTTTTTCAACTGGATCTCTGTCTAAAAATCTTTGACCTATTCTGTCCGCCGTAGCGTAACTCATCAAGAGAGCGTCTGTCATCGTAGTTTTCCACACCAATGATGACCAAAAAAATCCGACTATTCTTTTGTTGTTAGGATTGTTAATGCTCATGGTATCCCTCCGTTTTATTATCTAATTTTCGTATACACTTAATAATACAGGAATATAATTTCTTGTTTTTCCGTCTTTATAGTTTTGTATATCTGAGTTATAAAAAACTATAGAAGAACTCCCGCCATCTAACAGCATAGCTTTTTCATAGCTTCCAATGTTGAGTAAGAATTTTCTCACTTCATCATAAGTTAAACCGGATTCAGGATTATCATATCCTTCAATAACCATAAACGTTATCATATCTTGCTGATCAATAGCAACTAGAGTCCTAGATGTCTTCCCATATATTATACCATTTGAATAACTTCTCTTTTCGCTATCAAACTGTTCTTGAGTAAAATTAGGATACAATAAGATAGGGCCACCTTCTAATAACAAAATCGGGTTTCCACTTTATATTTTCACTTCTTTTTTTAATAAGAAGTTAATTTCAGACCCTATCGATATTTTTGATAGGTGTTTTTCATACTTTTTATCTATGAGAATGAGTTTTTCTCCTTCTTTTGGGATTGTTTTTTTTCTTTGATATTAGCTTATTTTTTTTCATTAAATAGTAGAAATATATAGGAATCCTCAGTTTCTTCAATCTTCCCTTTATAATGACTAGTATATAATTTCACATCACCTTTCCAATTTGAGTTTACAGATTTAACCCAAAAAAAAGAAGTCCATCAATTTCAATTTGATACTCCAACTTTACGTAATCAATATCAACTTCATATTTATCGTTAATAAACAATGCTGGCCTTGAATAAGAGCTTAAATGTAAAAGTTCTCCTTCAGAAATAATGTTCCCTATTGGTTCTAAAGTCTGAGTATCAAAAAAAAGAGGCATTAACTGAGAAAATAGGATTTTCCTTTTTCAAAAATGTACTTACATTCGAATAGGTTCCTAAGTTATTAAGATCAACCTTTAACTTATATTTTTTTGGATCTACGGATAATTGATAAATTTTAATTCGTTGTTCATTAAATGTTTCTATTCTTTCTGAATAAGATATCCCATCCTTTGTTTTAGGAACTACTACTTGCTGAGTTGTTTGCTTACTATCTTCTGTAGTTTTACCATTTAACTTAACTTGAAGACTTTTTCCTTCTATGTTAAGGCTATATTTTAAATCGCTTCTAAATCGAAGATAAAAGGTATTATTTGAATAAGTACAATCAGCATTAGAAGGGATTTTCGTTACAGGTGCAACTGGTTTTATAGTTAACAAATAATCCCCCAGCATCAGATATCTTGTTTAGATTTATTGAGAGCTCATTTAAATAACTATCAAAAGTTACAGATATCTCGTTTGTTAAAACCTTTAATTCTGTTATTTGAGGTAAAGAAGAAAAGAAAAATATATTATCATAATTTTCAAAATACTGTAACTTCAAAAAAAGAGGCTAAAACATCATTTCTAATATACACTTTACCGTTCATACTAATAACAGAGTCATTATACTTATCGATAAAATTAATTTTAGAATAATAATCATTTAAGCTAATTTCTAGCACATCTTTTTATATATAACATAGATAATCCTTGACGTCTTATTAATTACCATGGAATCGTATTTTGCAAGTTCATCAACGTTAATATAATAATATGCCTGATTTTTTATGGCGTCAATATAAATTGGTGTTTTACTTTGGGAAATAAAAAACGGCTTGTGCAGCAAAAAATATTTGTAACTAACAACAAAAAAAGAAGTATCGAGATAATTTTTTTTCCATTACTTTTCCTCCCACGCCGCTTTTGAAAATTAATTAAAAAAAGTTAAAAGATACACATATGTTATAAAATTATATAGATTTAATTGGTAATCTGTCTGCCATTTTTACTCACTACTATTCTAGAACATCAAATATTATGTCATTACGAATGTTCAAAGAAGCTTCTTTTGAATTGAGTAAGCTTGTCTCAATAAGTCTAGTGCAAATTCCACATTACTATTTTCAGAAACAAACAACCTTGCGATAGTTTCTCCGTCTTGTACTTTGTCTCCCAACTTTTTTTTAGTATCTTTAGTCCAACTGATAAGTCTATTGAATCATCTTTCTTTTGTCTGCCAGCACCTAGATACATAGACGCCATTCCAACTTTTTCTGTGTCAATATAGGTAATATATCCCGCTCTGTCCGCTTTAAAATCTATAATTTCTTTGGAAATATTTAAAACATCGCTAGGATGATCAACAACTTCTTCATTTCCTCCCTGAGCTTTTATCCATTCCTTCATTTTTCTAGAAACAACACCATTTTTTTATGTTTTCAACTAACTTTTTCTTAGCTTCTTGATAAGATATTATACCAGACAAATCTGCCATATGTGAAGAAATTTCGATACATAGTTTTGTAAAATCTTTTGGTCCATTACCTTTAACAGTATTCACTGCTTCTAATACCTCTAAAGAATTTCCCACAGTTTCGCCTAAAGGCTGATTCATATTCGTAATTAAGGCTTTTGCACTTCTTTTGTGTCTCTTTGCTATAGCCAACATAATTACTGCTAGTTCTTTAGCTTCATCAATATCTTTCATGAAAGCCCCCTGAACCTACTTTCACATCTAATACAATTCCATCGCTTAATACAGCTAGTTTCTTACTCATTATACTTGATGCAATTAATGAAAGTTCTTCGACTGTTGCGGTTGCATCTCGTAAAGCATATATTTTTTTTATCTGCTGGTGCGATATTGGCGGTTTGACCTGCTACCACTATCCCAACTTCATTTGCAATTCTATAAAAATCTTTTACTTGTAAATCTGTCTTAAAACCAGGAATGGCTTCTAATTTGTCTATTGTTCCTCCAGTATGACCTAAAGATCTTCCTGATAGCTTTGCAACTTTCAAGCCTAAAGAGGCTACCATTGGGGGGGCAATAGCTATCGTAGTTTTATCTCCTACCCCACCTGTAGAATGTTTGTCAATCTTTTTCCTTTGATTTCAGAAAGATCAATCGTATCTCCACTTTTAAGCATTATTTCAGCAAGGTTATAGCTTTCTTCCTCCTGCATATGCCTGAAAAAAATTGCCATCAGCCACGCAGCAACTTGATAATCTGGTATCTCTTCATTTAAATATCCATTAATCATATACTCAATCTCTTCTTTTGTATTCACTCCACCATT
>JMBX01000356.1_pt1 | contig 11924 bp, 15 predicted proteins | sample 616521 | NCBI WGS metagenome assembly JMBX01 (sample SAMN02727906, study PRJNA239997) | anaerobic digester metagenome | biome: anaerobic digester; isolation source: mesophilic anaerobic digester inoculated with municipal waste water sludge... | place: Germany: Bielefeld University, CeBiTec ...
CTTTTCGATAATCACGTACCGCGTCATCATCTTCTGCAACAAGCGTTGTGGCTTGCTCCAAGTCGATATTCAGTATCTGCACCAGATCGGTGTACCACTCCTGGCGGGTGGGTAGCTCGGCAGCATCGCGCACATCCCAGAACCAGAGCGCACACCAATAGTCCATGATCTGTTTTAGCTTATAATAGGGAGCATTGGACTTCAACCGGCTGTCGGCAAACGACTGTTTTTGCGCGTAACTGTATCCTTCGAAATCCAATCCTTTCTGCTTGTCGGGATTGCCGAAGAAATCGTATTGGCCTCCGTGATCAGTGAGATATTTTTCTGCATCTCATAATGTTCGAGCAAGAGGGCATCGATCGCTTTCGATATCTTTTGCAACAAAGCGTATTCATCACTCCGCAGGGTTTTATAAACTCCTTGCGCCATTCGCTCATCCTTCTTGCCTCGGCAGGATAGGTTTCTTTTAGCAACCGGATGTTGCCCGATGAGCCCATCCCCCCCTTGTCCGGCAACAGGAAGTGATAGATCTCATTCTCTACACGCAAGATTCCCTTTTTGCCGAATTGCAGGTGTTTCGGTGCCTTTTCCCACCACTCCTTTTTTTCACGTAACTGCGATTACCAACCGGTTCGAACGAGAACTCCTTCTGCTTGTATACTTTCAGCCAGCTGCCAATCACCGCGTTCCCCCCACACCCAGGCGATAACCAAAGAAGGGGGTCTGCATATCCTTGTGAATCACGTTGAGCCAGAGCGAGAGCTTACCCAGTTCCACGGCCGTAGGGTTGATGTCCACACCATAGACATTATTAAGAGCAATGTGCGTTTTTATCTTTTGCAACTCTTCCCGGTACTTGTTCGGATCCACATGCTGCCTGAGTTCCTGTTGCCGGTAGGTGAGGTATGCTTCAGCGATCTGGTTGATGGCTTCGTTGTGGAAAGCGGCAGCACCCATGGCCGGTTCCAGGATTTTCAGGTTTAACAAATCCAAGGCAGCAATTTCACCTTTGTCGAGCCGCTCCAAATGGGTTTGAGCGCATATTTCACGGTGGTTTGGGTAAGCACCTCAGGGGGGGTGTAATAGGAAGCTGACTTTTGCCGGTCGCGGCCACTCAGGCGATAGATAAAGGTACCCCTGGGGGGGATCACCTTCAACACCTCGCTCCCATCTCGCCATCTCGTAGTGGAAAACCTCCTTTTGGTGGAAGTCATCCAATCGATGGCGCGGTACCAGGTAGGAACCATCGTCATTGACTACCTTTTCCGAACGCTCATTCCCCTTTCTTTGGCGGTGCACTTCAATATAATCGGTGTCGGCGAGGAAACCACGGAAAGCGAGTAAGCTCTCGTAGACCGAACCCAACTGGTTGATGCCAAGATTGGCATAAGAGATCCTCCCGCGATTTTTTTCCGTTCTGCTTCTTGGAAAGTGAGAGTTCACAAATTACGTCCTGCCATACACGGTTTCGTATCTGTACCTTGCTCAGGTAGTGCATGTTATCAGGATCGAAAAGTGGGAATCCAAATGACGTATTCTGAAGCTTTTGGATGTGCCGTTGTTTTCACGATATCCTTTTTGGAGCAATCTGAACAGCCGGGTTAACGATTCGTGAAAGAAAAAGCCATTCAAGCTCAATTCGTTTCGCAATGGCACCTGCTCCAGATCGCGAAGCATCTCCAATGAATATCCTTTCTGATAAATTTCATCGTCCGTTGGCAGGATATCCAGCTCATCTCTCGACTCGGCATAAAACAGGAACAAAAGGCGATAGACCATCATCAGACAGTCGTCCTTTAACCATGTGGCATTGATCGTGTCGTAAGTCATATCCTCCTCCCGGGTAAGATAATGAACAGCCTCGTTTGCCAGTTGCTCCACGGCATGAATCACTCCCTCTTTCAAATCTTTGGTCACCTCGTAGGCTACCTTGTGGGCGTCTTCGTCGAGCTGTTCCATCAACACCATCTCGGCAGTAGGAGCCAGCTGTTCTTTCCCCAGTAAAAGATAGAAAAGGGCGAAGTAATTCTTGTCGATCGAGACATCGTCAAACAGTATCTCCAAGTCAAATTGCAGGTAGGAGCCGCGGAACCACTTCTCTGCCTCGAGTAAAAAAAATAGACATTGCCGGCACAGAGCAGGATATATTTTGGGCGTTGATAGGTGGGCAACAGAAATAACTCGCTCACCGCTTTGTTAATCACCATGGGGGGAAATACTGATTCCCTCGGGTACGGTGAAAATATCCGCCCATTGCGATCGGTGATACTTCTGCGTTGTGCTTTTCAGATCTTCACCATTTTCTGTCACGTTGTAGCTCTGGTCGAACAGCCCGTCGGGCTCCTCTTCATCTTTGGTTTTGATCATGGCATGCATCTCCATCACCATCAGGTGGGGGGGCTGTTCACCGCGATAGAGGATATGACGTACCGGCAAAACTGCTTTTTCGCTTAGTGGAAACAGATCATCATAATTCGTCTGTTCGGCATCATAACCCAACACATTGAGCACCCTTGTATGAAAGCGATGCGACAGATTGATCTTGTCTTTCGTGCGCAGGTGGTTTTCGACAAAAGTTTGTTTGAGCTTGAAATAGTCGGGCTTCAACCGGTTGACCTGCTGGTTGAACTCCCTGATAGCCTCGCTGCTGTAACCCGATTTCTCAATCACCTTTTTGGAGAAATCTTCATCGAAGTAGTTGCTGGCAAAGTATTCACCGATATTTTGAATGAAATGAATCATATTATTTACCCCCCCAAACATTATTTATTGGTACTGCTTGTAAATTTTTACCTCCGAATCCGCCTAACACATGCTCTCCCGTATACAGCAAAATCCCTTTTAAATTTATGGCCTGCCAATTGGGCTAACTTCTTCAATCCTTTAAAGTCATCTGGTTTCAAGGAGGTTTTTGATTTTATTTCGATTCCATAGATCATCTTTTTTTTGATCTTCGATCACCAAGTCCACCTCTGCACCTTTGTGCATGCTAAAATGCATTAATTTTAACGGGTCATTGAACCAACTGATCTGTTTCAGTATCTCCATGGCTACAAAATTTTCTACAAAATGTCCTGCCTGTGTTCGGTCTTGCAACAGGTCGTCACCACTATTCTCCAATTGACACAACAGTCCGGTATCGTTTAAAAATATTTTGGCGATTTCACAAATTGCCCTTCGGTATTAGGAGTCCATGCAGGGATTTTTACAATCATAAAACTTGTTCCAACAATGCCATATAGCGTTGAAAAGAACTGTTTTTTTATTCCTGTCAACCGGGCAATATCAGACATATTGATCGTGCTTCCTACCCTCACACTCAGCAGGTTTAAGATTTTTGGCATGTATATGAGACCATCAATATTGGCCAGGTCTCGGATATCTTTTGCAGGATAGATTCCAAATAGGCCTGCAACCATTTTGCTCTTCGGCTTTCCGAGACACGGTTTACGACTTCGGGATATCCCCCCCGTCTTATCAGTTCAATGATCTCCTCCCAACGGGTAGGAATAGATTCAAAGTTATTTTCATCGTTGATTAAGTTATCCAGAAATACACTTTTTCTTCCATTTATTTCATCAACCGAAAATGGCCAAAGGTGGTGTGTTTCGATTCTTCCGGCCAATGAATCGGCTACCTTGGGTTGTAGCATTACATTGGCAGATCCTGTGAGGATGATTCTACGATTGCGATTGTCATCAATCAGTTTCTTGAGACTTAAAATATCTCAGGTGCGCGTTGCACTTCATCAATAATTACATTCTCGCCAATATCCAACAAGAAACCCATTGGATCTGATTGAGCAGCAGCTAATACCGACGGATCATCGAAGGTGACATAATTACCTGAAAAAATCCCATCTTTCAATAACTGTTGACAGAAAGTGGATTTTCCGGTTTGTCTTGCTCCTGTTATCATTACCACCGGCGTGTCTTGCTGTGCTTTCGATATCTGCGTATATATAAATCGTTTAATCATGTCTATTTTACTGCAAATATATCAATTTGTGGGTAAATATGGGCAATCTCGTGGGTAAATATGGAATTTATTTTTCGCGGAGACGTGCTAATTATAAAATACCGCCAATACTTTTAAATAGGGAACGCTGTTTAAACTTGTCAAATCTTTGAAATATTGGCTCGACCTGTTGAGTATGGTCTCAATCTCGATCTCCTTATCTCTCCTGCGTCTTTCACAAATCCATATTCAGGCTTGTCACCAAACTCAATCTCCATCTGGTGCTCCTTGCTCCTTTTCCAGCTCCTCATCTTTTCTTCGTAAACTGCCATCTCTTTCTCCATTTCCAATTGAAGCTTTTGCTGTTGCTGATCCATATGAAGTTGATGAGCAAACTTGATTGCATCCGGCAGCAAGACCTCCAGCTGCTTGATCTCTTCATCGGTTATCTCCACCGTGTAAAGTTCTTTGTTTATCTGATGCTCTTTCAGGAAATCGGCGAACTTCATCGGCCTGTCCGCCAACCCGCCACTCCTGTGCATGGGTACCACAAAAGGTCGGAGAGAATGGATTGTCCCAGATTATTGGCTACCAAACCCTGAATCAGATAGTAAGCCATATCCTTGGGCAGGCGATTAATTTTGGAAACGAGTGCCACATCTTTATCGACTGAAGCTTCCAACTGCGTCATCAGATAACGGACTACCGGGTGAAGCTCATAGAGCATCTGAAATCTGGCCCACTCTCCTTTTCGCTTGCGCGCATCGCTAATCGCTTTTTGCACATCCTCCCTGTTGAGTGAGAGTTGATATACATCACCAATCCCTCCAGGTTTTGCTTCTTTGGGTAAATCGTAAAGTATCCGATCAAGCTCAGGAGTGTTCTTCACCTCAAGAAGATCACCCTCAAAACAGGCATCATCGGTTTTAAGGCTATTGTCACTTTTCAGTTGCTCCAGTAGGGCGGTATAATAGCTTTTATCGTTCTCAAAGAGTGAGACCTCCTCCACGATGGGATCCTCGATCGCTAATCTGGGAGTGGACTCGTCAAACAGGGCATCAAACCAGTCGTCCGACTCTTCACTGGTGGGTGCTCTATCCAGCATATCCCTATTCCCTGTTGCAATGGCAGTGGTCACCAGTTCCTCTTCGGCAGATGCCTCATAGAGTTTATAGACCGATGCGGCATCGCCCAGGGATTGATAAACAGCTTCCTCCTTTTCTTTGAGTTTATTGACAATATGCAGGTCATCTTTCAAACCATCCAAATCGGAAATGGCTACCATGTAATGTATGAAAGGTGTTTTGGTTTGTCCATACCGGTCTATCCTTCCATTTCGCTGTTCCAGCGTGATCAGCGACCAGGGAATGTCGTAGTTAAACATATGGTTGCAGTAGTAGTGCAAGTTTACTCCTTGCGAACCGGCATCCGAAGTAAGCAGTATGCGATAGTCAGAGTCCTCTTTTCCAAAATCATCGATGATGCGCTGTTGCTCCATATCGGTGAGTGAGCCGTGAAATCGGCTATCACACTGTCATCCAAGTCAAAGTCGCGTTGCAGTTTCGTTTTTAACGCTTTGAGCGTCTCTATCCGCTCAGCAAAAACAACGATTCTGAAATCTCTCTTTCTTCCATACCAGCCAAGGTCGATTAACTTTTTTTTCTAAATGCCAGGTATTTGGCATCCTGTTTATGATGGATGATTGCTTCCAGTTTCGCCTTCAAATTGTACAGAACATCACGGTTCTGCTCCACAATATCTTCCTGTTCTGTGAGTGCATCCAGTTTACTGATCCTGTTTTCAATGGACTTTAATGCTGCCTCGGAAGATGACATGTAGGACTTGAACAGACCAATGGCAAAAAGCAAATCTTTTTTTCTGTTTGTTGCTGGTTTGCTTTCCGAACAAATCAGTGGAAATATCGTCCGGCATAAGGTTCTGCAGGGCTGCAAACTTTATATTTTGCTGGATCTGTAGAAACTCATTCTCTGCGTCGCTGAGCTGGGCATGGATGGATACGACCTCACGATCCTGAAAATTGGATCGTACGGCATCATCGTCAATATCATTTTTAAACCGACGTACATAGTAATCCTTGATATCTTCCCGTGAATAATTGTACTCCTCTTTGATGGCCAGCGGCTCAATCATGTTGACGAGGTTGGCAAAGTTTTCCGGTTTTCCGTTGTGAGGAGTGGCTGAGGTGAGAATCAGCGACTCGCACTTGGTACTGAGCAATTGTGCTAGCCCTCCCCCCCGCTGCGAAGAGCTGTTTGCAACAGTATGGCATTCATCGATAACCACAATGTCCCAGCGTGTTTTTTTCGATATAGTGTTGAAACTTGGCATTGTTTTTCAAGGTGTCTATGGATACGATGGTCTTATCGTAATAGTCGAAGGGATTCTTGTTGATCGGGAGTTCAGATTTGATTCTGGAAATCCCGTCCGAATCCAGGCGCACCAGTGGAATGGCAAATCGATTCCATATCTCCTGTTGGAACTGGGAGAGGATGGACTTCAATGCCAGGACCAATATTCGCTTGCCTTTGCCCCCCCGTTTGATCATTTCAGCAAGGAAGATACCCACCTCAACCGTTTTGCCGAGTCCCACACCATCGGCAATCAACAGTCGGGGGGGCCGGGGGGGAAGTTGAAACGCTTTTAATGTGGGCTCCAACTGGTAATCAGCCATGTTGAAAGCAGCTTTGTGGGCCACAGTTATACGATTGCTGTAAACGGTGGAATTGCGAATATGATTTTCAATAAATAGTTTGGTCTTGCGGTATCCTTGATCGTAATCTGCAATCAGCCGGGTCTCTGTCGGATCGATCACACGAATAGTATGGTCGATGCTGGTATCGAAAATAAAGTGTTTTGCCTTTACCAATTCAGAAATACCTTCTACAGAAAGAATCCATTTACCGTTGTTTTCTTCCACATCGGTAACAAGGAAGTCCTCATTTCGATTGGTAATGCGTTGCCCTGGGGGGGTGAAGTTCATATTTGATCGATCTTAATTTGATTTATCATTTTTTTCAATTTCTTCTTTTCTTCCCCTGCGAGATGCATATCTCAACAATTTGTTGTTGTTAACTGTGTATTTCGCATAAGCTTCATTGAAAATCCTTTTTTTCACTGCCCTGGTAAAACTGGAACAAATCTTCATCACAGCACAAATCGACCAGTATCTTTTCAATGGTAATCGTATTGATGTTGCTTATAGATTGGAGAGGGGCTTCTGAAATCAGGGGGTTTTACAATGAGGGGGGGAGTGTTGGAATTGAAAACGTATTGTTCCAGGATACCATTGTTGGGGGGGTTTAAAAACACCGGGTTATAATTTTCCCTCAGTGAATAGAATACGGACTCGATGCTCTCCTTGTCCAATTCGATCAACGTGAAATGGTTGTTGGAAATATGCAACGTAAATTCAGTCAACAACGACGTATCCCACACACAAACGGTACTGTATGGAAATTCCGAAAGAATTTTCTTGTAAATAGATTCGGTCTTATTATCTAAATAGGGAACAAAAATAGTAGTTCTGCCAATCTTGTATACTCCACGCCCTCTTCGCTCCAGGACACCTTTTGAAACCAAATGATAGACTCTCCAATTGATCGTTGCTTGTTTTACATCAGGTTCAAGACTCCGATAAAAATTGGAAATATCACTGGTATTGAAGTTATGCATGTCTCCAAAACACTCTTTTAATTTGTTGATATGTAATCTGTCGGTTGCTATGATGTTGTGTTTTTTTGATGGCACAAATGTAAATCAATATTTTGGCAATATGAAATATAAATTGCCGATAATTTGAGAAATGTAATTCACAACTTACAATTGAATGCTCTTTGTTACCCCCCCGATCTCATTGATGAAATATGCATCATGGGAAATAACCAGTACCGTACCCCCCCGATACTTTTGATGGTATGGGCCAGTATCGATAAACTTGAGATATCAAGATTATTCGTAGGCTCATCCAATATGAAAATATCCGGGACGTGGTTGGAAATCATCAGGCAGCATAAGTAAAGGCGCATACGTTCACCTCCACTCAACGCTTGACAGTTTTATCCCAGGTCTCTTGGGGAAACAATGTGCGATTAAGCCGCAGTTTTATTTCGTGGTCGGACAGGTTGTTTTCGTTGTGTTGTTCTGCTAATTCCAACACCGTCAGTTTTTTTGTTGACCCGAGCATACTCTTGATCAAGATAGATATATGAAAAATCTGCCCGGGAGACATGGCCTTGTGTTGGTGAAAGCTCACCCAGCAAGAGTTTGATCAATGTTGTTTTTCCACTCCCGTTGTCCCCGAGAATGTGTATTCTTTCTCCGCTTCGAACTTCCGTGTCTAACGGAGAAGGCCACAGGTATTTGTTTTCCGTGTACCCAAAATTCAAATTTTCAGCCGCAATCAAAACTTTTCCATCATGCAGTTTGGCGTCCTCAAGATTAATCTTTAATTCGCTGTTCCTCTGTTGTTTTCCTTTTAGGGCGGATAAGCGTTGTTGATTGTCGTTAATGATTCCGGAGTGTTTTTCTTTCAACTTGGCGGAGCTGTTTTCAGACAGGTTGCGGCGTGCATTTAAAACGATGCGGGCAAGCCCTCCTTTCTGTTTGCTCCGTTCACCGTGTGACGCTCTTCTTTCCTGACGTTCGCGAATTTCTTGCGCTCTCTTTCGGGCGATCCGTAAAGCCGTTTGTCCCGCATCAATTTGCTGTTCCAAAGCGCGATTCTCAGTCTCTTTCTGTGACCAGTAAAAATCGTAATTTCCCCCCCCGTACAGCTTAATGCCTTTAGGGGTCAACTCGAACGTTTCCTCCAAAAGATTAAGCAGCGTAATATCATGGCTGACAATGATAACCGTAGCTTTTGTCTGGGATATGTACTCATAAAGCTTCTTCCTTGCTGCGTAGTCGAGGTGGTTGGTCGGCTCGTCCAGCAAAACGACATCGGGGGTTGTGAACGGTTAATCCCGCCAACAAGACTTTCGTTTTTTTTCCCCTCCACTTAACTGCAAAATGGGTAGGTCAATAGGCAGATTCAATAATCCCCCCCAATGTGTTAAAGCTACGCGGCACCTGTCTTCGATATCCCAATCATCGTTCAGGGTGTCGTAATGACCCTGGTCAACAGAACCTCCATAGATGGCCTGCAGGGCTTTTATTTTTTTTCAGATACCCCCAGGGTTTCTGCCAGGGTCTGCTCCTTAAAGTCAATCTGTTGAGGAATGTAATAAGGGGGGGATGCCGATACCCGGATATTGCCCGAAGAAGGTGTCAGTTCGCCTGCCAGCATTTTAAGGAGGGTGGATTTTCCTGTGCCGTTGTTGCCGATGAGGGACACTTTCCCGCCTGGTGAAACGGAAAAACTAACCGATTCAAATAATGTAGGTCGATTGAAATAGTGATAGGAAATATCACTTACGATAATACTCATTGTTACAATTAATAGTGGATTCCATGCAGGAACCGGATTAAACCGAAGTAGGTGGGACTCTCTGGTGTCGGTTTAATAAAACCAACAAACTATTAATTGTTTATTTTCATTGGAGTATCTTTTTAATTCGAATGCAAAAGTATGAACAATAGTTGAATATGCCAAATTGCCTGTGTCGACCTTTATATGAATTTACACAATCCTTGATTTTCGGGTGTCTTTTTAACAAAAAAACAATTCTTCCTGTAGCGTGTCATGTAAGACTTAGTCTTGATACTGAGGAAAAATGTACACAAAAACTTGAATATTTTGAAGAATCCAACTATGTTTGCAGAGGAAAACATTAGATAGAAGACGTGAGTTGTTATGAGCAGAGGATTTGTCAAAGAAAGCGATCAGGAAGAGATTCCGATAGTACCCCCCCGGGCTTATTTACCGGAAGGAACAACAAATTATGTAACCCGGGAGGGACTGGATGAACTGTTGGCCGAAAGAGAGGAGCTTATCAATGAGAAAGAAAACCTGAACAAAGCCGATGAAAATGAGAAACGAATAGCAGCAGAACCACATTAATGCAAAATTGTATCTGTTGAACCACAGAATCGACACCGCCGTAATAGTTGATTTAGACGAACAGCCTCAAAATGAAATAAGGTTCGGTGCACGGGTAACTCTCAAATGGAAGAAGCCAGGAGGATCAAAACTTTTCAAATAGTGGGTGTGGATGAAGCTGATGTTTCCAAAGGAAAAATCTCCTTTATATCGCCTTTGGCCAATGCATTGATGAATAAAAAAAAGAGGGAGACAAAGTTGTTTTAAAACGAGACAAGAAAGATATTGTTTATGAAATTATGAACATATCCTATACCTAAGAGCGAATTGTGCGTCCTAGGTTAAGTAATTCCCCCCCTCAGGTTTCCCTGAAAGGTGCTTGATTGCGGAATAAATTTGTCTGTTGCAACCCCCCAGGGTTGATTTCTGTTATCTGTTTGATTTTCATCTAAAAATGTACAAATAATCTCCCTACCTAATAACTTTTTTTATACTTTTATTATCCCGACCTCACATTAACAATAAAAACTAAATATGAGAAGTATTACATTATTATTATTTTTACCTGCTTTTTTTCATAGATAACAACACTATTTCTGCTCAGCAAATAATAAATACAAACATCTGTATTTAATGCAGGTGAAGATGGTATAGATTCTTATAGAATCCCCCTCAATGGTTACTACTAAAAGTGGAACATTACTAGCCTTCTGTGAGGCTCGAAAAATTAGTTCTACCGATAAAACACCAACAGACATTGTAATGAAAAGGAGCGTAGACGATGGAAGGACTTGGTCTGAAATGCAAGTTTTAATTCGCGGGGGGGAGAAAGAGGCATTTATGGATCCTGTTGCTTTGGTAGACTATAAAACTGGAAAAATATTTCTTTTCGCTTCTCGTTGGCCAGCAGAAGACCATAGTATGCAGGGAAATACTGCATGGTTAGTAACATCTGTAGATGATGGCGTTTCTTGGTCATATCCTCAAAATATCACTAAAAAAATTTAGCCAAAGGTCATCTATTGAATGGTTTTGGGCCAGGCTCAGGTATTGAGATGCAAGGAGCCAAATTTAAAAATCGGCTTATTCTACCTATACGACAATACAATAAAAGGGGGGGAACTAATCGTAATAGAGCTTTATACAGTGATAATCATGGAAAAACATGGAAAATTGGTAAAGCTGCGTCAACCGGAGGAGAATTTGAAATCGCTGAATCATCATTAGACACTCTTATCTATACTTTACGAAGCGGAAAAGGGCAACGCAAAAAAAGCTTGGAGCGTAGATGGGGGGGACGTTCGTGGGGGGGAAGCAGTGGTAGATGGTGATATTAAAACTACTTTTGATTATGGCGGCTGTCAATCTAGTATCCTGTCTTCAAATAATGTTCTTTTTTTACTGGCCCTGCCGGTGGAGAGCGAGATGATAATCATGAAGATAGACAAATTTAAAAATATACAGAAGCCTTGATGGTGGCAAGACCTGGAAGGATAATCTTTTATTATTTGATAAGGCTGCGGGATACAGCAATATCTCAGAATTGAAAAGTGGAGATATTGCCATAATTTTCGAGACTGCGGACACAAACGGATTTCCTAAAATGACTCCAGGCAATAGACCTCCCGGCTGGATGCGACTAGATGTTTTGGTACTTCCCAAAACTATTTTACAAGCTGAAGATTGGTAATCCAAATAACTTAACAACGATTGCGACAGGTTGTACTTTTCTTTTGTCATAATTTTACAAAATTAAAATGTCAAACTGATTTGCCAAATTTATTTCATGCTATTGGGAGTTAATATATATTTCATTTATAGCTCATGTAGAGACGATTGATAGAATTGATGGAGTGGGTAAGATGTTTTCTCTGTAAAATACTGTAAAGCAGTGGTATTGAGTGAGTATTGGTGTAAAAAAAACTCCCCCCCTCGGGTTTCCCTGAAAGGAGCTTTAATGTGCGGCTGA
>JMBX01000357.1_pt1 | contig 11910 bp, 17 predicted proteins | sample 616521 | NCBI WGS metagenome assembly JMBX01 (sample SAMN02727906, study PRJNA239997) | anaerobic digester metagenome | biome: anaerobic digester; isolation source: mesophilic anaerobic digester inoculated with municipal waste water sludge... | place: Germany: Bielefeld University, CeBiTec ...
CTTATTAAAGAACTCACCTAATATAGCATAACAGTCATATGTTTTTATCACTCAATTGCCACATCATCTTTTTGACGTGGCAATTGAATTAAATAGACAGGATATGAAAGATGCATTAATTAGCCGCGAAGACCTGAGGAAGCTGCATCCCGTGTTCCGTGGAAAATATGGAGATAAGATCATCGATTTTGGTGTAAAAATATCTGCCTTACATGTTCCGAATGAGATTTACAATAGATCAAAACACCTTACAGGCCCGGCTTTCTGCAAGGATGTTTTGGATAATCTGGAAATTATCAGGACTATCAAAAATTTGGAAATTCTGGATAACTGCAAGGGCAGCCCTTTTATTACTGTATCAAATCATGCCTACGGACATATCGATGGTATTGCAGCTATCGAGACGGTAGGCAGCCATGTGGAGAATTACAAATGATGGTAAACGTTATTCTGGGATTAATTGACACTATGGCAGAGAATTTTATTACAGTTAATCCGATGAAATATGCAGAAAAGAACAGTATCACCTATGCCGGCATAAGAGAAAGCATTTCGCATGTGCGGAAAGGGTATCCGCTTGGTTTTTTTTCCCTGCTGGAGCAGTGTCAAATATGGTTTTAAAAAAATGGGAAAATCGTTATAGAAGACCGGGAGTGGCAGCCGGCTGTACTGAAGATTATTCAAAAGGTAAAGGTACCCGTTATCCCAATGCATATATCAGGCAGAAACAGCCTTTCGTTCTATTTTTCGAGAATATTCGGATGGAAAGTCCGAAACCTCAGGTTATGCCACGAAATGTATAACAAAAAAAGGGAAAGAGATAGTCATCACCTTCGGTGAACCCATTACACCCGATGTTATTGAACTGTTTGAAGATGACACTAAAAGCCTGGGAGAATTTCTGAAAGCAAAACATACGCTTTAGGAAAAAAAATAAATTAATTGCTATCTTTGTTAATCTCAAACAGTACAACAGCCACACTTATGGTAAAGCATTCAATACAACAGGTGAAACAACGTTTGGTATCATAGGCAATGATGCCATGCTTGATCGTGCCATTGATGTAGCCTTACAGGTGGCTCCAACCGACCTGTCGGTACTTATCACCGGAGAGAGCGGAACCGGAAAAGAAAATTTTCCTCAGATCATACATCAATACAGTAACCGCAAGCATGGCCCCCCCTACTTTGCCATAAATTGCGGGTCCATCCCCCCCGAAGGGACCATTGATTCGGAACTTTTCGGACACGAAAAAGGCTCTTTCACAGGTGCTACGGGAACCAGGAAAGGCTACTTTGAAGTAGCCGATGGAGGTACACTCTTCCTTGATGAAGTAGGAGAACTGCCTCTTTCAACTCAGGCACGCCTTCTCCGAGTGCTGGAAAGCGGAGAGTTTATAAAAGTAGGCTCATCGAAGGTTGAAAAAAAAGTAATGTTCGTGTAGTCGCTGCCACCAACCTCGATATGGTGAAAGCTGTAGAGATAGGGAAATTTCGCGAAGACCTCTATTATCGCCTGAACTCGGTGCCTATACGCATCCCCCCCGTTGCGCGACAGGAAAGAAGATATCCCTCTCCTGTTCCGTAAGTTCGCAGGCGACTGCAGTGAAAATATATGATGCCACCCATCACTCTTTCGGAAGATGGCAGGGAGATGCTGAAGAACTATCGCTGGCCAGGCAATGTCCGTCAATTGAAAATATAACTGAACAGGTTTCGATCATCGAACAAGAACGCATGATCACAACTGATATCCTTCAGAAGTATCTGCCTTACAACGAAGTAGGCATGCTGCCTGTTTCGGTTTCCCAGATTCAGGGAAGGGAGCATAAACTGTTTGCAAACGAACGCGAGATTCTTTACCAAGTGCTTTTCGATATGAAAAAAGATATTACCGATCTCAAACAGGCAGTTAAGAGTATTATGAAAGATTCATCACACGTTCAGCATTCAGCATCTTTCGACTCCTCATCCTCCGATATCCACCAGTCGTCAATTATTACAAATGACAATAAAAGGGTGTCAGTACCCATGAAATATGAAGTTGTCCCACAAAATATCCATTGACGAGCCCGACAAGAATGATATCCAGGAAGCTACTGAATATGAAGAGGCCGCATTATCAATCAGCGAGGTAGAGAAAGAGATGATAGCTAAAGCACTGGAACGCCATAACGGAAAGAGGAAACTTGCCGCAAACGACTTGGGTATCTCGGAACGTACTCTTTATCGCAAAATCAAGGAGTACAACCTATAAGATCAAAAAGCAACTAACCATAACAGATTTCAAACTATCAGAGCCTACATCTTCCTCACTTCTGAATTCAGATCTATAAAGGGAAAAAAAACTGATTAATCGTATGAAACAGAGTATTTACATTCTCATTTTGTTGTTTGCATTGAACTCATGCAAAATATCCTACTCTTTCAGGACAGCTTCTATAGATTATAATCTTACCAAAACGCTATATATAGGACATTTCATCAATCAGGCTCCACTGGTGTATCCACCTCTTGAGCAAAGATTCAATGAAGAGATGAAGGATATGTTCACCCGCAACACGCGCCTTCAGCTGGTTGACAGGAACGGCGATATGGAGATTGAGGGCGAGATAGTGGGATACGAGCTTACACCTTTGGCTGTACAAGAGGATGCTTTTGCTTCAGAAACACGACTTACCATGACTGTAAGGATGCGTTTCAGGAACAATAAGACAGATGCTCCCGAAGTTGAGGAGAGATTCTCTGCAAACAGAACCTTTCCCAGTAATACTTTGTTCGATACAGTTCAGGATCAACTTATTAAAGAGCTTACTGATGAGATTATAGATCAGATATTTAATGCTACAATGGCTAACTGGTAACAATATGCAAAAAGAAGATCTGTATACTCTTATCTCCAATCCCGGCACACTGGATATCGCAACTTTGGATAAACTTGAAGAGGTGATAAATGAATACCCATATTTTCAAACTTCAAGGCTTTTGCTTACAAAGAACCTTAAAGTAACAGATAATGAAAGGTATAACGAAGAACTTGGAAGAACAGCTATTCTGTGTGCAGACAGAAAAAGACTGTTTTACCATATTTTAATGATGATTATAAAGGACTTATGGCAAATCAGAAAAAGCCCGATTGTGAGACAGGCGACAGGACTGAGGAGCTGCTGGAGTCGTTTCTCTCATCTCTATCTAAGAGTAAACCGTCACAGTCATGCATTGATGATGCAGAGTTGAATATTGTTTCTACCGACTATTTATCATATCTCAATCATCTGGGTGTTAACATGGTGACTGAACAGGCAAAAGGCCAAAAGCTTCAGCATCACGATATCATAGATGCTTTTATAGAAAAGCAGAAAATGACGCAATTTTTATACCAGGAGAAAAGGTTCCGGACAGTATTGCTCTGAGCTCAGGTAGTGAAAATGAAGATGAAGATGAAACAGGTGAGTTCCTGACCGAAACGCTGGCAAAAATATACATCAAACAGAAAAAAATATGAGCAGGCACTCACAATAATTAAAAGAGTAAGTTTGAATTTTCCAAAAAAAGTGCTTACTTTGCAGACCAAATTCGTTTTCTTGAGTTATTGATTATTAACGATAATAAAAAACAAATAAAATATGTATATTTTTATTACAATCCTTATCTTGCTTGCGTCCATCCTGATGATTCTGGCTGTTTTGGTACAGAAATCGAAAGGTGGAGGCCTTGCTAGCGGCTTCTCGTCATCGAACCAGATCATGGGTGTACGGAAAACGACCGACTTCCTGGAAAAATTCACCTGGACACTGGCCGGTATTGTGATTGTTCTTAGCATCTTAACGGCTAAATACACAGCCTCACGCACAAATGCTCCACAATCACAGGTAGAAGTGCAGCAAACTGCACCGCTTAGCCCATCAACAGCTCCGGATGTGGCCCCCCCGGGTACTGCCTGTTCCTTCACAGGTGCCTGCTCAGCCTACACCCGAAGAGGGAACGCCGGCCGAGTAATCCGGTCAGCAAAATCTAAAATATAGAAGTTGGGCCTGTGTTCAACTTCTTTTTTTATTTGCTTAACTTTCGCAGCTATAACTGGTGATATGTTTTAGCAATTTGCGAAGGTTTAATGAATGAGCCCACTTTAATAAGTTATTTAAATCTAATTTCAACAATACTTGAACAGGGTAGTGATTTTTGAACATCCCTAAAAAAACTGAGATCTGATTATGCAAAAGTTCTATTTAATTTTATTACTGATTTTCCACTGACAGCTAAAGCACAGATTATCACTTACGATACAATCAGAGTATCTCCGAATGACGAACGCAATATCCATCTCTACCAACAACGAAAAAAAAGACGGATAATAAAACATATCATTCAGCAAGCAGAGATAATAAAGATAACCACATACCGGCATTCGATAAAAGTAAACTTCTTTTTGGTGCAGACTTTGGCCTTTCGATAAGCCATAACTTCACAAATATTGGACTAGGCCCTCAGCTGGGATATCAATTCAACAACCATTTAATGGCAGGAGCCGGGATTAAATATTATTACAAAAGGTCAAAAACGTATGATTATGAAATAAAAAAAACAATCTGCTTGGGGGGGCAAACGTATTTGGTTATTTTTACCCTGTACGTTTTATCACAATATTCATACAGCCGGAGATAAACTACACCTGGTCTGAATTAAGGCCCGAATCACATGAAGAATCCATTTCTAGCAGGGGGGATACGCGCCGTCACTGGTAGCAGGTGCCGGATTCAGGCTTGAAAGTTCGCATGTAACATTAAACTACGACTTGATGCAACACACCAATTCACCTCATCCAAGCGGGCTTTATCTCGGTATTTCAGCATTTTTCTAACCCACACCATCCCCTGATAGCTATTGTTGAAAAAAAAGAGAGTGTTCTTATTTGAAGGCGAGTTCAGAAAAGAGCTGATTAGTGGTCTTATGCCAGTCAACATCGCAGGAGTTATGTCACACAGAAATACCATTTATGTAACGAATAATGCATACTGTCACCGGTTTCAGATAGTTAATGAAACGCAGTGATACAAAGAACACAAATTTTTATCTGATCACAATATCCCTTATAATTGGAAGCCCGGCATGATCGTTTAATTTTTTTAATCAGCCCCTCCTTGTTCATCAACAGCTCTGCACGAAGAACAGCCGATGTAAGTTGCACATAGAGGACACCCCCGATTGAAATATACATTTCCGGTATATTTTGACACAGCCTCTCCCAGGACTTCACCCCCACCCTCTTATGGCGCGGTGTTCAGCCATCTTGTTCTTCAAGGCACTGTTTTCTTCAAAAAAAAGTCTGAAAGTGCCTTCGATAAAGGTTGTGTATTTTTCTTCAACATGCGATCTTAATCATTCATAGGTTTTATCTCTCCGTCTACTACTGAGAAAATTTGAGATGAATTATGTATCCTTTCCAGAATTTTATCAAGCGAGCCTCTATTGGTGTCAGATATGAAAATTTGTCCAAACCCAGGGCCCGAAACAAGTTTAACAATCTCTTCCACCCTGTTGGCATCAAGCCTGTCGAAAATATCATCGAGCAACAATATTGGAGTAGTATTCCCTGTTTGCAACAGAAAATGAAATTGTGCCAACTTGAGTGATACAAAATATGTTTTGTTCTGACCTTGAGAGCCCACTTTTTTTTATGGGGGGGTAACCATTTAACAGCATCTCAAGCTCATCACGGTGTACACCCACAGTAGTGTGCCCAAGTATTATGTCACGCTGCCGGTTTGAGTATAGCATTTTGCTAAAATCACCATCATTTAACGGAGAAATATAATCGAATGAAACACTCTCACCCGATTGACTGATCCGGGAGTAAAAATCGTTGAAGATAGGTGTAAATTCCCTGATAAAATCTTTCCTCTTTCGGTAAATGAATGTGCCATCTTCAACCATTTGATCTTCCCAGAGTTCAAGCAAGGTAAAATCTATATACCTCTCTTCGTTTTTCAGAAGCACATTCCTTTGCTGCAGAGCTTTCGTATATCTTACCAGTGCACGAAGATACTCTTTATCAAACTGGGATACGGCAATGTCCATAAACTTGCGGCGCACTTCGCTTACCCCCGGTAATCAGTTCGTTATCGGCCGGAGACACCATTACCAGAGGAATCAAGCCAATATGATCAGAAAGCCTTTCATACTCCTTCTTGTTACGCTTAAACTGCTTTTTCTGCCTTCTACGTATTCCACAATATATCTCTTCATTCGAAGCATCTTCGAACTCGTATCTTCCCTGCAACATGCATACATCCTCATCATGCTTGATAATCTGAGAATCGACAGGATTGGTATAACTTCTGCAGAACGACAGGTAATAGACCGCATCAAGCAAGTTTGTTTTCCCCATTCCATTGTCACCTATAAAACAGTTTATCTTCGGAGAAAATTGCAGTTCTGCCTGGGCAAGGTTCTTATAATTTATTATTGACAGTTCTTTTAATATCATCCTTTTATTCCTCTATCAACAAGCGTTGAAGGTCTTCTGGAGAAATATTCATCTTCAGGCGTCCCTGTGAAGCAAATGAAATCTTACCCCCCCTCTCTTCTGAAACAATGATAACTTTAGCATCAGTCTCCTGTGAGATGCCTAACCCGGCTCTATGCCTCAACCCTAGATGAGTTGGAATATTTGGATTTTGAGAAATGGGCAGTATGCATCCGGCAGCCTTGATTTTGTTCCTACAACAATCATTGCGCCATCGTGCAATGGACTGTTTTTAAAAAAAATATTCTCTACTAGCCGCGATGATATATCAGCATTCACAATTTCTCCAGTCTGTTCATAAAGTCCCAAATGAATGTCGCCCTGAATAGCTATAAGTGCACCGGTATTGGCTCTCGACATATTCATGCAGGCAAGCACTATAGCAGTAAGATGAGAGTTGTCTTTCTTCTGCTTTTCACTTGGAAAAAACAGCTTGGTGATGAAATTCCATCCTCTTTTAGATCCTAAAGACATCAGAAAACGGCGTATCTCATCCTGGAAAAGAATTACAAGCAAGAACAATCCCACACTCACAAACTGATCGAGAATGGAACCTAGCAGAACCATATTGAAAACTCGAGACACCAGAATCCAGATCACCATAAACACCAGAATCCCAATGAACAGAGGACGTAAGCCGGAAATTTTTACCAGCCTGAAGAGGTAATAAAGAAGAAACGCTACCAGAAGTACGTCTATGAAATCTTTTATTCCGAAGTGTGCAAACATACAAATTATGTGTCAAATTCTGCTATCTTCCGACAATTCTTATGCATTCCACAGCCTCTTTCACATCGTGAACCCGTAAGAAAGAGGCACCGGAGAGCAGGGCAACTGTATTAAGCACTGATGTGCCGTTTAGACTTCCTTCCGGAGTGGATTGGAGCAACTTGTAGATCATCGACTTTCTCGATATACCTACCAGTATCGGCTCTTCAAAGATATGAAAATATTTCAGATAAGCCATCAATTCATAGTTTTGAGATAGGGTTTTACTAAATCCGAAACCCGGATCAATAATTATATCGTTAACTCCAAGGAGATTCAGCTTTGCCTTGCGTTCTGAAAATAGTAGAGAATCTCCTGAATAAAATTTTCATAATCTGTAAACTGTTGCATTGTTTGAGGTACTCCTCTCATATGCATAAGTATATAAGGCACATTCAGTTCTGCCACAACCGGGAACATGCGGCTATCTATCTGGCCCCCCCGAAATATCATTTATTATGTTCACTCCATACTTCTCTACCGATTGCTTTGCCACATCAGCATGAAAGGTATCAACGGAGATTATGGCATCGGGAAATTCATTTCGCACCAACTTCAGTGCAGGCATCAGTCTTCCAGCCTCCTCATTTGCCGTTAGGAAAGAAGAAGCCGGGGTAGTGGACTGTGCCCCCCCTATATCGATAATGGTTCCACCCTCTTCAAGTATCTGATGGCACCTTTCTATAATCTCGGTTTCCGAGTTCTTTCTGCTTCCGGAGAAAAAAGAATCTGGAGTAATATTTACAATCCCCCCATCACCAATGGTGTGGAGAGATCTATCAACTCTCCTTTTATGTTAATGGTTTTCTTCATTCTTCCTTTTTTTCATCTTGTACTGTTTCTCTCCATCTATCAAATAAATCAATATGGCATTAAAGGACAGAGTCCGGATCCTGAAAAGGGTAATCTATTGTAAAGTGCAATCCCCTACTCTCCTTTCTGGCCATGGCCTGTTTAATGACCATATAACCCACTTTTATAATATTACGCAATTCACAAATATCGCGTGACACTACTGAGCGCTGGAAAAAATCCTCTGTCTCCCTGAACAGAATATCCAACCTGTCCAATGCACGCTGCAGACGAAGATCTGAACGTACTATTCCCACATAAGACGACATAATCTGCCCTACCTCCTTATAACTCTGCGTAATAAGCACCATCTCTTCAGGTGATGTTGTCCCTTCTGCATTCCATGGCGGTATATTCTCCTGAAACCCAAATTTTTTTGAAGAGAGGGAGCGAATGCCTGGCTGCTGCGTCAGCAAAAACAACTGCCTCTATTAACGAGTTGGAGGCAAGCCTGTTAGCACCATGAAGGCCGGTACAGGCACACTCTCCGTTTGCATACAAACGGCCAATGCTTGTTTCTCCGTTTATATTGACCTTTATACCTCCGCACAAATAATGCGCAGCGGGAGCAACCGGAATCATATCTTTTGTAATATCTATACTATAGGAGAGACATTTTTTTGTAGATGCCTGGAAAGTGATTACGGGTCTCTTCAGGGTCTTTATGTGTAACATCCAAATAAACATGTTCATAACCACGTTCTTTCATCTCCGTATCAATTGCCCTTGCTACTATATCGCGAGGCGCGAGTGACCCCCCCCGTTTATCATATTTATGCATAAACTCCTTACCCTCAATCGTTTTTAGTATCCCCCCCCATAACCTCGCATAGCCTCTGTTATAAGAAAAGAAGGACGTGCTCCGGGATGATAAAGTGCCGTGGGATGAAACTGCACAAACTCCATTCCTTTTATCTCACCCTTTGCCCGTGCTACCATAGCAATGCCATCACCTGTAGCAACAAGCGGATTGGTTGTTGTTTGATAGACCGACCCGATACCACCGGTAGCCATCATTGTAACACGCGAAAGGAATGTATCAATTTCGTTGGTATCCTGATCAAGGATATAGGCTCCGTAACACTCAATACCGGGTGTATGACGCGTTACCACCTGTCCTAAATGATGCTGAGTAAGTATTTCTATAGCGAAATGATGATCTAACACATCAATATTGGGATGATTCCGGACAGCTTCTATCAAACTTACCTGTATTTCCGCTCCGGTACTGTCTTTATGATGAAGTATTCGAAATTCAGAATGGCCGCCTTCTCGATGAAGGTCGAAATTTCCCTTGTCGTCTTTATCGAAATCCACCCCCCCCAGCTAATCAACTCCTTTATTTGAGCGGGTGCTTCACGAACCACTTTCTCCACTACACGAACATCACAGAGGCCACCACCGGCGTCAAGTGTATCAGCGATATGTTCTCAAATTGTCCCATGGATTTGTTACCGAAGCTATTCCTCCCTGTGCATAAATGTATTTGCATCCTCAAGCGAATTTTTCGCTTACAATTGCCACTCTTCCCTGCTTTGCCACTTTCAGTGCAAAGCTCATTCCGGCAATACCTGAACCAATTACCAGAAAATCATACCTGTAAACCATCTTTTTCCTCTTTTGATTATTTTCACAACAGAGTGCAAATGTACACAATTCTCACGGTTTTTGTCCTCAGACAACCATTTTGATGATATAAAAGACTGAAGTGGCTCTCAATTCAGATTAAAAATTAAATTCATAAGAATATTTATCACAAAAATTCTGTAAATTGCACATTAAAATATTATATCTGACGTTATAACCAAACATTACATACAAATGATCCCTATAAATTCACCAATGCAACAGAAAGAGGATTATATTTAAGTTAAATAAACCAGTTTGATTTGTATATTTCATACATTTATTTCCTTTGTATATTATAGCAAAGTTGTTGTTTAGCACAACTTTATTGGGCCTTTAAACCAAAATAAAGTTTTAATGAGATTCTGTAGTAAACGGCCAAATCATTATACTGTTGTAAAATTAAATTATTATTGTATGAAACACTTATTACAACTACTCCTGCTCTTTTGCTTCCTTCCGGCTTTGAATCTCTTCTCCGGAAATATTGAGCAGTCTGATTCAATATTAGTACTTAGAGGGAGGGTACTAGGTGGTGATACAAACCAGCCATTGCCCAATGCAAGTATAACCGTACAACAGGTGAAAGTTTCCAGTGTAACCAACCAAGATGGATACTTCTCTATAAGAGTACCGGAGTCTACACTGAATAAACAGCTGATTATACACTATCTGGGGTATGAAAACAAGGAAATTCCAATAGTTACCCTTATCAATAATCCAAATAATCACATTACCCTTATCCCCCCCGCTCCAATTCAATTGAGCGAGTTGCTTGTGGTTTCTGGTGAAGGTAAAAGCCTTATAAAAGATGCATTGCAGCGTATTCCCCAGAATTACTCCTCAGATCCCAATATGATGGTGGCTTTTTACCGTGAATCGGTTAAAAAAAGGATCAAATTATATCTCTCTTGTAGAAACAGTATTGGATGTTTACAAGGCATCTTACAGATCGTACAGCAACGATCAGGCAAAGATCTACATTGGACGGAAAGCCACTGATATATCACCGCGCGATACAGTGTTACTTAAATTTCAGGGAGGAATCAGTGATGCTCTGATGCTCGATATTGCCAAAAACCCGGAGGTTGTATTTGGCACAGATGCGTCAGAATATCAGTTTCATATTGAAGGATTGGTAAATATCAACAACAAGCCTCACTACATTGTTTCATTCACTGAGTATGAAGGAATAAAAGATATCCTTTTCAGAGGGAAAATATACCTTGATGCGCAAACCCTTGCTTTTGCACGAATGGAATTCAACATGAACGTGGAAGGCCGAAAAGATGCAGCGAACATTTTTATCAGGCGAAAACCGTCTAAAATGAGGGTGGAAGTGAATAAAGCACATTATGTGGTCGATTTTATTGAATATAACGGGAAATGGTATTTTAATTACAGCAGCACTGAAGTTGCGTTTCGTGTACGATGGACAAACCGATTCTTTGGACTGTTTGCAACCACTTACACTATTGCCTCGGAAATAGCCATTACAGATAGGTATAGTGACAATGTGGTTAAGTTTGCACGTGACGAACGTATCCACTCTACAGATGTAATTGCTGAACGTGTTGAATATTTCTGGATCCTAACTTTTGGGGGGAGTACAACGTTATTGAACCCGATCAACAGATCGCCGATGCAATTAAAAGACTGAGTGGTAAATTACAGCGACGCAAACAATAAACATACTAAACTGTTTGTAATTATAAAATTTAAACGTACCTTTGCAACCCAATTATTTATATATGTAATAATTTTTACAAACAAGTATGTATTTAGATTCTGCTAAAAAGAAGGAAATCTTTGCCCAATACGGGAAGTCTAACACTGATACTGGCTCACCTGAAGCGCAGATAGCATTGTTTTCATACCGTATTTCGCATTTGACTAATCATTTGAAGTCAAACAAAAAAAAGATTATAACACGGAAAGAGCACTGAGAATTTTAGTAGGTAAACGTCGCCGTTTACTTGATTACCTCATTGAAAAAGACATTGAAAGATATCGTTCAATTATCAAAGAGTTAGGTATAAGAAAATAATTTTCTCAAAAGAAAAAAATGAAGAGGGTAAAAGTATAATTTTATCCTCTTTTTTTTATTTTTTTTATTTTTATTTTTTTTCTTAAACAAG
>JMBX01000358.1_pt1 | contig 11858 bp, 22 predicted proteins | sample 616521 | NCBI WGS metagenome assembly JMBX01 (sample SAMN02727906, study PRJNA239997) | anaerobic digester metagenome | biome: anaerobic digester; isolation source: mesophilic anaerobic digester inoculated with municipal waste water sludge... | place: Germany: Bielefeld University, CeBiTec ...
TTTAAAATAATCTACATAATATTATAACTTAACTAGACAAAAAAATTATTTATATGAATTTATTATTTTCAATTCGTATGTAATGCATAAATTCTAATGAAACCAGGTATTGAATTTATGAATTATTTAAAATTTTTAATCAGAGACCTTAGAAATAAAGATTTTGGAATTTCTGAAGACAGTATAATTTTAAATAAAAAAGAGGCCTCTTAAGCATATAACTAAGGCCCCCCTTAACATAGGATGTTAAATTATTTTATTTTATTTTAGAGTAATAGCAAAAATATGCATTGTCGGTATCTGAGGAAGGAAAATAGATTTAATGGGTTTTTCTTTCAATACTATCTTATTTAGATACAACCTGGTCGTTATGTTTTCTTTGATTCCTAGATTGTCATATCTATAATCAAATTCCATTAAGATTGTTTCTCCATAAGCAGGGTCTTGACACCAATCTGAAAAAGCTATTCTATTTTCTTCTATTGTTTCATCACTATACACTATAGTTAAATATCCTTCATAGTTACCATGATCACAAGAACCCACTATATATAGATTAGAAGGAGAAACATCAAAGTTTTTTTAAATAGATCTCTTGAGATGTACATATTAGGTTATCTACTCCTTCAGTTTTAAATTTAAAATACACATCTTCTTTTTCAAAATAAAAAAAACATTGTTGTCTAACTTCTTTTGAAGCTCTTCTACTGGATATTTAGCGCCAATAACTCCATCAAAGTTATCAAAGTTACCTGATTTTCTATTTGCATAATCAACTATCCCATCATTATTAAACAACTCTTCCAAGTTAAACAAATAACTTTCATTGACCTTTTCAATAGGCACTTCAACTTTTGAACATATTGACTTTAACGTCTGCTATCGCATATTCTATTTGTTTCACTCCCGTTTTACTAAACTCATAATAATTATCTTTTAATTTATACACAAAAGGTGATCAACTGGCTTTATAATAACCTGATCAATATATATATTTCCTCCATCTGGTTTAAAATAAAGTATTATTTCATTTTTACTCATATGTATTTTTCCTATACTGCTTATTCCTTTTGATGATTTCAAAGTTACTTCCTCAGAATTCTCACCAGAAGTAACTTTAACTGTGGTATTAGGCTCAAATATTCCACTAACGTATATTTCGTATTCTCCAGGATAAAAATCCTTTAAAGTCTGTCTAATTCTTATGCTTTCATCTGTTTTTAAAGCAATGTTGTTTATATTATCAAGAGTAAAACTATATATACCAGTATTCATCTTTTCTGCTTCTAACAAATTGGTCTTTCTTCCTGAAACTATTATTGCTTCAGTTATTTCTTGAAATTTCATAGGTAAGATTTTAAGTCTGGTAATGCTCAATAAAGCACAGATTGTCGATTCTGCTCCAGAGTTAGTATTAATATATACAGAATGTAATGAATCATATCCTTCACCATTTGGACCATACATAGGTGTTTTTTAAATTGTTATTCTTTTCAAAAAAAAGCCTCCAAATAACGAAGCCATATACGCATAATTATCGTCTTTGCTTACTGAATATAACTTAACCAAAGTTGATATGATAGGTTCAACACCATAAGCGATTTGAGGATAAAGCATTATATACTCACTTATTTGATAAACAGGTCCTAAGGAAAGCAAAACTGGGTAAAACTCATCTGCAAGTAACTTTACCGCTTTCAAATACTTGTCATCTTGTGTTATTTTATACAATTCAAGCAAGGCTTCACCTTGCCTGCTACCCCAGCTATGCCACAAGGGTGTCTCTTCACCTTCGTCGAACGCACCTTTTAGAAACCATCTTTAATTTGCTTACTTAAAATAGAATCACCTATTTTTATTGCTAAATCTTTTATTTTTTTTCGTCTTTTGTGTACTTATAATATTCAACTACCCCCCCATTAAAAAAACAGAAGAAACATCTGAATTATGGTTTAAAAAGTAATTTTCATCTAAATTTTTTTGATAGAAAATTATAGGCTAACTTAGCTGAATTTTCTAATTTCTTTTGAAACTCTTTATCATTTTCAAAAATTTCTAAGGCATTGGAAATAGACCAGAAACCTCTAGCAGCCCACCAATTTGCTGATTTTCTACTTGTAATACCTTGCTTATTAATACTCCCATCTTCAAAAACAAAATTATAAAATCTCCATCGGTATCTTGGAAAGCCATTACAAAATCCAAGGCCTCTTTAGCCCTTTGCAAATAAAATTCATTATTATCAAGTTTATATAATTCAGTATATAACACAGCCACCCTTGCTACATCATCCACACAAGTAACTCCTTCACCTTTAGCCTCTGTGTGTACATATTTGTCACCATATTTTCAGCATATATCCAATATCCTATCTTTGTTTCGTTTTCAATTTGAAATTCATCTCTTAAAATTCTAGATGATTTAGATTTAATTCAGGCATTCCTAAAGATGTTAACGGCATAAATATTATGGTAAATATAATAAAATATTTTCTTTTCATTATGTGACCTCCCTTGAATCATGATTAATAAGTGAATAGATAGTTGAACTAATTTGAACAATCAATTTTATGTTTGGAAATTTATACTAAAAGTTTTCAGCTTTATTGAATATTTTCGTTAAATAATAGCTAATAAAAGTGAAACCTCTGCAGCATTCTCAATTTCTGCAGAGGTTTATAAAATTACTCAGCTACAACTTTTAAATTTTGAATTTCATGTGTTCTATTTTCAAGAAGTTTTATAGCTTCATCAACATTTTTAGAAGAATACATTGAAAAATATCTTGTATAAGTTAATTTGTCCCCCCCTGCTTTAAATTGAGCCATCCAATCTGCTTCATGTGTATTTTCAAAAACTCCTTTAGTAGCTTCGTAAATTTCTAACTCTCCAGGAACCCATCTAAAGATTCCATCTCTAAACTCTCTACTTTCATAGAACCAAAATCGTTATATACAAATTTCTTAAGATCCGAGTAAATTACTGGTTTTTCAGGAAGAATTTCAGCGGCAACTATATCATAACTATCAGAAAAATTTGCTCTCCAATTTTCCATTGAGGCATAACAATATGTTGCACCCCCACCACAATGGTTTCATCGGATCAATAGCAGGAAATACTATGAATGGATTGTTATCAACCATCTTAACTGCATTTCTTTCCTTCCAATAGTCATATGGTGAAATCCCTAATTGTTCAGCCCAAAGCATCCTTCTAAACATAGGCATAATATGAACAGCTTTATCATCTAAGCTTGTCAATGGAGAAGTTGCCATAACTTGTAATTTCATTATATCAACATAATTAGTGAATGAAAATTCGTTTTCTACGATAACGTCACCTGTTTTAAATATATGGGTGGTTATCTTCTGGTTAAAACCTGGTAATTCTTCATAATATAATAATGCTTCAACAGTAACCGCAACCGGACCTGGCTGAAATACATTTAATTCTTTAACCTTTAGACCAGAAGAAGTTGTTTCCACATGTTTACCTAAATATCCGTCGACATAATATGTGCTTCCAGACCAACCTGCTACTCTTGCTGTTCCAAGCTCATTGTACAAATTCCCTTCAGCATTATTGAATTTGACAAAGCTAGCAAGGCCATAAGAATTCACCTTTACTGTAAATTTGTCAGAAGATACAATATATTCACCATCTTTTTCTTCAACTTTCAAACTAGGTGCAAACTGAAGTAAATCTAAATCCCAATCATCAGAAACAACTAATTTTGCTTCTTTTTTTGAAGGTAAATTGAAGTAAGTCTTTTGATGAAATCTTCCCATTTTTATCAACATCTACTAATTGATATGGAAGATCTTTTCCATTTGAATCCTTCACTCTAATAGAATACCAATTTGCATCAAAATCTTCACCAACTAAATCCAATAACTCAGAAAAACTCATAACATAAGGTACCTCAAGGTTTGTCTTTTGGTCGGTTACAACTTTTATTACCTTTTCAGCAGAAAATACTGCAACAGACATTAAAACAACTAACAAACACACAAAAAAACATTCTAATATTTTTCATCCTACTACCTCCTCCTTACAAAATTTTTCATTCTCATTTTAAAATCATGAAACTCAGATTCTATAATTATTTAGACATTGAATTTCTTTACTACAACCTTGGAGCTATTTCTGGTTAACTTTAAAGCCTTTGATATTACTAAAATCTATGGAGTTTTATTAAACTAGTAGAAGAAATTTCTACCAATTGTAAAATAGTTTTAGGTACGTCTGTATTATCTAGAACCTCGCTAAAATGTTCGGCTCCAGGTCCATAGGCATATATTGGTACTAATGCATCAGTATGTTCTGTAGTAGACCATTTTGCTGTGCAATTAGCTTTTCCAACTATTACTTTGAAAATTGTGCTATGTCTATCTTGTGAATCTTCAATGGAATTGATTTCTGTTGGAGTTAAAGTAATTTCAAAACATTTTTCTATACTATTTTTCAATTCATTTATATTTGATGAATGTGATATTACTTGAGTAATTTCTTTCTGAAAATTCTTCATTGTTTCTAAATCAACAGTTTGACTACCTCCAATAGGCATAGACAGTCCTTTCTTGGTAGCTAAATTCAAACCGCTCACATTTAAAATTAACCCACCTGTTTCATGATCAGCAGTAACTAAAACCAGAGTATCAGGATTTTTTTTCAGCAAATTCTAACGCTACTCCAATAGCTTCATCAAACTCTAAGACTTCTTTTATAAGTCCATCTAGATCATTTTCATGAGATCTCATGTCAATTTGAGAACCCTCAACCATAAGAAAGAAAGGACTACCATCTTTTGACAAAATTTCTATTGCCTTTTTTTGTCATTTCAGGTAAAGTAGGTTCATCACGGGTTCTTTGAGTTACAGGATGAAGATGATCTTCACTAAATAAACCTATGACCTTTTTTCCCTTTTTTTACCAACATAAGAAATCATCTCTTGTTTTGTTTTTAAATAATCAAACCTATTAAATTTCAAATCTTCTTGCAACTCTTCAAAGTAATTTGCTCCTCCACCAAATACAACCATTAAATTGCTATCTACTAACTGCTTAGCAAGCTTTGATTCTTCATCTCTGCTTTCAACATGCCCATAGAACCAGCAGGGGGGGTTGCATGAGTAACTCTGCAAGTAACTACTATTCCTGTTTTATAACCGTTATTAGATAAGATCTCTGTCAAGTTGGGAATAACTTCACAATTTGGAAGCATTCCGATCATTCCATTATTAGTTTTATATCCCGTAGCAAGTGCGGTTGCAGCTGCAGCAGAATCTGTCACTTCATTATTTAAGGAAAAAGTTTGTACATATCCGAACAGGTCTGTTTTTAACATATTGAGTTCTTTACCCTCTATAAAACTAGTTGCAACCACATGATTTTGTCCCATTCCATCACCAATAAATAATATGACATTTTGAATTTCACCTGCATATATAATCAATGACAAAGCAATTAGAAGAAAGATTAAAACTATTTTTTTTCATTTTAACTCACCTTTTTCTAAAGAAGTCTCTTGAATCCAGCTAATTATTTGTAAGCGCTTACAAAAATATTATAATATAATTGACAATAATTTCAAAAGAATATTAGAGTCAAATAAAGATAATTAGAAAGCATTAAAGCAATTTAAGCTCAGAAATCATAAAATATCTCACGTTTTGATAAATATATTTATCGGACTAAGGAAACTGCTGGTTATTTCTACTTAAATGCTAATATTTCAACATAAATTACCCTAAATGTCTAAAATTGCGCTTGCACTTACCTTTAATTTTTGGTAGAATGTTTATGTAAGCGCTTACAAATAAAGGAGGATAAAATTAACTATGCCAACAATAGACGAAGTCGCCAAATTAGCGGGAGTTTCTATAGCTACTGTTTCAAGAGTATTAAATTCAAAAAAATACTGTTTCAGAAAAAAACTAGAGAAAAAGTTTTAAAAGTTATAGAAGAATTAAACTATAAGCCTTCAACAATTGCTAGAGATCTTGCTAATAAGAAAACTTCTTTTCAAGTTGGAGTTATTATAAGTGAAAGAATCGCAAAAATATTAAAAAAAATAAGGATCAATATGGTATAAGCGAATTTTATCTTACTGTACTAACTGGTATTGAATCATATTCTAAAGAAAACAATATCTCTTTTGAAGTAAAAACATTCGAAGAATGTAGTGAAGATTTTTGAAATCTATAGATGGTTTTCTTGTGGTTGGTGGTGATAAACTTCCTAAATGCATTGAAGAATGTGATTTACCAAAAGTTCTGGTTGATAATTATATTCCTACACTAAAAGTCGATTCAATTGTTTCTAACGGTTTTGATGGAGCTTATTATGCTATAAATAAGATGATTGAAAGAGGTTATAATAGGATTGTTCATATTCATGGCTCTGTTAGTTTTTATGGTTTTAGAGATAGATTTGATGGTTATACTGCTGCAATGAGTGATAATGGTTTATTGCCTCAAACATTTGAATGTGATGAGACCCCTGAAGGAATTTCATACGCATTAAATTTAGCTTTGTCAAAAAAAATCCTGAAATAATCTTTGCATCAAATGATGTAATAGCCCTGACCATATTGAATGAACTTAAAAAAAATGAATATAGACGTACCAAATGACATCCAATTAATAGGTTTCGATGATATTATCTCTGCTTCAATTTCTGAACCAAAACTTTCTACACTTAAAGTTTTTAAATACGAGATGGGAAACATCGCTTTGAGTAGATTAATAGACTTGATTAATGAGAAAATCCTCATCCTGTATTGATTTCTCTTTTACCACGTTCATGGAAAGAGAAACAACTAAAAAAAAGAAAAGGAGGTTAAGTAACATGAAAAGAGTATTGATTTTGTCTTTAGTAACACTACTGTGTGTACTTTCTTTTTCAGTGACTAAACTGGTATTTTGGACTGCACCAGATCCACAACAGGAAGTTTTTTTTGGAAGGAATTAGTTGCAGAATATGAACAATTACATCCTGAGATTGATATTGAATGGTCAACAATTCCAGCCGCTGGAAGCTCGGAAGAAGCTATTTAACAGCCATAGCATCAGGACGTGCACCTGACGTTTGTACTAATATTTTCTCTGGTTTTGCTGCTCAATTAGTTGAAATCGATCAACTTGTCGAATTTGATAAACTTGAAGGATTTGATGAAGTTGTTGAAAAAAAGAAAAATGGGAAATATACTTGAAGGGTGGAAGATAGACGGTAAAAATTATGTTATACCAATATATTCAAATCCTATCCTGATGTGGTGGAGAGCTTCTCTACTTAAAGAAGTAGGTTTTGATACCCCTCCACGAACCTACTCTGAAATCTATGAATTTTCAAAAAAAATTGATTATACCTCAAGAAAGATATTCTGTTCAAATTATTCAGGGTAGAAATTGGTGGGATAGATGGTTTGACTTCATCACTTATTATTATGCTGCAAGTGGCGGAGAACCTTACATAGATACATCCAAAGGCAGAGCAATTTTAATAATAATCCGGGAAAAGAAGTTGCGACTTTTATTGATACAATGTTTAAAAACGGTTGGACTGCTGTAGAACTTGTTAGCAATCCTCTTTATATTGGAGCTATAGCAGGTGGTTTAAGAGGGCCTTGGGAAATATCTTTCGCTCAAACCCAATTCCCTGAAATAATTAATGACATTGTAATTACACCTCCTCCTGTTCCAGACAATTATCCAAAAGATAAACCAATTTACACCTTTGCTGACGCTAAAGGACTTGTAATACTCAAAAGTTCAAAATAATCAAAAAGAAGCTTGGGACTTTGTAAAATGGATATTTACAAAAGAAGATTTTGATGTAAAATGGCTTGAATACACAAAAATGCCTCCTGCGAGGGAAGATTTATTAACAAACGAAGCTTTTTCAGGTTTTTGGGAAGAAAACCCATTGGCAGCTGAATATGCTAAGTATGTTGCTTATGCCGTTCCTCCTGCACCTATCACCCAAACGGTCGATGTTCAAGATTTAATGACTTTTGAATTTATTGAACCTTTAATGTATCAGAAAAAAAGATCCACAAAAAGCTTTAGATGATGCTGTAAAGCTATAAATAAGATTCTTTGGTAAAGGTAGGAGAGAAAATGTCTAAAAAAATAAAAAACTTAGCAAAAAAAAGGAGGCAATAAAAGGGTTTTCAATTTCTTCTATATATCTCATTTATGCCGCTATATTTTGGGGGATATCCTTTTGTTTGGTTATTTATTCTAGTTTTTTTCTAAATGGAAATTTGTAGGATCTCCTCAATTTGTTGGTTTTAAAAACATAACGAGGGTCTTATCGGACCCTCTTTTCTGGAAAACCGTTCTTAATGTTTTCGTTTTATGCTATATTATATTCCTCTTGTTATTTTAGGAGCTATGCTTTTTGCAATCGCTTTAAACAAACTTAAATACGGAAAAACCTTTGTTACTCTTTCTTTCTTGGTCGCTAATGTATCATCAGGAGTGGCATATTCAATAATGTTCTCAAATCTTTTTGCAGTAAATGGACCTATAAATAAACTCTTGTATAACCTATTTGGAGTAACTATTCCATGGTTCACAAGTCCATCACTAGCTATGTTTTCAATTGCTTTAATAGTGATTTGGAAATTTATCGGGTATTATGGGCTAATTCTATATGCTGGAATTAGTGCTATTCCTGAATCTTTATATGAAGCAGCAGAATTAGATGGAGCTGGTAGCTTTACAAAGTTCTTTAAAATCACTTTACCTCTTTTAAATCCTTCGATTGTTATGGTTATGGTATTGGCAATAACTCTAGCTTTTGGAATATTTACTGAACCATACATGATAACTGGAGGAGGTCCAATGAGAACCACTCTGACTCCAATGATGCACATGATTACAACCTCATTCCAAAGAATGGATCCAACATATGCTGCTACAATGGCTGTATTTGTTGCTGGAATAAGTTTTGGAATGGTTTGGCTTGTAAGAAAAATTATGGAGAGGGAAGTTGATTTAGTATGAAAACTAAAAATGAGAAAAACAGGAAGCGTAATCCTTCACATAGTTATGTTTGGCTTGGCGCTAATTTGGCTGTATCCTTATATATGGCTCTTTTTAGCATCTGTAAAACCATCTGCAGAAATTTATACTCGATTTTGGCCTACAAAATTCACGTTAGAACATTTTAGATTCATTCTAGAAAGTGCCGAAAGAATGAATAGACCTTTTGTTAGAGCTTTTTTTTAATAGTTTGTTTGTTTCTATAACTGTAACTTTATGTGTTTTGATAAGTTCAGCAATTATTGCGTTTGCTTTGTCTAAATATAAATTTAAAGCTAGAGAAGGAATATTTAATTTTATTATATTCCAGATGGTGTTTCCTGGTTTTATGTTTACAATACCAATGTATATTTTGATTAGGAATCTGAATTTACTAAATAGTTATGGAGCACTAATACTACCCTCGATTATGAGTGGCTGGGGGGTATTTTTATGTTGACCCAAAGTTTCAAAGGAACCCCCCAACGACTATATAGAAGCTGCAAAGATGGATGGGGCATCTGATTTTTCGTAATTTTAGAATAATGGTCCCATTGAACAATTCTGCTATGGCTATAGTTGGGCTTTTCACATTCATTGGTATATGGGATAACTTCATGTGGCCTTTAATAGTAATTCAAGACTATAATAAAATGCCACTTTCTGTACTATTAGCTACTTTTAATCATGAATATGGTGCGTACGTTGGTCCCATAATGGCTGGGTCTGTTATACAAACTATTCCAATGGTTTTAATATTTATTATTTTCAGAAAAGCTTTCTTGCAAGGCATATCAATGACATTAAAATAAGAATCTAAGAAAGGAAGGGATTTATCTTGAATTTGAAACTAAATAGGCATCCATTAAACCCCTTGTTCGGTCCAAACCCTATGCACTTATGGGAATCAAGATTTGTATTCAATCCGGCTGTAGTGTATGATGGCGAACTATTTCATATGCTCTATCGAGCACAAGGTGAAGACATGGTTTCAAGAATGGGGGTATGCTGTAAGTTTGGATGGAGTTCATTTTAACAGAATGGAAAGACCAGTTTTTGAACCCCCCCAACATCAAAATGAGTTGTACGGAGTAGAAGATCCAAGGCTTACTTTTTTTTAAATGGTAGATACTACATGTGTTATACAGCATATTCTCCAAAGAATATAAGTGTGGCTATGGCTTCTACAAAAAAATTTTATCTCTTGGGAAAGATATGGAATAATATTACCCGAAAGCCCTAACAAAGATGCTGCCTTATTCCCCCCCGAAAAATTAATGGTCAGTATGTCCTTATTCATAGATTAGAACCAGATATTTGGTTTGCATATTCTGATGATTTACTTCATTGGAGTAACTATGTGAAAATTGCATCACCACGTAAAAACTATTGGGATAACTTGAAGATAGGAGCGGGAGGTCCTCCGTTGAAAACTCCGTATGGTTGGCTATTTTTATATCATGGAGTCCAAGACGACGCTCGACCTATTTACAGACTTGGATTTATGCTACTAGATTTAAATGATCCTACAAAGGTATTAAAAAGATCCGAAGAACCAATTTTAGAACCTGAGGAAACCTGGGAAATTTTTGGAGGAGTTCCAAATGTTGTTTTCTCAGATGCTATGGTAGAGTACAAAGATCAATACTATGTTTATTATGGTGCTGCAGACAATTATATCGCTTTAGCTACTATCTCAAAAGAAGAAGTTTTCAAATGGATTAATGAATAAATATTTCATTATAGGCTTAGGATAGATAGGATATATCCTAAGCCTTTTTTTAATTTAACATTAATAAATAGTATTAATAACAATTTTAACATTTAATTATGAAATAAAAATCGGCAGCTTAAGTTAGCTGCCACATATTAAGAGGGGGGCGAAAATAGGTTAAAGTGGCTTCTCTTTTATTTTTCTATTAATTCACATCAACCATATTTATATGAAATTTTTTTGGGTATTTTTACCTTTTTGGTGTTTTTCGGTTATTTTTTTGGTGGATATCTCTCAACAACTTCTGAATGAAATATATATGGTTTGTCAACATCCATTTCTAATACAACAGATTGATCCTTATTCAACTTGATAAAAGAAGGTAGCGATAGCGAAAATTCCCATTTATCATTTGAAAGATAGAAATAGAGACCTCTGTTAGTATCATAGTATACAAAAGCATCAGGATAATATCGATAGGTATATTTTGCTCTGTAACCATGCGCTGGAGCCCAAGGTGGTGGCCCTTGATCCTTCGATTTAGAATCTGAAACGATTGCTGCATCCCCCCCAACGGTAATTTCAACGAAATAATCAATCTTTCCCAGAAAACCATTTTGAGCATATATTATTGAAATAATACCTACAATAAATAACATTAATAATAATTTTTTTCAATTCAATCACTCCTCTAATATAGATTATATTGTTACCTCTAGACTTTCATTAGATTTTCCCCCCATAATCTTTCATTTTTATTTTATATTATCATTATGAATTTACAATTAAAATGTAAGTAAACAGCTTTTTTTATATTATTTATCATACTTGACTTTTGTATGATTATGTGTTATAGTTAACTATAACACATAATAAAGCAAGGGAGATATCGTTTTGTCTAAAAATCTTAATTATTTATCTCTAATTTCCTATCTATGATTTTTGTAATTTGTTATATTTTTTTGTTTCTTCTCATGCATTACAAATTATCTTATTTATTCTAGGAATTTTCTTTTTAACGTATGCTATTTTTGGAGAAAAGGTCATTTTTATAATTTTTGTTTCACTTTATTTTTTTTAATTTCTCTTATTATATTTGTTATTTTTAGTATCATT
>JMBX01000359.1_pt1 | contig 11826 bp, 22 predicted proteins | sample 616521 | NCBI WGS metagenome assembly JMBX01 (sample SAMN02727906, study PRJNA239997) | anaerobic digester metagenome | biome: anaerobic digester; isolation source: mesophilic anaerobic digester inoculated with municipal waste water sludge... | place: Germany: Bielefeld University, CeBiTec ...
TTTAAGGGGGAAAGTAAGAAATGATGAAAAAAAAGTATAGTATTTTTATTAGTTTTAACAATGGTTCTTTCTACATTTTTAGTGGCTTGTGCACCTAAAGATGAAGAAGTTGATACGCCACCTGTTGAAACAGGAGAAACACCTCCAGAAGAAGATGTAGCAGAAGAACCTGCAGGACCTTCTGGACAAATAACTATCGGTAATACTACTGAATTGTCAGGTGACTGGATTCCACACTGGCAAAATAATGCAGCAGACTATGATATCTATAACTTCATGATTGGAACTGGTACAGTAGATATGACTTTTGATGGTGAATATCTAGTTAATGAAACTGTAGTAGAAAAATATGAAGTTACAGAAAATGAAGATGGATCCAAAACATATACATGGACAATTAAAGATGGATTAAAATGGGACGATGGATCTCCAATAACAGCTAAAGACTATGTTGCATATGTTATGCTATGGTCATCTCATCAAATTGGCGAAATGGGCGCTGGAAACACTGAAGGTATGAGATATGTAGGATGGAGTGAATTCTCAAAAGGTGAATCAAAAGAATTCAAAGGTGTTAACTTAATAGATGATAAAACTTTTGCTGTTACTATTTCATCAGAACATCTACCATATTACTATGAATTACCACTTGTATCTATTAATCCAGAAAACTATCATATTGGACTGATGAAACAGTAGAAATTAAGGATGATGGAAATGGCTGTTACTTCTCAGATAACTTTACTGTAGAAGCTTATGAAGAAAAAAATCAATGCAGCAAGATTTGGAAAGTATCCTTCATCAGGAGCATATGTATTGAAGAATTATGATGAAGCTACTAAGACAGCTGTTCTTGAAATAAATGAAAATTATGCTGGAGATTATACAGGTCAAAAACCTAGAATTCAAACTATCATCTATAAGAAAGTTAATCAAGAAACTTCATTAGATGAATTAGCAACAGGACAAGTAGATTTATTATCTCAAATGTCTAGTGGCGACGAAATCACTGCTGGTCTTGACTTAGTAGATAAAGGTGGATTTGCATATTCCTCATATCCACGTGCAGGATATGGTAAATTAGTTTTCGCTTGTGACTTTGGACCTACACAATTTGCAGAAGTTCGTCAAGCAATAGCACATTTATTAGATAGAAATGACTTTGCTAAGGCATTTACTGGCGGATTTGGTACAGTAGTTAATGGACCTTATGGCGAAGCACAATGGTTCTACCAAGAAACTAAGGCAGAATTAAATGAAAAATTAAATCAATATCCATATAGTTTAGAAAAAGCTGTTGAGCTATTAGAAGAAGGCGGATGGGTATACGATAAAGATGGCAATGAATACAAAGAAGGAATTCGTCACAAGAAACTTGAAGATGGTACATTAATGCCTCTAGTTATAGAATGGGCATCTAGTGAAAAAAAATGCAGTATCTGAATTATTAGTTGTTAAATTACAAGAAAACCCAGATTTAGCTAAAGCAGGTATAAAAATAAATCAAGAGGTTATGAGTTTCCCAGAGTTACTAAACTATTTACAACGTGATGGTAGTAAAGATGCTAAATATGGAGTTCCAACTTATGGAATGTTTAACTTAGCTACAGGATTTACACCTATCTATGATCAAACTAGATACTATTCAAATGATCCAGAGATTCTTAAGTTAAAGACATATAATACTAACTGGATAATTGATGATGAATTAAGTGATTTAGCAAAGACAATGGTATTAGTGGATCCAGAAGATAGAGATGGATTTAAGGAAAAATTCGTATCCTTTATAGTAAGATGGAATGAATTATTACCAGATATACCTTTATATTCAAATATTTATCATGATTTTTATAATGATAAATTAAAAGACTTTAATCCAAATCCACTTGTAAGAGTAGACAAAGCACTTCTTTATTCTTATGTAACAGAATAATTTTCAACTATAATAGAATAAAATTAACTTAGAAATAGGGTATGCAAATACCCTATTTCTACATTAAGTTAAAATTTCTTTATTATGATAATACAATAATAAATTCACTACTTAAAGTAATTCGTAATATAGAAAGAATTTAAATAACTTTAATAAGGCGGGTAATTGTATGGCAAAATACATTTCTAAAAGAATTATATATATGATTTTTGTATTTCTTGTTATGTCTATTGTTTTATTTTTCTTATACAATTTAATTCCAGGCGATCCTGCTAAGGCAGAAGTAGAAAAGATGAAGGAATTTCTTACTCCAGAAGAATATCAATATAGATATGAACAAGCACGACAAAGATTAGGATTAGACGATCCAACTATTGTAAGATATGGAAAATGGTTTAAAGATTTGTTAGGAGGAAACCTGGGAAAATCTGTTGTATATAAACTTCCAGTAACTGATGTAGTAAAGACTCCATTAAAGAATACTTTATTCATTAATATATTTTCTGTGGCCATTGGACTAGCTTTAACTATTCCATTGGGGGGATTTATTGTGCTGTAAAAAGAAACTCTAAAACAGACAAAGTAGTGCAGGTATTTACCATAGTAGGATATAGTATACCATCATTTATTTTTGGGTTGTTATTTATATTTTTATTTGCAGTAAAACTTGGTAAATTCCCAGTAAGTGGTATGCAAACTCCTAACTTTTCAGGAACTGCATGGGAAATTTTTAAAGATAAAATGTGGCATTTAACATTGCCATTAATGGTTATGACTATGCGTTCTCTTGGCGGACTAACTAGATATGTTCGTGCTGCAATGAGTGATGCATTAAGTATGGATTACATAAAGACAGCTAGGGCAAAGGGCTTAAAAGAAAGAGTCGTTATATTATCCCATGCTTGGAGAAATGCGCTTCTTCCAGTAGTAACTCTACTTGTAGGTTGGTTCACCAGCATATTTTATGGTTCATTAATTGTGGAAAGTATGTTTAATTTAAACGGCCTAGGAAAACTTCTTATAGATTCTTTAAACAACCAAGACTATAATGTAGTTATGGCTATTCAATTATTGTATATATTAGTAGCTTTATTTAGTAATTTAATTACAGATATTAGTTATGGTATAGTAGACCCACGCGTAAGGGTAAATAATTAATAGAGGAGGTAATAGATATGAGCTCAAAACAAGCTAATAAGTCTAACAATAATAATAAAGAGAAAAAAATTTTCTATACCTTCTCTTTGTTAATATGTTTGGCGGAAAAGAAAAATTATCTATAATGGAAGAAGAACAGGTTCAAAGTCCATTTAAGACAGTATTAAAACATTTAGAAGTAATAAAGTTTCTATGACAGCTTTTATTATCTTCTTAGCTATATTTGCAATAGTAATGGTTGGACCATTAATTAAGCCAATTGATTTATCTTTTTCAGAAACAAGTCAAAAAGATGTTGCACCAGGCCTTGACCTTATGAAGGTGCCAGATGATTTAAAGGGAAAAGTGCAAGATATATCAGTTGGACCTACCTTTAGTGTAGGAGTATCTACTGATGGCAAGATATATACTTGGGGGGGTAAGACAAGAATAAGTGAAACTATAGATTTAAAAAAAATTTACCAAGGGATCCAAATACAAAACAGCTTATAGACATGGGTAAAGTTGTTAAGGTTGCAGCTGGAATTGACCATGTACTTGCATTAAATGACCAAGGACAGTTGTTTTCATGGGGGAAGTGATCGTCAGCAACAAGTAACTATTCCTTATGATGTAAAAAGTTTAAATAATATTGTGGATATTGCTGCAGGATATAAAAATTCTATTATATTGACAGAAGATGGTCGAACTTTCTATTTTGGTAATTCAATGAATAATGATTATAATGAATTTCATTCTTATCAAGGGCAATTAAAAAAAAGATAGCAGTAACTTCTGATGCAGTATTAGGACTAACCTTTGATGGTGACGCAGTTTATCTTGGTTATCAACAAAATAGTTATTCCAATATTCCAGAGAACATGGGAAATATTATAGATATATCAGCTACAGCTGCTACTATGGCAGCAGTTAATGATAAGGGTGAAGTATTTGTTTGGGGGGGTAATATTACCCAAAGAGGAGAAGGGGATGTACCAGAAACCAAAAGTAAAATTGTCTCACTTCATGGCGGAAGGTATCACTATACTGCCTTAACTGAAGATGGAGATGTTGTTGCTTGGGGGGTCAGATTATTATAAACAATCAACAGTTCCAAGTAAAATAGCTAAAGCAGATGTGGAAAAGGTATATACAAACTTTTATCAAAATTATGCAATTACCAAGGATGGAGAAGTACTTACTTGGGGGGGATTAAAGGGATATCTTTTTGGAACAGATGACTTGGGAAGAGATATTTTACTAGATTGCTAAATGGTGGACGTATGTCCATTACTATTGGAGCTGTAGCTGTTATTATTTCTACAATAATTGGTATTGTTGTGGGAAGTGTATCAGGATTTTTCGGTGGAAAAATAGATATGGTTTTACAAAGAATTTCTGAAATGGTAGCTTCATTACCGTTTTACCATTTGCTATGATATTGTCAGCTTTAATAGGTAATTCCATGACAACTAAACAAAGGACAGTATTAATTATGGTTGTACTTGGGTTTTTATCCTGGACTAGTCTTCAAAGATTAGTTAGAGCACAAGTATTATCTGTTAGAGAACAAGAGTATGTAGTAGCTGCTAAGGCATTGGGTATAAAGCAATCACATATTGTGTTTAAGCATATTTTGCCAAATGTAATATCCGTTATAATTGTAAATGCAACATTATCCTTTGCTACTAGTATGCTGACAGAATCAAGTTTATCTTATTTAGGTTTTGGTGTACAGGCTCCGCAGCCAACTTGGGGGGTAATATGCTATATGGTGCAAATAATAGTGTTGTTATCCAAAACTTTTGGTGGAGATGGGTATTTGCTTCTATCTTATTAGGTACTTGCGTTATTTGCATTAACTTAATAGGGGGGGATGGTTTACGCGATGCCATTGATCCAAAATCTCAAGAACGATAGGGGGGGGAAGAGTAGATGGCATTATTAGAAATAAACGATCTGCATACTTATTTTAAAACAAAACGAGGGGGGGTAGTAAAGGCAGTTAATGGTGTATCCTATGCTGTTGAATCTGGTAAAACCCTTGGAATTGTTGGAGAAAGTGGCAGTGGTAAAAGTGTTTCAGCTATGAGTATAATAAAATTATTAGATGGAAATGGATATATCCATGAAGGTGAAATTTTATTTAATGGGCAAAATTTAGTAGATGTACCTATAAAAGAAATGGCAAAGATTAGGGGGGGAAATGATATTTCTGTTATTTTTCAAGAGCCAATGACTTCTTTAAATCCAGTATTCACTGTTGAAAGACAGCTTTCAGAGCCTTTTATCATTCACCAAGGAATGAATAAAAAAAAGAAGCAGCAGAAAAATCAGTAGAAATGTTATCTTTAGTTAAGATACCAAATCCAGAAGCTGTCGTTAAACAATATCCTCATCAATTATCTGGTGGGATGAGACAACGTGTTATGATAGCTATGGCTCTTGCATGTGTACCTAAGCTTTTAATAGCAGATGAACCAACGACTGCCCTTGATGTTACTATACAAGCTCAAATTTTGAAATTAATGAATGATCTTAAGGCAGAAATAGGAACTTCGATTTTATTTATTACCCATGATTTAGGTGTAATTAATGAAATGGCTGATGATGTTGCTGTAATGTATTGTGGACAAGTAGTTGAAAAGGCTCCAGTAGATACTATATTTAGCAAGGATAGCGTGTATTCTCATCCTTATACAGAAGGTTTAATGTTTTCCATACCAAGATTAGATACACCACCAGGAGTTAGATTAGAGGCAATTCCAGGTGCCGTACCTCATCCATTAGACTTACCTGTGGGATGTAAATTTGCACCTAGATGTAAATATGCAACGAATAAATGTCATGAATTTCAACCTGAATTAAAAGAAATTGAAAAGGGACATCAAATTCGTTGTTTCTATCCAAAGAAAGGAGTGAGATCCAATGAATAATAAGGAAAAAGAATAAAAAAAAGTATTAATCAGAATCAATCACTTAAAACAATATTTTCCTGTAAAAAAATCATCTTTTTTTAGCCAAGAACAACAATATGTAAGGGCTAATGATGATATATCATTGGATATCTACGAAGGGGGGGAGACCTTTGGTCTAGTAGGAGAAAGTGGTTGTGGTAAGTCTACTTTAGGTCGTACACTTCTACAACTATATGAACAAACCGATGGTAGAACCATATATTATGGATATAGTATAGATGAGTTTGCTCCAAAATATGTTTTAGATATATTAGAGAATTTGGTATCAAAGCGTAAATCATTAGATGAATTACAAGAAAAAGAAGAAATAGCTTATAAAGAGTATGAATCATTGCCAGAAGGTGATGAAAAATATGTAGCCTATGAAAAATTACGTGTTATCCAAGGACAAAGAAAAAAATTTATTTTTAGATATAACACAGTTAATTGGTGGATTTATAGTAGCAGAAGACTTAAGCACTATATCTGAAATTTTAGTAAAAGAATACAAAACTAAAGTTGAGTTACAGCAGCTTAAGAAAAAAAGGAAATAAAAATGAAATAGATAAAGTTGAAAGGGAATTAAAGTCTATTCAAGAACAAATTGAGAAATTAAAGGAGAAATATAATAAACATCCTAAGTTTGATGAATATGAATCATACAGGGATGAAGGTATTAATCTTACAAAATTAACAGAAGATGAGATGAGAATCTTGCGTAAGGATTTACAGTTAATTTTCCAAGACCCTTATTCATCTTTGAACCCAAGATTAACAGTAGGACAAATAATATCTGAAGGTTTATTTGCCCATGAAATGTTTGATAAACGAGATAAAGGCATACAAGATTATATATTACAAACCATGGAAGATTGTGGATTAGCACCATATTTTTTTTACATCGATATCCTCACCAATTTTCTGGTGGGCAAAGACAGCGTATAGGTATAGCGCGTTCAGTAGCATTAAAACCTAAATTTATTGTATGCGATGAAGCAGTTTCCGCTTTAGACGTATCTATTCAATCTCAAATTATTAACTTATTATTGGATTTAAAGGAAAAGGAAGATTTAACATATTTATTTATTTCCCACGACTTAAGTGTAATCAAATATATTAGCGATAGAGTTGGGGGGGTAATGTATTTAGGAAATATTGTGGAACTTGCAAATACTGAGGAACTATATATGAATCCTATGCATCCTTATACAGAAGCACTTTTGTCTGCAATACCTACAACTGATTCTGATGATAAAAAGGAAGTAATTATATTAGAAGGAGATATTCCAAGTCCTATAAAACCACCATCAGGATGTAAATTCCATACAAGATGTAGATATGCTACTGAAATATGTTCCAAAGTTGTGCCTGAATTTGAAGAAGTTAGACCAGGACATTTTGTTGCATGTCATCACAAACTAAACAATATAGAAGGATAGTCTTAGAAGGGTTTTAGATAATTATGTTATTTAAAAAAAGATAGATCGAACTATGGAATGGTTAAAAGAAAAGAATAATCATGGTAAATCTCAAGTAAATGACAAAGATTCTAATGCCCAATGGGAAATAGAAGAAGATAATAATATTGAATTAGGCAGAGATGAGATATTTGCCATAGTAATTTCAGCTATGTTAGTTTTTGGGCCAATTATTTTAATTTTATTTTTAATACTTATATTTTTGCTTTAGAATATAGATAAAAGGGTATTACAAAAAAAGGAAGGTAAATATTACCTCCTTTTTTTCATATAATACTGAAAGGAGTTGGAGCTATGTATAATAGAGGTGCTTTTTTTTGATATTGATGGTACAATATTTAGAAACTCCCTTATGATTGAGCATTTTAAAAAAATTAATAACTTTTGAAGTAATAGACCCTGCAATTTGGTATACTAAGGTAAAAAAAAGCATATATAGAGTGGGAAAGTAGATTTGGGGGGGATTTTGAGGAATATTTAGAAATATTAGCAGATGTATATTTAGAAGAACTTAAAGGCATAGATAGGGATTATATAGAATTTATAGCTGCTCATGTTATAGAAGTAAATGGGGATATGTATATAAATATTCTAGAGAACAGATAAAATGGCATAAAGATCAAGGACATAAAGTATTTTTTTTATATCAGGTAGTCCAGACTTTTTAGTATCTAAAATGGCTGAGAAGTATGGTGTTACTGAATATAGGGTACCCTATATAAGGTAGATGAAGAAAATAAATTTACAGGTGAGATAGTTAAAATGTGGGATTCAGAAAGCAAACAAAGGGTCCTAAATGAACTTATAGAGAAGTATAATATAGATTTAGACAAAAGTTATGCTTATGGAGATACTACTGGGGATTTATCTATGTTGAGAATGATGGGAAATCCTGTAGCTATTAATCCTAATCGACATTTATTAATGGCAATAAGGGAAGATGAAGATTTATCTAATAAAACATCCGTAATAGTTGAGAGAAAAATGTAATATATAAATTAACTCCAGATATAGAAATAATATAAAGATCTAGTTTACAGGGAATGTCAGACCCTGGAAACGGGTCTTTTTTTTATTAAAGATAATCTGTAATCAAATCGTAATTATTAACACAATATAATGGGGTATAATATAGTTGTATAGTAATTAAAATAGGGACATAATCTTACCTTAGGGGGGGTGATTAAAATGAAAAAAACATTTTATGATAGTAATTATATTTATTTTAATAATAGGGGGGGTTGTAGGTTGTAAACCTACTATAGGTACAAGTGAAGAAAAACCAGATGAAGTTTTAGACAAAAATCCAACTATATCTGATTATTATCCATTTACAGAGAATGCTATTTATGATTATGCTGGAGTAGGCAATGAATATGCTGAACAAAAGACATATTTTGAATTTGTAGATGGAAACAAGGCTCAAATAAAGGTAATGAATCCTGGAACCCATGTAGTCAAAGTATTAGAACATAAAGATGGGATACTAAGAGAAGTATACTATGAAGGGGGAGTTTTATCATGTAGAAAACATGTTAGATATCAATGGAGAAACTAATAATATATTGTTAAAAGAACCCTTGGAAGTAGGGAATTCTTGGACAACTCCAGAAGGTTATACTCGAAGCATAACAAGTATCAAGGAGGATATTAAGACTCCACTAAAAAAATTTTAAAGCATTGGAAGTCACTACAGAATTAGAAAATGGTAAAACTCAAAACAATACTATGTTAAGGATATTGGACTGGTAGCTAATGTTTATGAAGATAATGACATAAAAGTAGAAACTTTACTTCAAGCTATAAAAAAAAGAAGAGTATTTAGAATTGGATATAGATGTATTTTATCCTTTATATTCAGATATCGAAACGGTATATTTAAAAGATAAACTTAATTTTTATACAAATCAAAGTATAGAAAAACTTTTAGAAGATGTAATGAAAAATCCTCCATCAGGTAAATTTGTTCCTGTATTACCTGAAACAGCAGTGATTAACTCTATTAAATTAGATAAAAACTCATGGACATTAAGAGTTGATTTCAGTGAAGAATTAATTTCTAAATCTAATTTTGGCTCAGCATTAGAAACTGAAGTATTAAAGAGTATAGTAAATACTCTAGGAAAGTTTTATGATGTAGAAAATGTATTTATTACTGTAGAAGATAAACCATATGAATCGGGACATTATTTGTTACGTGAAGGAGAAAGTTTTAAAGTTAATATGGAGAATATAGAAGAAGTAAAAGGTCCTCTGATTTGAGGACCTTTTACTATTTCTCTTTCTTGGATTCTTCTTTAAATTCTTCTTTACGTTTCTTTTGTTGCTTTTGTTTGCCTTTTGGTTTTTCCATTTCCACCCTCCTATAATAAGAATACTTACTCTGTATTAGTATCCCTATTATTTGGAATTTTAACCAAATTATTTAGAACTTTTACTTAATTCCATCAAGAATCTAGAAGGTTGTAGTTTTCCCATTGACTGTATCTACAGTAATTAAGATAAATGTGTTTTTGCTCTACTCATACCTACATAAAACAGCCTTCTTTCTTCTTCTAATAGTTTTATATCTCCTTTATTATAGTTTTCAATACTATTTGTGCTAGGAAAATCTCCATCTACTAGATCAATTATATATACTCTATCAAATTCTAATCCTTTAGCAGAATGAATAGTAGATAAATTTATAGCTCCTAGATTATATTTAGAATTCATACATAGATGTTGAATATATTTTAATCTACCAATTAAATTCTTTAAATTATCACAGTTTTTTTTGCAATGATCTTAAGATAAAATAATATAGTACTTAAGTTGTCATAAGTATATCCAAACTTAATAGAATTTTCTCTTAAGTAATCATCATATCCTAAATTGTTTTCAATATATGATATGGCGTCTTTAGGTTTTAGCTTGGATACTTTTTTTTAAAATCTAGTTTTAACTCTCTAAGAGTTCTTTTATAAAATTCATTGTTTCCTGGGTATTCCATAATTCTATCAAAAACACAAAGAGATGAGTTTAAACTTTTGGCATAATTTATTTGATTTTTAGAGATATAGCCTTTAATTTTATAGTAGAAGTTTTCATAGAGATTCATTTTAGAAGTATCTTCAGCAAACAACATAAGATTTAAAATATCCTTTATTACCCAATGATTAAAGAATCTCAGTTTTTTTATCACGCATATAAAATTGTATATTGTTTTTTTTCCAATGTTTCAATTAATCCAATAGATGAAATATTATTTCTATATAAAATACAGCACTGAGATAGATCTTGATTCTTTAAATCTTCAAGAATATATTTATATTGTTCATCAATAGAATTTACTTTGATTATATTAATAGGCTCCACATGGGAATTATTAGTAAATATATTTTTTTTCATATCTATGATTATTATTTTTAATAAATTTATTACAAATAGATACTATATTTTTAGAAGATCTATAGTTTTCTTCCATAAAAAAAGATTTTCCCATTATTATAATGTTTATTAAAATCAAGTAACCCTTGAGGATATGCTCCTCTAAATCCATAAATAGATTGGTCATCGTCTGCTACAATTAACAAGTTATTTTTGGGTTGAGCTAATATTTTGATAATTTCCATTTGGACTATGGAGGTATCCTGCCCCTCATCTACTTGAATAAAATCATATTTATTTCTATATTTATTTACTAAATATGGATTGTTTTTTTTAATATTTCCAAGGAAATAGTCAACATATCATCAAAATCTAACAAATTATTACTTCGTTTAAATTTTTTCGTAATTTGTATAGATTTGTTTAAAGTTTTCAATATCTACCTTAGTAAGTTTTAAAAATTCATCAACTTTTAACATAGTGTTTTTAATATAACCTATGTAATTAAGAAGATTATCTAATTTTTCTTCAGTAATATAGTCATTATTTAAATCAAAATATATTTTCTTTAAAAGATTGTATTTATTAAATTGATTTTTTTCATCTTCTATCAATCTATAGCTAAGCTTATTCATATAAGCATATTCTCTAATTAAAGCAAAACAAAAGGCATGAATAGTAGAAAAATTAATAGGATAATTAGATAAGTTAGGGAAAAAAAACTTGTAAATCTACTTTTCATATCCAAGGCAGATGCTTTACTAAAGGTAATCGACAATATTTTATTGGGATATATACTATGATTTTTATTAAATTATAAGTTCTATGGACTAAAACCGTAGTTTTACCTGCTCCAGGTACTGCTAGTATTAAGGCAGGGCCATGAACATGATTTATTACATTTTCTTGTTCAGCACTTAGTTTCAAATTATCACCTACATATAAAAACTTG
>JMBX01000360.1_pt1 | contig 11824 bp, 22 predicted proteins | sample 616521 | NCBI WGS metagenome assembly JMBX01 (sample SAMN02727906, study PRJNA239997) | anaerobic digester metagenome | biome: anaerobic digester; isolation source: mesophilic anaerobic digester inoculated with municipal waste water sludge... | place: Germany: Bielefeld University, CeBiTec ...
TTTATATGGTATCGTAGACTTTCATACGATGACAATCCAGACTATCCAGAAGGAACACCTGAAAATGTAGTTGGAGTAGTATTTAAAGCAGAACAACCTTCATTCTTAGTAGGTTATATTGCTGGTATGATGACTGAAACTGATAAAGTAGGTTTTGTAGGCGGTGTACCAGGAGATGTAATCTGGGGATTTGACTATGGATATCAAGCAGGAGTTCAATATGCTGCTAAAGAATTAGGTAAAGAAATAGATGTATTATCTCAATATGCAGAATCTTTCTCAGATTCAGGTAAAGGTAAAGCTATAGCTACTAATATGTATCAACAAGGTAGAGACATAGTATTTCACGCAGCAGGTGGAGTAGGCGATGGAGTTATAGAAGCAGCTAAAGAACAAGACAAATGGGTAATTGGCGTAGACAGAGATCAAAGTGATATGGCTCCAGAACATGTATTAACATCAGCTATGAAGAGAGTAGACGTTGGTATTTACAATGTTGTAAAGATGTTAACAGAAGGTGAATTCCCAGGTGGCCAAACTATGATATATGGTTTAGAAGATGGTGGAGCAGTTGATATAGCACCAACATCAGATAAACATGTACCAGCTGAAATCCTTGAAAAAGTAGAAGAATTAAAACAAGAAATCATAGATGGAAAGATAGTAGTTCCATTTAATGAAGAAACATTTGAAGTATTTATGGAAGAACTTAAATAATAATGACTATAAGCAGCTTAAGGTTATTCCTTAAGCTGTTTATATCTAGATAGGAGGAAACCCTATTGAATAATAAACCTAAAACAAAAGTAATAGAAATGAAAAATATCACTAAGAAGTTCGGTGAATTTACTGCCAATGATAATATTGATTTGACAGTTCACAAAGGTGAAATTCACGCATTACTTGGGGGGGAAAATGGAGCAGGTAAGAGTACCCTTATGAATATACTATATGGACTATATACTCCAACTTCTGGTGAAATATATATTAATGGTAATAAAGTAGATATAACAAATCCCAATATAGCCATAACTCAAGGCATTGGAATGGTACATCAACACTTCATGTTAGTAGAAACCTTTTCCGTAGTGGAAAATATAATACTTGGAATGGAAACTACTAAAGGGTTAGTATTAGATATAGATTTAGCAAGAAAAAAAGGTAAAGGAAATTTCAGAACTATATGGATTACATGTGGAACCAGATGCAATAATTCAAGATGTTACAGTTGGGATGCAACAAAGGGTAGAGATATTAAAGGCCTTATATAGAGGCGCTGATATACTTATATTGGACGAGCCAACGGCAGTTTTAACTCCTCAAGAAATTGAAGAATTGATGTCCATAATGAGAAATTTAGCAAACCAAGGTAAGACTATAATAATTATTACACATAAGTTAAAAGAAATAAAAGCAGCGGCAGATTATTGTACCATCATTAGAAGAGGTAAAAGATTGATACTGTAAAGGTTGACGATGTAACAGAAGAAGATTTAGCAGAAATGATGGTAGGTAGAGAAGTTAGCTTTGCAGTAGATAAAAAGCCTATGGAAAAAGGCGAAAAGATATTGGAAATTCAAGATATAGTAGTAAAAGACAGTCGAAAATTAAATGCAGTAAATGGATTATCCCTTGAAGTTTATTCTGGAGAAATATTAGGAATTGCAGGTATAGACGGTAATGGTCAATCTGAGTTAATTGAAGGAATAACAGGGTTAAGACCAATTCAATCAGGTAAAGTAATTTTAAGGGACAAGGATATTACAAATAAAACTCCCTTCGATATTATAAATTCAGGTGTAAGTAGCATTCCTGAAGATAGGCAAAGACGGGGATTAGTATTAGATTTTACTGTTTCTGAAAATATGATATTAGAAAATTATTATAAAGAACCTTTTTCAACAAAGGGTAGATTAAATCATGAAATATAAAAGAATTTTCCGATGATTTAATGGAAAAATTTGATATAAGACCAAGGAATTCAAATTATTTAGCAGGAGAATTATCAGGTGGGAATCAACAAAAAGTTATAATTGCTAGGGAAGTAACCAATGATCCAGAAGTCTTAATAGCAGCCCAACCAACACGAGGATTAGATGTTGGTGCTATTGAATATGTTCATAGGTACTTAGTAAAACAAAGGGATAGTGGTAAGGCAGTTATTTTAATCTCCTTTGAGCTAGATGAAATAATGAATGTCTCAGATAGAATAGCAGTTATATATGGTGGTAAAATTGTAGGTATCATAGATGCAAAGGATGCAGATGAAAACCAACTAGGATTATTAATGGCTGGAGGAGGTGCTGCTAATGAAGAAAAATAGATTTATAATAACTCTTATATCCATAATAATGGGATTAATATTTGGAGCTATAATATTATTAATTGGTGGTTTTAATCCTCTAGAAGCATATAGTGTTATGATAAAGGGAGTATTTGGAAATCCCAAGTATATTTCCTGGACGATTATAAGATCCACTCCCATTATACTAACTGGAATATCAGTAGCTTTTGCATTTCAAACAGGATTATTTAATATAGGAGCAGAAGGACAATTTATAGTTGGCACCATATTTGCCACTATGGCAGGATATTTTCTAAATCTTCCTCCAGTACTTCACGCTTTAGTAGCTATATTAATAGGAGCTTTAGCAGGTGGAATTTGGGGGGGAGGATTAGTAGGTATATTAAAATCAAAATTTGGAGTTAATGAAGTTATATCATCTATAATGTTAAATTGGATAGCCTTGTATTTAAATAATTACTTTTTAACATTTCCAAGTTTTAGAAGGCCAAATTCAGATGCCTCTTTTAAAATATTAGATTCAGCTAAGATAAATGTCCTAGGAAAGTGGAAATTATCAGAATCAGGGAGAGCATTCTTAGCCAATAATAAATTTTTTAAAGGACCTTTTAAATCCACCATTAAACTACGGATTTTTAATAGCAATTTTAGTAGCAATTTTAGTATGGCATATTTTGAAAAACAGGACATTAGGATATCAATTAAGGGCAGTAGGATATAATAAAGATGCTGCTGAATATGGTGGAATTAATATTAAGAAAAACATAGTACTCTCCTTAGCAATTTCAGGCCTTATATCAGGCTTAGCAGGAGCAACCCAAGTATTAGGAGTAGAACATCAAGTAGGTGTATTAGCTTCCTCTCAAGGATATGGTTTTGATGGTATTGCAGTATCATTAATAGCTGCAAACAATCCATTAGCCACAATACCTGCAGGATTATTATTTGGTGCTTTAAAATACGGTGGAGGAAAGTTAAACTCTGCAATAAAAGCCCCCCCATCTGAAATAATTGATATTACCATAGGAGTAATAGTATTTTTCGTAGCAATGCCAAAATTAATTGATATAATTACTTCTGTATTTAAAGGCAAAAAAAAGAGGTGAGAAGATTGAATAGTTTAATAGATAATATAGGTATTATTATTGGAATAACTTTAATGTATGCAGCACCTCTTATTTATACTGCTTTAGGCGGAGTAATTTCTGAGAACTCAGGTGTAGTTAATATAGGCCTTGAAGGCATGATGACAATAGGTGCATTTGTAGGAGCTGCTGTTGGATTTTATACTCTAAATCCATGGTTTGCTTTTCTAGCAGCTGGATTATCAGGAGGAGCATTGGCATTACTTCATGCAATAGCTACTATTCACTTTACTGCAGACCATGTAGTATCAGGTATAGCCATAAACTTTATAGGTCCAGGTATGGCAGTATTTTTAAGTAGAATATTTTTTGAAGGAGCAGCAATGACTAAGCCTATTCCTTTAGATCATAAAATACCTAGACATTTAAATGGAATCTTGCCTAAAGATACATTTTGGGACTATGCGTTCAATCAGTATGACACCGTGTATTTAGCTTTTATAATGGTAGCCTTAGTTTGGTTTTTACTATATAAAACAAAACTAGGACTTAGAATTAGATCCGTAGGAGAGCATCCTAAAGCAGCAGACACTTTAGGTGTTAATGTATATAAAGTAAAATATATAGCAGTAATCCTATCAGGTATATTTGCAGGATTTGGAGGAGCTGCCATGAGTATAGCAGTAGTAGCCAATTATAGGGTGACTTTAATATCAGGACAAGGATTTATAGCCCTTGCAGCAATGATATTTGGAAAGTGGAAACCACAAGGTGCAATGTGGGCATGTTTACTATTCGGTGCAGCTCAAGGATTAGTAACATATTTAGGTGGTACTAGTATAGAGATTGCAAGTTCTTTATTATCCATGTTGCCTTATGTTATAACTTTATTAGTATTAATGTTTGTTGTAGGAGAAGGAAACGGACCAAAAGCCAATGGCTTACCATATGAAAAAAAATTAAATAAAATTCATTAGAAAAGGGGGGGATTTTAAACAAATCTCCTTTTTTTGTGTATATTTCAAAAATAAAGTGTTTTGAACTTTAGCATATATTTGATATAATTAAATCAGTATTACAAATTAAGGGTGATAATAGATGAAACTTGGATATGATTTAGCACTAGAACAGACCCAAAAGTTAATAATGACTCCAGAATTAAGACAGGCTATTGAATTACTTCAATTTACAAGTTTAGAACTAAATGAATATATAAAAAAAAGAAATTGAAGAAAATCCAATGTTAGAAATGGAAAACCCTAATGAAGCCTTGGGGGGGAAGTAGAAGAATTACCAATGGACAAGGAAATAGATTGGAAAGAATATGTGGACAAGTATGATGATATTAGCTATAAACCGCAAGTAGATAAAAACCAAAAGGAATATAGTTTCGAATCATTTGTTAGCTATTCTCCATCTTTAAAGGAATATTTAGGAAACCAGCTTAGTTTAGTTAAATTAAGTCAAGAAGAATATTTCATTGGACAATATATAATTCAAAATATAAACGAAAATGGATACTTAGTTACTTCTTTAGAGGAAATCGCTTCCCTACTAAAAGTTAATGTTCTTGATGTAGAAAAATAACTAAAAATTATTCAAACCTTTGAACCCTTAGGAGTAGGGGGGGCAAGGGATCTAAAGGAATGCCTGCTTATACAGATTAAAGAAAAAGGAGATTTAGATCCTTTAGTTGTGGATATAGTAGAGAAATATTTAGATGATATAGCTTGTAATAGAATGATAAAAATTTCCAAAGAGTTAAATATAAATATTGAAAAGATGCAAGAGGTTTGTGATTATATAAAGACATTAGAGCCAAAACCAGGTAGGGCATTTAGTAATGATGGTGATAATGTTAGATATATAATTCCCGATGCTACCATTGAATTAATAGATGGTGAATTTGTAATAATCATCAATGATAGTACAGGACCAAGATTAAACATAAATAATTTTTATAAAAACTTAATATCCAGCGGTTCAGATGAAGACACCTCTAACTTTTTATCTGAAAAATTAAATTCAGCAATGTGGATTATAAAAAGTATAGAACAAAGAAGGCAGACAATATATAAGGTTGTAGAATCTATATTAAAATTTCAAATTGAATTTTTTTAAATCTGGAGATAAGGCTCTAGTTCCCCCCCTTACACTTAAAGAAGTAGCAGAAGATATAGGAATGCACGAATCAACCATATCTAGGGCCACCAATGGTAAATATGTACAGACTCCTAGAGGCTTATTTGAATTGAAATATTTCTTTTCCACTGGCTTACCAAGTTCCGGGGGGAGATGTATCATCTACAAGTATAAAATCCATGATAAAAGATATCATAGATAATGAAGATCCTAAAAAAACCCTATAGTGATCAAAGATTAGCTGATATCTTAAAGGAAAAAGGAGCTAAGATTTCTAGGAGAACTGTGGCTAAATATAGAGATGAACTTGAGATTCCATCTTCATCTATGAGAAGAAGATTTACCTAATAAACTACCAATTATTAGTTGCATTAAGAAAAGGAATAGGATATACTATAAATAGTAGAATACAAATTCTACTATTTATTTATCTAACCCGGGACAAAAAAAATAAGATGACGGGACAAAAACGGCCAACTACTAAAGTATTTGAAATTTTGGGGGGTGATTATATGAAATCCTTAGATTTAATAAAAAAAATAGCTCCAGAGATTATTGATATAGTTGAAAAAAAGATATCTTATTCTTAGATCTATTTCCTATAATCAACCTATAGGTAGAAGGGCATTGTCTACACAACTGGGAATAAAAGAAAGGGCCGTTAGAGATGAGATAGATATTCTTAAGAATGAAGAGTTGTTAAATGTTGATTTTATGGGTATGTATATAACTGATGAAGGAAAGAGACTAATAATAGATCTACATGAAATTTATAGTAGCTTGAAGGGCATACCTGAATTAGAAAACTCACTGGAAAAGCTATTAGGAATAAAAAAAGGTAATAGTAGCTCCAGGGGACTCTTTAGAAGATAGAATGGTTTTAAAAGATATGGGTAAAATTACTTCAAAGCTAATAAAAAAATAGCATTAACCCTAGGGATATAATTGGTATAACTGGTGGTAGCACAATGGCTACTGTAGCAGAAGAAACTATTTTAGATAATAAGTCTCGAGATATAATTGTTATACCAGCAAGAGGAGGATTAGGCAGAGATGTAAACACTCAATCTAATTCCATTGCAGCAAAACTAGCTGAGAAACTAGGTGGAGCCTATAGATTATTATATGTACCAGATGGACTTGAAGAAGAAGCATTAGAAATCATGTTAAAAAAATGAAGAAATAAAAGAATCTATAGATATGATAAATAATATGAATACTTTAATTTTTGGCATTGGAAGAGCAGATACAATGGCACAAAGACGAAATTTGTCAATAGAGAAAATACAAAGATTATTAAGTGAAGGCGCAGTGGCAGAAGCTTTCGGTCATTATTTTGATATAAAAGGAAAAGAAATATGGGAATACAAAACCATAGGTCTCTCCCTTGATAAATATAAAAAAATTAGATAATGTAATAGGAGTAGCAGGAGGTGAAGAAAAAGCCCAAGCTATAATAGCAATATCTACATTAAACAATAATATGACATTAATTACTGATGAAGCAGCAGCAAAAAAATGTTAGAAATTGTATACTAAGCTACAAAGTAGCTAAAAATATAAATTATAATTAAGGAGGATTTTTTTATGGCTATGAAAGTTGGATTAAGTGGATTTGGAAGAATAGGTAGAGATTTTCTTAGAGCATACTTCGAAGGTGGAGTAGAAGAATTTGATCTAGTTGCAATAAATGCATCTGGAGATTTAAAGGATTTAGCTCATTTATTTAAATATGACACAATGTATGGTAAGTTTGATGGAACTGTTGAAGTAGAAGAAGATGGATTTGTAATAAATGGAAAGAAAGTAAAAGTTGTTGCACACAGGGATCCATTAGAAATTCCATGGAAAGAACTAGGTGTAGAATTAGTTGTAGATTCAACAGGAGCCTTTAGAGATAGAGAAGGACTTTCAAAGCATATAGAAGCAGGAGCTAAAAAAAGTAATAGTAACTGCACCAGCAAAAGGTGAAGATATTACTATCGTTTTAGGTGTAAATGATGAATTATATGATGCAGAAAAACACAATATTATTTCAAATGCATCATGTACTACAAACTGTTTAGCACCAGTTGCAAAAGTTATATCAGAAAAATTAGGTGTTAAAAAAAGGATTAATGACTACAATTCATGCATATACAAATGACCAACAAATATTAGATAAAAGACATAAAGATTTAAGACGTGCTAGAGCTGCAGCAGCAAATATAGTTCCTACTACAACAGGAGCAGCAAAGGCAGTAGCATTAGTATTACCAGAATTAAAGGGAAAATTAAATGGATTTTCAGTTAGGGTACCAGTTCCAACAGTATCCATGGTAGACGTAGTATTTGAAGTAGAAAAAGCTACAACAGCAGAAGAAGTAAATAAATTATTAAAAGAAGCAAGTGAAAATGAACTAAAAGGAGTACTTGGATATTCAGAAGAACCATTAGTATCATCAGATTACGTTGGAGACCCAAGATCTTCAATAGTAGATGGATTATCAACTATGGTAATAGATAATATGGTTAAGGTTGTTTCCTGGTATGATAATGAATGGGGCTACTCAGAAAGAGTTATAGATCTTGCAAAATTAGTAGCTACAAAATAGTAATAACTGAAAAGTCGGGTCATAAAAGACCCGACTACTAATATTTAATTGAGGGTGATTATATGTTAAATAAAAAAACTCTAAAGGATTTAAATTTTCAAGGGAAAAAAAGTATTAGTTAGATGTGACTTTAATGTTCCTATGGACGAAAATGGGAATATTACAGATGATAATAGAATAACTAGTTCATTACCAACAATAAATCATCTTATAGATAAAGAGGCAAAGGTAATATTAATGTCCCACTTAGGTAGACCAAAGGGAGAACCAAATCCTAAATTTAGCTTATCACCAGTGGCTGAAAGGTTATCAGAATTACTAGGAAAAGAAGTAATATTTCCTAAGGACGATATGGTAGTATCAGATAAGGTAAAAGAAATCGTCAACAATATGAGCAATGGAGATGTAGTTTTATTAGAAAATACAAGATTTAGAAGTGAAGAAACAAAGAACGGAGAAAACTTCGCTAAGGATTTAGCGTCATTAGGAGACTTATTTGTAAATGATGCCTTTGGAACATCCCATAGAGCTCATGCATCTAATGTAGGAGTATCATCACAACTACCATCAGCAGTTGGATTCTTAGTAGAAAAAGAAATATCCATAATGGGCAAAGCCATAGAAGAACCAGAAAAACCTTTTGTTGCCATACTAGGTGGTGCAAAAGTATCAGATAAAATAGGAGTTATTGAAAACCTACTAGATAAGGTGGATACTATTTTAATTGGTGGTGGCATGGCATATACTTTCTTAAAAGCCCAAGGTTATGAAATAGGTACTTCCTTATTAGAAGAAGATAAAATTGATTTAGCCAAGGGATTATTAGAAAAGGCTAAAAACAAAAATGTAAATATTGTCTTACCTGTAGATATAGTAGTAGCTAAAGAATTTAAAAATGATACAGAATTTAAAACTGTAAAAATAGATAATATACCAAAGGACATGATGGGCTTAGATATTGGAGAAGAAACAATCAAAATATTCTCAGATGAAATAAAAAAAAGGCAAGAACTATAGTTTGGAATGGGCCAGCAGGAGTATTTGAAATGGATAACTTTAGTAAAGGAACTTATGCTATAGCAAAGGCAATGGCAGAGTCTAAAGGAACGACCATAGTAGGCGGAGGGGGGGATTCTGCTGCAGCAGTAGAAAAAGCAGGGTATAAGGATAAAATAACCCATGTATCAACAGGTGGTGGAGCGTCCTTAGAATTATTAGAAGGAAAGGTACTGCCAGGAATTGCAGCCATAACCGAGAGATAGTGAATAGTAAACAGTGAATAATTGTAAATTGAATAAAAGGAGGATAAGCATGCGAACTCCAATAATTGCAGGAAATTGGAAGATGAATAATAATATAGAAGAATCTATAAAGTTAGTGGCAGAAATAAAAAAACTTTGATTTAGATAAAGGTGTAGAAGTGGTATTATGTGTACCTTTTACAAATATTAAGGATGTAAAAACAGCGATAAAGGGTACTAATATAAAGATAGGTGCACAAAATATGCATTGGGAAGAAAGTGGTGCTTTTACGGGAGAAATTTCTCCTTTAATGTTAAAGGAATTAGAAGTTGATTATGTAATATTAGGCCATTCAGAGAGAAGACAATATTTCAATGAAACAGATGAAACTGTAAATAAAAAGATTAAATCTGCTTTAAGTCATGATATTAAACCTATAATATGTGTAGGTGAAACCTTAGAAGAAAAAAGAAGCAGGAAAAGAAAAAGAAATTGTAGAAAGCCAAGTAATCAAAGCTTTTAAAGATATAGATAGGAAAGAAATAGAAAAAAATAGTAATAGCTTACGAACCAATTTGGGCAATAGGCACAGGTAAAACTGCTTCTGCAGATGATGCCAATGGCATGATTGGATTTATTAGAGAAACTATTGATAAAATATACGGTGAAGAAGAAAGACAAAAATAAGAATTCAATATGGCGGAAGTGTAAAGCCAGGCAATATATCAGAATTAATGGAAAAAGAAGAAATAGATGGTGCTTTAGTTGGTGGAGCTAGCTTAAAAGCCGAGGATTTCGTAAAGCTTATCAACTATTAACTGGAGGAATATTTATGACAAAGAAACCAGTAATGCTAATAATCTTAGATGGATGGGGGGGTATAGGAAAAGATTATCCAGGAAATGCAATAAAACTTGCTAACACTCCAAACTTTGATAGATTAATAAAAGAATATCCAAATAGTTCCCTTGATGCTAGTGGTATAGCTGTAGGACTTCCAGAAGGACAAATGGGGAATTCAGAAGTAGGACATTTAAATATTGGTGCAGGAAGAGTTGTTTTTCAAGAACTTCCTAGAATTACAAAGGATATCGAAGAAGGTGGATTTTTCAATAAAAAGGAGTTTTTAGCAGGAATAGAAAATGCTAAAAAAATAAATCTAAAGTTCATCTTATTGGATTAGTTTCAGATGGTGGAGTTCATAGCCATATAAATCATTTATATGGACTACTAGAACTTATGAAGAGAAATCACCAAGAAGAAGTATATGTTCATGCTATATTAGATGGTCGAGATGTTCCACCTACCATAGGAAAGCAACATATTGAAGAGTTAAAATCTAAAATGGATGAAATTGGTGTAGGCAAAATTGCTACAGTATCAGGTAGATATTATGCTATGGATAGAGATAAGAGATGGGATAGAACCCAATTAGCCTATGATGCCATGACTTTAGGAAAAGGTAATACCAATATAGACCCTGTTTTAGCTATTGAAAAATCCTATAGTGAAGGTATAAATGACGAATTTATATTACCTACAGTAATAATGGAAAATCAAAAACCTGTGGCAACAGTAGAAGATGGAGATACAATAATCTTCTTTAACTTTAGACCTGATAGAGCTAGACAAATTACTAGAGCCTTTGTGGATCATGATTTGAAGGCTTTGAAAGGGAGAAATAGTAGGTACCTTCTATGTGACTATGACTGAATATGATAAAACCATAGAAAATGTCAATATAGCCTATAGAAGCGAACCACCAATAAATACCCTTTCTCAATTTATAAGTTCTAAAGGACTTTATCAATTAAAAGTAGCTGAAACAGAAAAATATGCTCATGTTACTTTCTTTTTCAATGGTGGAATAGAAGAGCCTTATTTAAATGAAGATAGAGTTTTAATTCCTTCACCAAAGGTAGCCACTTATGATTTAAAGCCTGAAATGAGTGCAAAGGAAGTAAAGGATGAAGTTTTAAAGAGGATGAACATGGATAAGTATGATTTAATAGTTGTTAACTTTGCTAATCCAGATATGGTTGGGCATACAGGAGTTATACCATCTGTAGTTAAAGCTATAGAAACAGTAGATAGTTGCTTAGGAGAAGTAGTAGATTTATTAGAAAAAAAAGGTGGAAAAGCCTTAATAACAGCAGATCATGGAAATGCAGAAAAAATTATTAGATGACAATGATAATCCTGTAACAGCACATACCACAAATAAGGTTCCTTTAATATTAATGGGTGAAAAAGATATAAGTTTAAAAGAAGGAAAACTAGCAGACTTAGCCCCCAACTCTACTTGAATTAATGGGACTAGAAAAGCCAGAAGAGATGACAGGAGAGTCGCTTATCTTATATTAATTTTATAGAGTAGTAGTGGAGAGCTTTGCTCTCCCGATACATTGGAGGAATCTCTTTATTAAATTATGAATAGTGAACAATGAAAATTAATT
>JMBX01000361.1_pt1 | contig 11816 bp, 26 predicted proteins | sample 616521 | NCBI WGS metagenome assembly JMBX01 (sample SAMN02727906, study PRJNA239997) | anaerobic digester metagenome | biome: anaerobic digester; isolation source: mesophilic anaerobic digester inoculated with municipal waste water sludge... | place: Germany: Bielefeld University, CeBiTec ...
TTGTAGATATACTTAATTTAGACGTTAATACGAAGATAGCAATGGTGGAGATAAATAATTATCTATATGTATTTGCTATTAACAACAACACCATTATAATGATAGATAAGTTTCCAAAGGAAAATTTGATAATAAAAGCTGATGGAGATTTTGATGAACAATTAAAAAAATATAAACAAAAATATGCCTATGATAATGAATTTTTAGATAAACTTAAGCAAAAATTTAGCAAACCATTTAAGAAAGTTAATAATTCAATTGATAAGGAAGACAGAAATGATGAAAAAAAAGCATTAAAATTCTTTTAATTGTAATTATATTAATAAATTTAACTACTGGAATTGCATATGCCCAACCAGAAGCATCCTTGTTTGGGAAAAGTATAAAAATAGAAGATAGCAAAGATCCACAAGATTATGTATTTTCGCTCCAACTATTATTTGTATTAACTGTACTTACTTTAGCTCCTTCTATATTGATTATGATGACGAGTTTTACTCGTATTATAATTGTGTTATCCTTTATTAGAAATGCACTAGGCCTTCAACAAACACCTCCTAATCAAGTAATAATAGGTTTAGCCTTATTTTTAACTTTCTTTATAATGGCCCCAGTTGCAACTCATATAAACGAAGAAGCTATTCAGCCTTTTCTTAAAGAGGAAATAAATCAAGAAGTAGCTTTTGAGAGAGCAATGGAGCCAGTTCGAAAATTTATGTTTAGGCAAACTAGAGATAAGGATTTAGGTCTATTTTTAAATATGAAAAATATGGAGGGAGTAACAAATTTAGATGATATACCTAATCATGTTTTAATTCCAGCATTTATTATAAGCGAACTAAAGACCGCATTTCAAATTGGGTTTGTAATCTATATTCCTTTTTTTTAGTTATAGACATGGTTGTATCCAGTACTCTTATGTCAATGGGTATGATGATGTTGCCACCTGTAATAATATCATTGCCTTTTAAGATATTATTGTTTGTTTTAGTAGATGGTTGGAATTTAATAGTTAAGTCTTTAGTTTTAGGCTTTAGATAGAGGTGATGAAATGGATCATGGTGATGTTTTGAAATTGGCTCAAGAAGCTGTTAGGACAATATTAGCAATATCTGCTCCTATGCTAGTAGTCAGTTTAGTTGTAGGACTGATTGTGAGTATAATACAAGCAGTAACTCAAATTCAAGAGGCAACATTAGCTTTTGTACCTAAAATTGTTGCTGTTTTATTATCTTTAATCATATTTGGGCCTTGGATTTTAAAGGTGGTTACACAATTTACAACAGATTTATTAAACAATATAAATCTTTACATACAATGATAGGTGTTTGATATTATGAATACATTTGAGCTACTATTTAACAAATACGAGCTATTTTTATTAGTACTAATTAGAACATCTGGGATATTTTTAATATCACCTTTTTAGTTCCCAGAATGTTCCTAATACAATGAAGGTTGGATTTTCACTTATATTATCAGGTTTAATAACTGTAACATTAGATATAGATATGGATTATACTAGGATTACTTTTGTTGCACTTATTATGAAAGAATTAATGGTCGGTTTCATCATTGGCTTTATTAGCTATGCGTTTTTTTACAACTTTTTATGTGATGGGCCAAATTATAGATATGAAAATAGGCTTTGGGATGATAAATGTAGTAGATCCTCAACATAGAGTACAAGTCCCCCCCTTGATGGGAAATTTTTATTATATTTTGGCATTTTTGCTTCTACTGTCTTTCAATGGACATTATATGATTATAAATGCCCTTGTGGATAGCTATAAATTCATACCTATTGGCAAATTTGTCATTAAAGAAGAATCTGCATTTATGATGGTAGATGTGTTAGCTAAGTCTTTTGAAATTGGGTTTAAATTGAGTGCACCTATTATAATCATAATATTTCTGACGGATTTATTATTAGGTATTTTGTCGCGTACTATACCCCCCCAGATGAATGTATTTGTAGTTGGTATGCCGCTGAAAATATTGATTGGATTGATTATCATTAGTGTTTCAATACCAATCTTTTATTCAATGGCTACAGGGGGGGTATTTAATCAGACAGTGGAGATGATTTATTATTTTTTTAAGAATCTTTAGAAAGATGATAATATGAAAATAAAAATTGATTTACAGTTATTTGCTGAAGGAGAAAAAAACTGAAAAGGCTACGCCAAAAAAAGAAGAGATGCTAGAGAAGAAGGACAAGTTTTCAAAGTAGAGAAGTAACAGCTGCTTTTATACTACTTTCTACTTTTGTTCTTTTAAGAATATATGGAAAATATGGATTTAATAGTTTTATAAAATATATGACAAAAATTTATAATTCTATTGAAAATATAGACCAAATATTCATAGAAAACAATCTTATGATTAGCTTTACAAAGACTATAGGCGTTTTCTTTGTTTTAACTGCACCTATTTTATTTACAGCTTTCATAGTAGCATTAGCCATTAATTATTTACAAGTAGGTTTTTTTTGTTTACTACGAAACCTTTAAAGATAGACTTCAATAGAATTAATCCTATTGAAGGTTTTAAAAGATTATTTTCAAAAAGGGCGTTAATGGAACTATTGAAATCTATTTTAAAGATAATTCTAATAGGGTATGTGGCTTATTCCTTTATCAAAAAAACATAAATCAGATTATTGCTTTGCCAGGCTTAGAATCTACTATTATATTAAAAAAAATATTGCAGATATATCTTTTGATTTTGGTATTAGGATTATAGTAGCGTTAGTCTTTTTTAGCTTTTTTTTGGACTATTTGTTCCAATGGAGAGAATATGAAAAAAAACCTCATGATGACTAAACAGGAAGTAAAAGAGGAATATAAGCAAACAGAAGGGGGGGATCCTCTAATTAAATCTAGAATAAGGGAAAAACAACGTAGGATTGCAATGTCAAGGATGATTCAGGATGTTCCGAAAGCAGATGTTATAATAACAAACCCTACTCATATAGCAGTTGCAATAAATATGATAGGGAGATGTATCATGCACCATATATTTTAGCTAAAGGTGTGGATTTAATTGCTGAAAATATTAAAAAAAGTTGGAGAAGAACATTCTATACCAGTAGTTGAAAATAAGCCTTTAGCAAGAGTGTTATATGATTCAGTAGAAATAGGTGATGTAATTCCAGAAGAATTATATGAGGCTGTTGCTGAGGTTTTGGCTTATGTATACAGTTTAAAAGATGATTATTAGGGGAAAAGATGAAATTCGGTGATATAGTTGTAGCCTTAGGGGTTATTGCAATAATTATAATAATCATTATACCAATTCCAAAAGTTCTATTGAGCATTTTATTGAGTTTAAATATAGCATTATCATTACTTATTCTTTTAATTTCCATGTATTCAAAGGATGTGCTTGAAATATCTATTTTCCCATCTCTGTTATTAATTGCAACTTTATTTAGACTTTCCCTTAACATATCTACTACTAGGGGGGGAATTTTAATAGATGGAGATGCAGGAAAGGTTGTAGAAACTTTTGGTAAATTTGTAATTCAAAACAATCTTATTGTTGGATTTATAATTTTTATCATAATAATGATAGTCCAGTTTGTAGTAATAACAAAAGGTGCTGAAAGGGTAGCTGAAGTTTCAGCAAGATTTACTCTTGATGCTATGCCTGGGAAACAGATGGCTATAGATGCAGATTTAAACTCTGGTTTAATAACGGAAGAAGAAGCTCTAAAAAGAAGAAAAGATGTGCAAAGATATGCAGATTTTTACGGTGCTATGGATGGAGCTACTAAATTTGTTAAAGGAGATGCTATTGCTGGAATAATCATTACTATAATAAATATGGTTGCCGGTCTTATATTAGGGGGGGTTATAAATGGAATGGAAATTAATGAAGCGATTCAAAGATATACACTTTTAACTGTTGGTGATGGATTAGTTAGTCAAATACCTGCACTTTTGATTTCTACAGCTACAGGGCTGGTAGTAACTAGAGCTGCTTCAGAAGCTAATCTTGGAAGGGATTTAATAGAGCAATTGTTTGGCAATAATCCCAAATTATTGTATATAATAGCTGGATTAATGATATTTTAGGGGGGGTAGTTACACCTTTACCTACGGTTACCTATGTAATTCTAGGATTGTTATTTGCCTTTTTAGGTTACACCACGGCTAAAGAAATTGAAGAAAAGATGGATGAACCAGTAGAAGAAATATCTGAAGCTGAGGAATTGAGAAAACCTGAAAATGTATTAGGATTATTAAAAGTAGACGATATAGAACTGGAATTTGGATATGGACTTATACCTTTAGCAGATGTAAATCAAGGAGGAGATTTGTTAGATAGAATTGTTATGATACGAAGACAGATTGCAATGGAATTAGGATTAATAGTACCTATAGTTCGTTTAAGGGATAATATACAGTTAAATCCAAATGAATATATTATAAAAATAAAAGGGGTTCAAGTAGCTCAAGGTGAAGTTTTATTTGATCATTATTTAGCTATGGATCCAGGTACTGGAGAAGGTGAGATTGAAGGGATAGATACTATAGAACCAGCTTTTGGTCTTCCAGCTAAATGGATTACTGAAAAGGAAAGAGAGAAGGCTGAAATATTTGGTTATACAGTAGTAGATCCCCCCCATCTGTGATTGCTACTCATTTAACAGAAGTTATAAAAGAACGAGCTTATGATTTAATTGGTAGACAAGATGTACAGCTATTAGTGGATAATGTAAAGGAGGAATATCCTGCAGTTGTAGAAGAAGTTGTTCCAAAAGTGTTGACAATAGGAGAGGTACAGAAGGTTTTGTCTAATTTGTTAAGGGAACAAATTAGTATTAGGGATATGGTGACTATATTAGAAACCTTAGCAGATTATGGGCATGTAACTAAGGATACGGACTTGCTTACTGAGTATGTTAGACAACGTTTATCAGGCTATATAACCAATAAATATGTTGAAGATAACCAATTAAATGTAATAACCTTAGATAGTGAGGTAGAAGAATTAATAATGAATTCAATTAACAAAACAGAAACAGGAGCATATTTATCCTTGGAACCAAATATAGCTCAAAAATACTAAATAATACATTGAAGGCTGCACAAAAATTAACTGCAATAGGTGAGCAACCAATTATATTGACTGCACCTATTGTTAGACTTTATTTTAAACGATTGACTGAACAGATTACTAGAGATTTAATAGTATTATCCTATAATGAAATAGAGCCATCGGTAGAAGTTCAATCCGTTGGGATGGTGAGTATATAATGAAAATAAAAAAATTTTACGGTACTTCGGCCCATGAAGCTATGTTGAAAATGAAAAAAAGAACTAGGGCCAGATGCTCTAATTTTAAATACTAAAACAATTAGAAAAAAAAGGTTTATTTGGTCTTTTAAAAAAAGCCAAAGATTGAGATTACCGCCGCTTATGAAGAAAAGGATATATTTCATATAAATAATCCTAATGATAATTTGAATAAGATCAATAAAGAATTAGAAAATCTAAAAAAATGATGGCTGAGATTTCTTCTAATGTAGTGGCAGTAAAGGAATCAGAGGTTCATGAAAATCTAGAGTTTTTCCGAGGGAAGCTCATAGAAAATGGGGGTAAATTATTATATAGCAACATCCATTTTAAAAGGCTTAGGTGAACAGATAAATCTAGAAGATAAAGATGAGAAAGATATAAGAAACATTGTTAAGTATACATTGATGGAATATTTAGGTGATGCAAAACCTTTAGATTTAAGTAAAACAAATCAAAAGATAATATTCTTTATTGGGCCTACAGGTGTTGGGAAAACTACAACATTGGCAAAGATAGCAGCTCAATTGGTTATAGAGAATCAATATAATGTTGGACTAATTACTTCAGATACATATAGGATTGCAGCAGTTGAACAATTAAAAACTTATAGTGATATATTAAAGTTACCACTAGAGATTATATATGATGAGAAGGATATGTTTAAAGCTTTAGTAAACTTTAGGGAAAAGGATATTATATTGGTGGACACTGCAGGGAAAAACCACAAGGACGTAAATGAAAAGGATGAGATTCTTAACATAATGAAATCTATTAAAAACAAGGAGACATATTTAGTCATTAGTGGGACTACAAACTATAACACATTAAAATCTATAATTGATCATTATGATTTATCGAGGATTATAGTATTATATTTACAAAAATTGATGAAGCTGATGGTTATGGAAATATACTAAATGCTAAATTTTTAACTAAAAAAACCAATATCATATATAACTACAGGCCAAAATGTACCTGATGATATAGAAGTATTTGATAAAGACAAAGTGGTTAGTTGGCTTATTGGGGGGGAGAATGTGTATGAAAGATCAAGCTGAAAACTGAGAAATATCATGGAAAATAGAGTTCAAAAAAAACATCAAATTATCACGAAATAAAGCTAAAGTATTAGCAATTACCAGTGGAAAGGGGGGAGTAGGAAAGTCTAATTTTGCTGTTAATTTAGCCATATCTCTCAAACGACTAGGATATAGGGTATTAATATTAGACGCAGATATTGGACTAGCAAATATAGAAATATTGACAGGCATAAATATTAAATACACCATTATGGATTTGATAAAAAAAAGGATATGGATATCCATGATATAATTGGAGAAGGTCCAGAAGGCGTAAAAATAATATCTGGTGGTTCGGGAATTCATCAACTATCTATGATGGATAAAAAAATACAAATAGGTTGTTAGGAGAAATAGAAAAATTAGAGTTTGAAATGGATTACATAATAATAGATACTGGTGCTGGAGTTTCCAATATTGTCCTTGATTTTGTAATGGCTTCAGATGAAACTATATTAATAACAACTCCAGACCCTACTTCTTTAATGGATGCATATACGATGATAAAGGCTTTGACAACTAATGGATATAAAGGTAAAATAAATATAGTTGCAAATATTGTCGAGAATAGGCAAGAAGGTGTAAGTATATTCAATAAACTAAACAAAGTGTCAAAAAAAATTTTTAGATGTGAACTTAAACTATCTAGGATATCTTAAAAGAGATGCTATAGTGAACAAAGCAGTAAAGATTCAGCAACCTTTTTTTAATACTCAATTCTTCATCAAATATATCTAAAAAAAATGAATGTTATTGCATTGAAGTTTGTAAATCCAAATGAGTATGATAAGAAGACGGAAGAACCTGGATTTGTTCAAAAATTAAAAGATCTATTATTTAGAAGAGGTAGATAAGGTGAACAAAAGAAAAGATGGTATTAATATTGGCGATAGAATAGAGATCATTAAAATAACTACTAAAAGTGAGAGAACCTATCCTAGTCAAATATTAGATATTATCAATGAAGGAAACTACTTGATAAGTGGACCAATTTGGCAGAATCAAATAATACCAATGCACAAAGGTGAGAAGATCAAAATAAGTTATGTTGTTAAAAACAAAGGTAGATATGCTTTTGACGCATTGGTCATAAGAAGAGAATATAAAAACATTTATATTTTAGAGATTCAAAAAAATATCCAATATAAAAAAAGTATCAGATGAGAAGGTATTATAGGTTCAATATCTCCATTCCTGTAATAAAAGAGTTTGTTTTAAAGACAAAGGCAGAAGATGAGATCTTGATTGAAGAATGTAAGACTAAAGATATTAGCGGAAGCGGGTTTAGGTTATATTCTAACTATAAACATGATGTGGGAGATATAGTTAGATGTAAATTTAATATTGAGGAGAATCCAATAGGTATAAAAGGGAAAGTAGTTCGTATTGAAAAAGTGGATACTTTTGACTATAAGTATAGTTTAGGTATTGATTTTATTGATATTAGCGAACAAAATAGAGATATTATTATAAAATTTATTTTTAAGAAAGAACGAATTTTAATAGAAAAAGGGCTGATCTAATTGATAAAACTGATGCTAGTTGATGACTCTTTGTTTATGCGTAGAATTTTAAAAGATATATTAGAAGAAGATGATGAAATAACAGTAGTAGGAGAAGCTAAAAATGGACAAGAAGCTTTGGAAAAAAATTCCATTATTAAAACCTGATGTAATTACTTTGGATATTGAAATGCCCATAATGGACGGGCTTACCACATTAAAATATATAGTAGAAAATATAGCATTCCTGTAGTTATGATTAGTAATCATACTGAGAAGGAGGCATACTATACATTAAAAGCACTAGAAATCGGTGCTGTAGATTTTATACCAAAACCCAAGAATATGTTTAAACTTAGTGACAAAACTATAAAATATGAAATAACTGACAAGATTAAAGCAGCTGCTATATCTAAAGTAAAACCAGATAACATAGGAGTTATACCTAAAGTAGCAGGACAAGCTTATAAAGTTTCAAGTGAAAAGACTAGCTATGACTATATTGTTACAATAGCTACATCAACAGGAGGGCCTAGAGCATTGCAACATGTTATACCCTTATTGCATAAGGATATAAATGCAACTATATTAGTAGTGCAGCATATGCCTGCTAATTTCACTAAATCTTTAGCTGATAGGTTAAATGATATATCTGAGATAAATGTAAAAGAGGGAGAGGAAGGGGGGGATGTATTAAAAAGGGTTATTGCTATATTGCACCAGGGGGGGATTTTCATATGAGAGTAATTAAAGAAGGAGATAAAAATGTCATAAGATTAAGTAAAGAACCACCAATAATGGGTTTACGACCTGCTGCAGATATATTGATGGAATCGGTAGCAAATATCAAAGGATATAATAAGATGGGAATCGTTATGACTGGCATGGGAACAGACGGATCTAAAGGTATTGTTGAAATTAAAAAGTCCAATGGTTACACAATAGCTCAAGATGAGGAAACTTCCGTAGTATTTGGTATGCCTAAGTCTGCTATTGATACCAATCATATAGATAAAATAGTTCCTTTGAATAATATTGCTAATGAAATCGTAAGTATAGTGGGGGGGTGTAATGATGGATCTAGATTTTAATCAGTATATAGATCTGTTTGTAGAGGAGACTAAGGAACATTTGCAGATTATGAATGAAGCATTATTAGAATTAGAAAAGGATATTACTAATAGATCTTTGATTGATGAGATTTTTCGAGTTGCACATACATTAAAAGGTATGGCTGGGACCATGGGTTTTAATAATATTTCAAACTTAACCCATGAGATGGAAAATGTACTGCAAGAAATAAGAAACAATACCATTAAACTAAATGAGGATATAATTGATATAATATTTGAATGTTTTGACGTACTAGAGTATTCTGTAAATTTCATAGCAGTAAATGGAGAGGAAGAGGAAGATAGTTATGATAATTTGATAAATAGGTTGCGTAGCATAACTAAGAAGGAGCAAGTTCAACTAACAGTGAATGATGGTATCATACCCAATAATAAAGAAGAGACATCCTTAAATCAATATGCAATAAATGCTATGAAAGAGGCAGAAAAAAAAGGTTTTAGTTCTTACAAAATAACCATCAATTTAAATCCTAAATGTGTGTTAAAATCTGCAAGAGCCTTTATAATATTTAACACATTAGAGTCTATGGGGGGGATATAATATATCAAATCCTCCAGTAGAGGATATAGAGGATGAAAAATTTGATTTAGAGTTTACAATTATATTGATATCTCAAGTAAATAAAGAAGAACTTAAAGAAAATTAGAAAGTATAGCTGAAATAGATAATATTAATATAAGCAATATAAATTATAGAGATTTATCTGGGAGCAAAAAAATATAGAATTCCAAGAGAGTAAGAAGCTTAAAGAGTTAGATGAATATGTAATAAATATAATAGAAGAAGCAAAAGAAAAAGGACTTAACTCTTATAAAATAACCATCAGCTTAAGTTCCCAATGTATGTTAAAATCTGCAAGAGCCTTTATAATATTTAACACATTAGAGTCTATGGGGGGGGATATAATATACTCAAATCCTCCAGTAGAGGATATAGAAGATGAAAATTTTGATTTAAGTTTTGTTGTCATACTTATATCAAAAGTAGATGGATATAAATTAAAAGAAGCCTTAGAGGGTATAGCAGAAGTTGAAAAAGTAGATATTACATTAATAGAAGATGTTAAAAAGGCTATAGGTAAAGAAGGTACATCTACCAAAATGAATGTTCAGCATAAAAGTTCCCCTTCTAATATGAAAGATAATAAAACCAATATAGTTAACAGAGAAAAAAAGATTGGGAAAACTGTTAGAGTGGATATTGATCGTTTGGACAACTTGATGAACCTTGTGTCTGAATTAATAATTATAAAAACCAGGATGGATGATTTAAGCGAATCCTCAAATAGGGAAAACATGGTAGAAGCAATCGAGTATTTAGAAAGAATTACTACAAGTCTTCATGATGCAGTAATGAAAGTGCGAATGGTACCTATAGAAAGAGTTTTTAACAGATTTCCAAGAATGGTACGTGATTTATCAAAAGAGTTAAACAAACAGATAAACCTTCAGATGTTAGGAGAAGAAACTGAAGTAGATAGGACGGTAATTGATGAAATTGGAGATCCTTTGATCCATATAATTAGAAACTCTATTGATCACGGTATTGAAATGCCCGAGGAAAGAACTAGATTAGGCAAACCTGAAGAAGGGAAATTAATACTTAAAGCATATCCTGATGGCAATAATGTTGTTATTGAAGTCATAGATGATGGTAGAGGTATAGATCCAGTAAAAGTTAAGGATAAAGCTATTCAAAAAGAAATTATTACTGAACAAGAGGGAGATATGTTAAGCGAAGATGAAATTGTAGCTTTATTATTACTCCAGGCTTTAGCACTTCCGACAAGGTATCAGATTTATCGGGTAGGGGGGGAGTAGGATTAGATGTAGTTAAAAGCAAAATAGAATCCATAAATGGCTCTGTTGAAATAGAAACGAATATAAATATTGGTACTAAATTTATCATTAGAATTCCTTTAACTCTTGCCATTATACAAGCTCTATTGGTTAGACTAGGAAATGAAATATATGCTATACCTTTAAGTTCTATTACTGAAATAACTGATATAAAAAAAGGAAGATATTAGGGATATTCAAGGTCAGGAAATAATGCTTTATAGAGGGAAAACTATACCTGTAGTAAAACTAAATAAGCTTCTTAATATTGATTTCAATGAAGATGTGGATGAATATGTAGTGGTAGTAGTACGAAAAGGTGAAAAGCAAGCAGGATTATTAGTAGATAGCTTAATTGGCCAACAAGAGATAGTTATAAAGCCTTTAGGTAAATATCTATCAAAGATCAAGTATCTATCAGGTGCTACTATATTAGGAAATGGAAGTATATCATTAATACTAGATGTAAATTCATTAATATAAAGGAGGGCAAACTATGTCTTCTGAAATAGATAATAAATATGTTATATCTAAATTAGGTGATGAAGTATTATGGGATACCTATAAACAATGTTATATCCATAGAGAAGATGGGTACAACTACGAGGGTTCCTAATGCTCCGAAATATGTTACTGGAGTGACCAACTTAAGAGGTGAAGTTATTCCAATTATTAATTTAAGAAAAAAAACTTGGTATGGAAGAACATGAAGCTGATAAAAATTCTAGGATAGTCATTATTAACGTAGAGGATATCGTGGCAGGGTTGACTGTTGATTTTTCTTCAGAAGTATTAGAAATTCATAAGGATAATATAGATAAGCCGCCTTCAAACGAAAATAATCAATTTATAGAATATGTAAGTGGTATTGGTAAAACTTCTGATAAATTGATTATATTATTAAATTTAAGAAAGATATTGGAATATTAAAGGAGCGCTGATTATGGATGTAGAAAA
>JMBX01000362.1_pt1 | contig 11814 bp, 17 predicted proteins | sample 616521 | NCBI WGS metagenome assembly JMBX01 (sample SAMN02727906, study PRJNA239997) | anaerobic digester metagenome | biome: anaerobic digester; isolation source: mesophilic anaerobic digester inoculated with municipal waste water sludge... | place: Germany: Bielefeld University, CeBiTec ...
AAATTAGATGATTTTGATAATATTTGTTTTTAATTTAGCCTTAAAACTATCATTATGCACTTTTTAAAAGGTTTTTATTTGACAAAATGAATAAAAACTTTATCTTTGTACTTTCAAAATTGTAACTCACGGTAAATTAAATATGTCAAAATTGCAAATTCCTAAGGATTACAAACCGCTCCTGAACCTGAAACAGACAGAGTTGGGAATAAAGAATATTAAAGATTTTTTTTCCAGGTCAATCTGGCTTCAGAACTGCGTTTGCGCCGGGTAACAGCTCCTCTTTTCGTGGAAAGCGGTACAGGTATAAACGATGACCTGAACGGTGTGGAGCGGCCTGTACGTTTTCCTATAAAGGATATGGGCGACAAGAGCGCTGAGATAGTGCACTCTCTTGCAAAATGGAAACGGTTAACCCTTGCCGAATATGAAATTGAAGAGGGGGGGTTCGGTATCTATACCGATATGAATGCTATCCGTGCCGATGAAGAACTCGATAACCTGCACTCGCTCTATGTTGATCAATGGGATTGGGAGCTTGTAATAAATGAAAAGGACCGGACTGTGGATTTTCTGAAACAGATAGTCAGGCGTATATATGCTGCAATGCTACGTACTGAATACCTTGTTTATGAGCTGTTTCCTGCAATCAAACCGCAGCTTCCTGCTCGGATCACCTTTATCAACGCCGAAGAGTTGCTACAGAAGTATCCCGAAATGGATGTTAAGCAAAGAGAGGACGCTATCACACAGGAGTATGGTGCCGTATTTGTGATTGGAATAGGAGCACCGCTGTCCAATGGTGAGCCTCATGACGGGCGGGCACCTGATTACGACGACTGGAGCACTTTAAATGCAGAAGGTTATCCCGGGCTCAATGGCGATCTGCTGGTATGGAATCCGGTTCTGGAGAAAGCTGTTGAATTATCTTCAATGGGTATCCGTGTTGATTCCAGATCGCTGAAGCAGCAGCTGAAGCTGTGTGGCAAAGAAGATCGTCTTTCGTTATATTTTCACAAAAGACTTATTAACAATGAGCTCCCACTCTCTATAGGAGGCGGAATCGGGCAATCTCGCTTGTGTATGTACTATCTTCGCAAAGCACATATCGGTGAAATACAGGCTAGCTTATGGCCACATGAAATGAGGAAAGAAGCGATGCAAAAGGGTGTTTTTCTTATTTAGCTGAACTTTCTGATTTACCCAAGGAATGCTTGAGTATGTTGTAATTATCAGATTATGATTATGCTGAACTCTTGTTCGATGGATAATTTTAGAAACTTAAATCATGAATAAAGTATGGATGTGAAATTGGAACAGAGCTGGAAGTATCAGCTCGATAAGGAATTTAAAAAAACCTTATTTCAAGAAACTTACAGATTTTGTTAAGCATGAATATTCAAACAAAACAATTTATCCTCCCGCAAAATTGATTTTCAACGCTTTTGACAGTTGTCCTTTCAACGAAGTGAAAGTGGTAATTGTTGGACAAGATCCCTATCATGAACCGGGTCAGGCTCACGGTTTATGCTTTTCTGTGAACAATGGGTGCAAATACCTCCGTCACTTATAATATATATAAGAGATAGAGAGCGACCTGGGAAAACCTGTTCCCCGTTCAGGAAACCTGGAACGATGGGCAAAGCAGGGGGGGTACTTCTGCTGAATGCAACCCTAACGGTTCAGGCACATCGTGCCGGATCGCATCAGGGAAAAGGGTGGGAAGAGTTCACCGATGCAGTAATCAGGCATTTAGCTGAAGACCGTGATCACCTGGTATTCATTCTCTGGGGGGTGCCTATGCGCAAAGAAAAGGTGCTACAATTGATGCGAACAGACATTTAATTTTAAAATCACCACATCCTTCGCCGCTTTCTGCTCACCGGGGGGGATTCTTTGGTAATAAACATTTCAGCAAGGCAAATGATTACCTCCAAGCTCACGGAAAAAAACCTGTCGACTGGTGATAACAAAACACCGACTTTACCCTACGCTGCCTTCCAGGCTTATCTCGAGTAATTTCTGTGCTTCTACAGCAAATTCCATGGGGGGGAGCTTGTTAACTACCTCTTTTACATATCCATTCACTATCAGGCTTACAGCTTCTTCTTCACCCAGCCCTCGCTGGTTGCAATAGAAGATCTGGTCTTCACTGATCTTTGACGTTGTAGCTTCATGCTCCAGAATGGCTGTAGGATTTTGAATATCAGTGTAAGGAAAAGTGTGAGCGCCGCAATGGTCGGTAAGCAACAGGCTGTCACATTGTGAGTGGTTACGTGCATTATCAGCTTTTTTTGGCCACCTTTACCAGCCCCCTGTAGCTGTTCTGGCTGCTTCCCGCGGAGATTCCCTTTGAAACAATTCGGCTACGTGTGTTTTTTTCCCAGATGAATCATCTTTGTTCCCGTATCTGCCTGCTGGAAATTATTGGTGACAGCCACAGAGTAGAATTCACCCACAGAGTTGTCGCCGGCTAAAATGCATGAAGGGTATTTCCAGGTTATAGCCGATCCGGTTTCTACCTGTGCCCAGGAGATCTTAGAATTGTTCCCTTTGCAGATACCCCTTTTTGTCACAAAATTATAAACGCCGCCTTTACCATTTTATCACCCGGATACCAGTTCTGTACGGTTGAGTATTTAACTTCGGCATTTTCTAGAGCTATAATCTCCACGATGGCGGCATGAAGCTGGTTCTCGTCGCGCATAGGGGGGGCAGTACAACCCTCAAGGTAACTCACGTATGAGTCGTCATCGGCAACAATAAGTGTACGTTCAAACTGTCCCGTGTTGGCGGTGTTAATGCGGAAATAGGTGGAAAGTTCCATTGGGCAGCGTACTCCCTTGGGTATATAAACGAAAGACCCATCGCTAAACACTGCCGAGTTTAAAGCAGCGAAATAATTATCCTTGTATGGAACAACTGTTCCCATATATTTCTTAACCAGATCGGGGGGGTGATGTTTCACTGCCTCGCTGAATGAGCTGAAAATTATCCCCTTTCGGCAAGTACCTCTTTGAAAGTGGTTTGATGGAAACACTGTCCATAACCGCATCCACGGCAACACCGGTCAGCTGCTTCTGTTCTTCCAGCGGTATACCGAGACGTTCAAAGGTATTCAACAATTCAGGATCCACCTCATCAAGGCTCTTCGGACTTTTTTTTATTGGTAGGATCTGCATAATATATGATATCCTGATAATTAATCTTCGGTATCTTCAGGTGTGCCCATTCAGGCATCTTCATGCTGAGCCATTGATTATAGGCTTTCAGCCGGAACTCCAGAAGCCACTCAGGCTCATCCTTTTCATTGAAATCAGTCGTACTACGTCTTCGTTCAATCCCTTTTCAATTACAAAGTCTCAACATCAGTAGTGAATCCGTATTTGTAATCCTGATTGGTTAAATCTGTTAATATTTGATTTTGATCTAATTCTTGCATATCTGATATCTATTTGTCGGCCGGTTAAGCCGGTTTAAAATCACCGGATAACACATCCGATAATTGATAACAACAATTTAGTTGTTTTGTTTATGCAAAGTAACCATTTTCTCTCCAAAATGAGAAATAATTAATAACTTGCGAGGCCCTATCAAGCAGCTAAACCATTATTTATCTTGTATACTACTCCAATGCAAAGTAAGGTTCCGGCATGCTTGTAATGAAACACTTGGTACCATTGAGATCTTATAGAAGATTATCATTGTTAAAGCATTCGGGCTTGATGAGGCATTTTATTCATTCACAAGTTTAAACTGTGGCAAAGAAAGCAAAAAAAATAAGACGAGCAAGGGTTTAAAATTAGCTATTGTAAATCCTGATGCAGCCGGGAGTGATGTATCTTCTACCGAAATGCGAGTAAATGTTCCTGAAGATGCAGTTTTTCTCTTTTTCTTTAACAATACTTCGGTAATTTTTTTTCAAATAGTTCTTATAATTCACTGAATATCAATATAGTATGGCACTTTTGAGGATCTGGCATAAATTATTGACTGTCAGTATTATAAATGAAGCTTTACTTTAAAAAAACAGCCTGAATTTAATTTTTCATGAAATGCCGTGAAATAATGCCATCGGGCAACAAAATATCCGAAATATCAGAATAGGGTACGGTTACATCAATTACTCCCATTGAATATGGAGCAATCTCATACTGGTTATAAGAGTAATGAATCCCTATTTCATCGAGCCAGAAGTTGTTGTTGGGTACAATATCCTCAATGGTGAAGAACCCTTTCATCAGAAGTGAATCAGGTACATCAACGTTGTTTTGGATCATTAAACAACTAAGTATTTTATCTGTAAGTGATTTGTAATAATCGGGGGGACAAACAAATCTTCTTCAGACAGCGTGACAAGTTCGTTAAGATCTATATTAGTGTATAGAATACGGTATGAACCGTGGGCTCCGCCCTCGTAATCACTATACTCAACCGCATAGCTCAACAACGCATCATTCTGAAACAGGATCCTGTTGCTGTTATACATCATATACCAGTACCATACAGGCATTTTTCCTTCAAGGCGAGCCTTATCTTCGTAATAGATGTTGGAAAGAGCTTTATATCTGGCCGTATAATCGTCTATATACCTCTTCATAGCCTCTTTAGGAGTGAGGCTGTCATATTCTATTCCACCGAAAAAAAGTACCCTGAAAAATTTGCTGTAACCTTGTCAGGCTCTCTGCATCTCTGAATTTTGAAGGATAGGTAAAAGAGACCTTTACATCGGCATATGGAAGGGTAGTATCGTTATCATTTAAAAGAGGAATATTTTGCCTTACAACAATACTGTCGTACTCAATCTTTGCCGATTTTCCACTTCTCTTATCAAACACGAGGTCAGTGTTCCCAGTCCAATGAGAATGGAAATGGCCGTGAAGAAGCTCTTAATCATATTCTTATTTGCAAATAGTTTACATGCCCGTTTCATAACGATAATTTTTAAAATAAGCCTGAAACCTGAAAATCAACAGCTGTCTGCAATAAAGGCTGAAGTTCCCACGGTATAGGGTATGATGTTTGTTTTACTGGATAATTTGTTTTATTGCCCCCCAATTCGGGATAAAACAACACTTTGACCGGTTGTTTCATATTTTCAAACATCTTTTTTTGTGAGCACATCCTGAGATCCGTATTGCACAACGTCTACCTCAGCGTTTTGAGTATTCTGTTTCTGAACTCAATGGTTAGATCGGCCTTGCCCGGAACATTATAGACTAATCTTCGCTTAGTTTACTCTCAAGACGTTGACGTTCGCGTTCGGAAAGCTGCATATCCACCTTCGGTGTTTTGTTTTTTTAACGACAGGAAAACAGGTTCCCCCGGCGAGGTTGCCGGCATCAATAGGTCCCAGTTTTCTGAAAAACGGGTAATCACCATCCTGTCAATATTCTTCTCTTCAGGAACAATAGTGTAACTTTTTGTAAAGAATTCGGTGTTTACAGTTCCTGTAAAAAGCTGTGTCAATGCTTTTTCCTGCATGTCTATCTCGTCCATCACCATTTTATAGGCATTACCGTCGGGTGGCATATTTTCCGCCTCGCCGGTAAGTATATCGGTCCTGCTTCGGCGCAGATCGAAAATCTGTCTTGCCACAAGCTCTGCCTGCCTTGCAGTGGAGCCTGCCATCAACGTCTCCTGTGAAAGGAATCTTCGTGGGTTCACGATTACTGTTTCACCTTCCGGAATCTCTATCACCTGTATGGAAACAGGCTCAGGGTCGGAATTAACGGTCACAATTACACCATCTTCCCTCAGATAGACAAAAGGTTCAGAAGTTTTTGCCCGGAACTCCACCATAAACGAGTTAGTTTTGTCTGGTATACCTCTGTTTGTTACTGAAATATTTTCAAGCGTGTATGTAACGCTGTTTTCGGTCAGTGGCTTTTCCGCACCCAGGTAACGCTGAGCGTATGGGTAGAATTCACCCCCCCGCTGCGAGGTAGTCTTCTTCACCAGCAATGTAATCTCGAACGATGTTTTGGGAAGTGAATAGATTACTCCGTAGTTATTGGCCTTTATAGCGTTTACCCGTATCGTTTTCTGAGCGTTAGCACTTGAAAACGCCAGAATCAAACAGGAAGGATAAAATATTTTACTCTCATCATTTGTCAGTTGTTTTCAAATTTACTTTTAGATTAACAAATTTGCTATAATCGGAAAAGTTTAAACAAGTTTTTTTTGCTCTCTTATCGCAAAAATTCAGTTGTTAGTTAAATTCACTTTTCAGTGAGCTGGCTGAAACTGTTCAAGAAAACGCACGTCGTTCTCAGAGAACATTCTAAGATCTTTAACCTGGTATTTGAGGTTCGTTATGCGCTCAATACCCATTCCAAGAGCATATCCGGAGTAGATTTTGCTGTCGATACCACAATTATCAAGCACGTTGGGATCTACCATCCCGCATCCGAGAATCTCAACCCATCCCGTATGTTTACAGAACGGGCACCCTTTCCTCCACATATGTTGCACGATATATCCATCTCGGCACTGGGCTCGGTAAAAGGAAAGTATGAAGGGCGTAGCCTTATTCTGGTATCTTCACCAAACATCTCTTTGGAAAAGAAAAGAAGCACTTGTTTTAAATCGGCAAATGAAACATCTTTATCTACATAGAGAGCCTCCACCTGGTGGAAAAAGCAGTGGGCACGGTAAGAGATAGCTTCGTTTCTGTAAACACGTCCTGGACAGATGATGCGGATTGGCGGTTGCGCTTTTTCCATAACGCGTGTCTGTACAGAAGATGTATGCGTACGCAACACTATCTGTGGATCATTCTGTACAAAAAATGTGTCCTGCATATCACGTGCGGGATGATCATCTGCAAAGTTCAGAGATGAAAACACATGCCAGTCGTCTTCCACCTCAGGCCCTTCGGCTATTGAGAATCCGAGCCTTTTGAAGATGTCGTTTATCTCCTCTTTTACGATTGATATCGGGTGCCGGGTTCCCAAGGGAACAGGATAAGCTGTTCGTGAAAGATCTATGCAGGCATTGGTAGATCCGGCAGTTTCGAACTGCTCTTTTAATGATTGAATTTTTTTCGGTTGCTTTCTGTTTTAATTCGTTAAGGCGCATGCCCATTTCACGCTTCTGATCGGCCGGTACTGAACGGAAATCGTCCATAAGAGTTGAGATAATACCTTTTTTTTACTAAGGTACCTTATGCGTGCAGCTTCCAGCTCGTTGGCGTCAGAAGCCTTTAATTGCTCAATTTCAGAAAGGAGAGTCTTAATTTTCTCTATCATTATCTTGTTGAATCTTATAAATCATTTAGTAGCACAAAAATACACTTTTTATTGCTATTTATACCTGTTTTATGTAAAAGATTTATCCGAAGAGGGCATAGAGTAAAGGTTAAATTTGTACTTTTGTTTAAATAAAGAGGTTTACAGAAAAATGGTTATAACAGTTCGCAGATATATAGATAATGAAAAATTACTCTCTCCATGGGCCCGCGTCGTTGTCGGACTCAGTGGAGGAATGGATTCTATGGCTCTGCTTGATATTCTCACTCTTTTGGGGTATAATTGCGTAGCTGCCCATTGCAATTTCCATCTCAGGGGGGTGATGAGTCGGACCGGGATGCCGCTTTTGTAAAAAAAATGGTGCAGTGATTCTGATATCCATTTTACATCTGTCGACTTCGATACAGCGCATTATGCTGCCGCCAAAAAGATCTCCATTGAAATGGCTGCACGTGAATTGCGTTACAGCTGGTTTGAGAAAGTCAGAAAACAGTACGGCGCTTATGCTGTTGCCGTTGCTCACCATAAGGACGACTCTGTAGAGACGGTTCTGTTGAACCTTATCCGTGGCTCCGGCGTAAGAGGGCTGACCGGCATTGCTTCAAAGAATAAAACGTGGTACGCCCTCTGCTGTGTGTTACACGTGCAGAGATTGAAGAGTATATAACAAATCGTGGCATACCCTATGTAACCGACAGTACCAACAATGAAGATTTCTATTTGCGCAATTATATCAGGATAAATATTATTCCGCTACTGAAAGAGTTGAATCCTTCCGTTTGTGAAGCAATCAACCGTACCTCCCGGAATATCTCGGAAGCAGAGAAAGTGTATTCCGAATACATCCATAAAATAATTAAGAGTGTCTGCAATAATAACAAAATAGATATCAGGCAGCTTCGGCAAACAGCATCACCGCAATCAGTATTATATGAGATATTATCTCCTCTGGGTTTCAATACAACCGTAATTGAAAATATACTCCAGAGTATGGATAGTAATCCCGGGAAAGTTTTTTATAGTGAAGGGTACCGTGTGGTAAAGGATCGCAACAGTTTTCTTATCGGCTCCCTTGAAGACGGTTTGGCAAGAAGGGAATCTTATTTAATCTCTGATGATACTGAGGAGATAACCGATCCTGTCTGCCTGGCTTTCCACAGAAAAACCATGCCTGTTGAAATAGACAAAAGCAGCAATTATCTTTATGCCGATGCCGACAAACTGAAGTTTCCTCTTAAGCTAAGGCGGTGGAGGCAGGGTGATTGGTTTGTTCCCTTTGGAATGAAGGGGGGGAAAAAGAAGTTGAGCGACTATTTTACCGATCGTAAATTTAGCCTGCCGGATAAGGAGGATGTTTGGGTATTGCTTTCAGGCGATGATATAGTATGGATTGTGGGTGAACGTTCCGACAACCGTTTCAGGATCACCGAGAGGAGTATAAATGCTTTTATGGTGGAATATAGGGGGGGGTGCTGACATCTTTTTTTTATGTGGAAAATCAATTTTCCTTTGATCTTACGCAGCGTTTTTTTACAATTTTCCATCTGATAGATTAGAGTGAGTTGTACATGACGCGCTTAATGATAGCAGATGCAAATGGAATTAAATTATGGTGTAAATTAAACTTAGTTACATGTAAACCGTTATGAATTAATCATAGATTAAAATATTAAACAAATGAAAAGTAGTACATTTAAAGACATTTTGATTGTGGGGGGGCTTTTGCAGGAGTTGCTTTTTACATATCACGTTATTACAAGCACAAGAAACAAAGAGAGAGGGAATTACGTGAGACCCTTCACTTTCAACTTTTTTTAAATTCTGTTTAATTTGCTGAATTAATTTTGAATCCGGCAGTTTTCTTGCATCTATTTTTTTTGTACCTTTGCAATATTAAAAAACTGTCTGAATATTTTATGCTGACACTCAAAACAATCAATTCGAACCCGGAAGAGGTAGTAAGGCGCCTGTCGAAAAAGCACTTCGATGCAAAGAGATTATTGATCAAATTATTAGCCTGGATGAACTGCGACGAAATACCCAGACATCGCTTGACTCTGTTTTAAGCGAGATTAGAAGTATTTCCAAATCTATCGGAATGTTAATAAAAGAAGGGAAAAAAAGATGAGGCAAATGCTGCCCGCGATAGAGTGGGACTATTGAAAGAATCTTCCGCAGGACTCGATGTAACGTTGAAAGATACCGAAGCGAAAATTTCTGATTTGCTGGTCACGATACCAAACCTGCCACATGACTCGGTACCCGAAGGAAAAGGAGCCGAAGATAATGTTATTGAGCGTAGTGGAGGAGAGTTGCCCACATTGCCTCAGGGTGCTCTTCCGCACTGGGAGCTGGCTAAAAAGTATGATATTATTGATTTTGAGCTTGGTGTAAAGATAACCGGTGCCGGATTTCCTGTATATAAAGGTAAGGGTGCGAGACTACAACGTTCACTGATAAATTTTTTTTCTTGATTCTGCTCGTGATGCCGGATTTCTTGAAGTGCAGCCACCATATGTGGTAAACAGCGATTCAGGGTTTGGAACCGGCCAGCTGCCCGATAAAGAGGGGGGGCAGATGTATCATGTTGGCCTTGACGACCTTTACCTGATTCCCACTGCCGAAGTTCCAGTCACCAATATCTACCGCGATGTAATACTTGAAGAGAAAGACCTTCCTGTAAAAAACACCGCATATTCTGCTTGTTTCAGGCGTGAGGCAGGTTCTTACGGGAAAGATGTACGCGGACTGAACCGTTTGCATCAGTTCGACAAGGTTGAGATTGTATGTATTGAAAACCGGAGAATTCTTATGTGCGGCTCAACGAAATGGTAGCTTACGTACAGACTCTAGTTGAAAAGCTGGGCCTTCCGTGGCGTATATTACGTCTGTGCGGGGGTGATACAAGCTTTACATCGGCATTGACTTTCGACTTTGAAGTCTTTTCTGCCGCACAGGAAAGATGGCTTGAGGTGAGCTCTGTATCTAATTTCGAAAGCTACCAGGCAAACCGTCTTAAGTGCCGTTATCGTGACGAGGGCCGCAAAACACAACTTTGTCATACCCTCAACGGTAGCGCCCTTGCTCTTCCCCGCATAGTGGCTGCATTGCTCGAAAACAACCAGACACCCGATGGAATACGCATACCAGAGGTATTGGTCCCATACTGTGGGTTTGATATGATAAGGTAATTTACTTTTTCCTCTCAATCATCTTTAGCAGCTGGAGGATTGCCAGATTGGCCGTACGCTCAATGTTTTCTTCCCGGCAGTTTCCAACATGGTATTCGCAGGAGTTAATCACACTGTTGTAAGTGGTGCCTACCCAAACAGTCCCTACTGGTTTATCTTTGGTTCCGCCATCGGGACCCATGACACCCGAAACAGCGATACTACAGCTGGTTTTCATCAGTCCCGCTACATTCAATGCCATTAGCTCCACCACTTCACGGCTTACCACCCCCCCGTATTCGTCTATCGTCTTTGAGCCTACATTCAGTATCTCTTCTTTTATCTGGATGTCGTAGGAGACGATACTTCCTTTATAACAGAGTGAAGCGCCCGGGAATAATGTTATCTTGTGTGCAATAAAACCACCGGTACAGCTTTCTGCCGTAGAAACAGTCAGGTGTTTCTTTCGTAGTTTATCACCAAGCAACTCTTCTGGCATCTTTTCGCTTTCTGCTATAAAGTTCTTTCCGAGCAGCCTTTTAAGTTTTCGGCCTTGCTGTTTCATTTCAGGCTTATGCTCCTCGCCCCAGGCAGATAACCGCAGCCGGATAAATCCTGCATAGGGCAGATATGCCAGTGAAATGCCTTTAGACAGTCGGTTCTCAAACTCAGCAAGACGGGTAGCCAGTGCCGATTCGGTGATTTCCGAAACAATATATGAACGGCGCAGATACTCTTTCACCTGAAATTGTTCACGTAACATTGGAATGATACTGTCTGTCATTGCTGTTTTCATCTCAAAAGGAACACCAGGCATGGATACAAGCACTTTTGACTCCTTTTCGAACCAGAGTACTGGTGCTGTTCCTGCACTGTTCATTATAACCCTGCTGTTTGCAGGTACATACGCCTGTTTTCGGGTGAGTTGATTTAACGGGAGATTCCTTTTTAAAAAAAATGGATTCTATGTTTTGCATTACCTCATCGTTAAACACCAGGGCTGTATGGAAATAGGTGCACAGTGTATGCTTGGTAATATCGTCGGCTGTTGGTCCTACACCACCTGTGAGCAGCAGTATCTCTGCACGTTCAAAACCGATATCTATCGCCCTTGTAATATCTTTGTACTGATCGCCTACGGAAGAGATGGCAGCTATTTCAAAACCTTGTTTGGTAAGCTCCCTGCCCATCCATGCGGCGTTGGTATCCATGATCTGGCCGATAAGAATTTCATCTCCGATGGTAATAATTTCAACCTTCATATTTATCTGTTTTTATAGTTGTTTTTACCATGAGGTAATGTACATATTAAACTACAATGAAATATATTGCAAATAAACGACAATCTTTCTGAAAATGAAAAAAAATAATGTTATATATTTTTTTTTATAGAT
>JMBX01000363.1_pt1 | contig 11811 bp, 19 predicted proteins | sample 616521 | NCBI WGS metagenome assembly JMBX01 (sample SAMN02727906, study PRJNA239997) | anaerobic digester metagenome | biome: anaerobic digester; isolation source: mesophilic anaerobic digester inoculated with municipal waste water sludge... | place: Germany: Bielefeld University, CeBiTec ...
CCGCCAAATGTGCTGCAGCACTAACGCTTAATTTGGTTTCTAACATGGATCCTACCATACATTCTATGTTATATATTTCTGCTATAGAACAGATTTTTAATGCATTGTAAATACCTCCAGCCTTGGCCAATTTAATATTTATTAAATCTGCTGCCCTACTTTGTATGATTTCTATGGCGTCTTCTGGTGAAAAAACAGATTCATCTGCTAATATTGGTGTATCTACATTATCAGTTACATATTTTAATCCTTGGAAGTCCTTAGCTATAACAGGCTGTTCTATAAGTTCTATATTAAATCCCTTATCTTCCATAATCCTAATAATTCTAATGGCCTCTTTGGCCTCCCAGCCCTGATTGGCATCTAGTCTTAACTCAACATCATAGCCTACTGCATCTCTTATGGCCTGTACTCTTTTTATATCTAATTCGCCATCTAGGCCTACTTTTATCTTTAAGACCTTGTAGCCTCTTTCAACTGCTTCTATACTATCTTTAGCCATTTCTTCTGGAGAATTTACACTTATGGTTAAATCTGTTTCCAATTCACTTCTATAGCCACCTAATAGTTTATAAAGTGGTGCATTGTGATATTGTCCATATAAATCGTATATAGCCATATCTACTGCAGATTTAGCACTGGTATTTCCTAAAATAGATTTGTGCATTCTATGCATAATTTCTTCTATATTGTGGACTTCTAGTCCTATTAAACTAGGTGCTATATAGTTTTCTATAGCATCAATTATGGAACCCTTAGTGTCTCCTGTAATTACTGCAGTAGGTGCAGCTTCGCCATAGCCAATATTTCCAGTATCTGTTATAACCATAACTCCTATATTTTCCACTTGGTAGACTGTTCTTAGGGCAGTTTTAAAAGGTTTTTTTTAATGGTGCTGAAACCTGTCCTACTTTTATTTCTTTGATCTTCACTACCTTTTCACTCTCCTTTAAAAATAAAATTGTAATACATATTATAGTATAAACATTTTGCTATCATTAAATCCTGGATATCTTTTGCAATATATTCTATAGTATGAGCATCAATTTGTTTTGTACCCCCCGATAATAACTAGCCCGTTTAGCATCCTGATGCCTTCTAAATCTTATTTCTAATTTTAGTTCTTGTGGAGTTTCTACCTGACAATTATCTTTATTTTTTTAATCCTTTTATCACTCCCTCTTTAATAGATTCACAGGCTAAGTCTGGATGCATATTAAAGGTGGCATCTCCAATTCCAGTTTTTACTGCTACTATTTCCATGTTTGGAACTAGCTTTTTAGAATTTTCGCAGAGCATTTTATCTCCCGATAAAAAAACTACAGGTACATTGTAATAAGCTGATATTAAAGAGTTCATCCAAAATTCTGAGGCCAATTTGTCGTTTATTTTAATATATGTAGCCTTGGAAGAATTCATAGTATGAGCTAAAGGATTCCCATCTTCACCTGCAGCGGAATGGTATCCTACAAAAATTGTAGCATCATAGCTTTCATCTATGCCAGCCATCATAGATTCAGGAGAACTAGCCCAACCTCTAATAACCTGTACTCCTTTTGGAAGTTTGGAAATATCTAAGTTTCTAGCTGAATCGTGGGCATCTTTGACTATTATTTCTGTGGCTCCTGCTTCTATAGCGCCTTCACAGGCAGCTGTGGTTTCTCTAGTCATTTGTTCCCTAGCCCATGTATGTTCTCCATGGCCTAGCTCAGTTTCATCCCAATCTGTTACTCCAGTTATCCCTTCAATATCTACACTAATATATACTTTCATTTAAACACCCCCCCTTTAGTTTTTGTTTTATATATTATATCATATATTATTTATAATATATTTATAAAAGTCTTTAGTGTATTAAATAAGCAAAAAAAATATGCCAAGACAATTAAAGTAAAGAAATGCTCCTATAAGATCTATGTTTAACTAAAAAAAGTGAAGAGAATTAATAGTCTAAACCCATATTAGATATACTTAATAAACAAAGGAGCTTATATAAGCTCCTTTGTTTATTCTTTTAATATGAATTTTATTATTCTATATTACTTCTCCACTCTTTTAATGTATAAGTTCTGGAATTTTCCCTTATTACTGGATCATTTTCTATTATAGCTTTTGCCTCCTCATAAGTATTAACATTATAAATTACAAGTCCTCCACTATGATCTGTAAATGGTCCCTTAGCATAAATTTTGCCTTCATCAATATGCTTTTGCAAATATGCTATATGTTCATCCAATACTTCTGCATCCTTTCTAGGATCAATTGTTTCTAAAATAGCTGCATATAATAATATCATAATTTTCCCCCTCCTGTCTTTGATTTGAATATACCCTATTAATATAGAAATTTAAACATCTTCTTCAATATAGCTATTCATTTCCCCCCCTTTTTTTTCATTTCCTTAAACAAAAATACGAAATATCGCAGAAAAACTAACAACAAAAGAAATACCGAGAAGCTATCTATATTAGATTGGGTTGTTTCTGAAAAAAACTTGTTTTAAATTATGTGCTCCAACATGAAACATCGACAACCAAAATGCAATGGCAACTAATAAATAGATTTCCTCTTTATCTTTCCAAAGCTTATAAAGAGCAATTATTATTCCGATAGAAAAGATGAATACACGGGCAAAATCCATAATATTTTTCCCCCCTTTCTTTAAATTAGTATTATAAATAATGTGTCATATGCAAAGTGGGATAGCCTATAGGAACTCACACTCTACCAATGATTTACCCATGTTGTTCGTAGAGGCAGGTTTCCATGCCTGACCCTTTAACGAGATACCTATCTACTTATATATATCAATCATTTTAATCATATCTTCTTGATTGGCTTTATTTTATCAAATATATTAACTAATTTCTACCAGATTTTATTTAAAATAAAAAAATAACCCACTAGTCTAAAGCATTATCGCCTTAAGACCAGTGAGTTTTACTCTATAATCATTTCTTCTTAACAGGAATCCAAATTTCACTATAATAGTTTTCATCCTGATTCCCCTGTGGATAATCAGCTATATTAGTATACATTTCAACACTATAACCTTCTGCAATTTCATAGTCTTTGCAATTAGGCAACCATTCTGAGAAAATTTTTTTTATTCACATCTTGCAAAGATTTTGGCATTGGACCTTTACAAGCAAAAATAGCCCATCTATGTTTAGGTATTACCTTTGTAACAAAACCATCAGGTATTTCCAAAGATGGATTATAATTATCTGCAATTAAGTATTCAAATTCATCTGAACCCATCATACTCTCATCTATGGATATCCCATACATCCCACATACAAACTTACCCTTTCCTGTTTCATAATGCTCTGTCCAGAACTGTGGAATTTTCACAGTTGCATTATCATGCTTAAACATTCTTGATACACCCATAATGGTGAATGAATCTTTTTCAACAATTTTGTAATCCATAATATAACCACCTTCCAATGAGAATTTAATTTTTAGTGGAGCAAATGATTTAACCATTGCACCATCTTTTCGAACAGCAGTAGGTGTAATACCATGAAATCGGGTAAAAGCCTTTGTAAAACTATCTGGTGAAGTGTAGCCATATTTTACTGCAATATCAATAATTCTTTCATCAGTGGAAATAAGTTCACTACCAGCAAGTGTAAGTCTACGTTGCCTAATATATTCTCCAACTGTAAAACCACAAAGCATTGCAAAGCCTTTTTGGAAATAAAATGGAGAGATAAATGCTTTTTCTGCAATATCCTCTATTGAAATTTCTTCTGTAATATTATCCTCAATATAATTAATGGCTTTGCCAATTCCTTCAACCCAGCCCATATTCATCACCCCCCCTATCTGTAAATATATCTTATCTCTTTTTAGGCTATTGTTCCCGACTTTTTTGTGTTATGTTTTGTCTCTTTTAAAGTATACTTCTTATAATTTTTTTATCCATATTACTATTGTGAAATTCAATTTTTCTATAATTCATGACTTATCCCCCCCCAATGTCTGTATTTATATAAGTTCGTCTCTAAAAATACCCCCCCTTGAAATCAAAAAAATTTCTATCTTATGAATATTTAAATCTATGTATGTTTAATGACTTAAATTTTAATACAATTTAGTGATATTTGATTACGGATAAATTGTACGCACCCCCCTATCAAGACTTTTTTTAATATATTCTAGTCATATGATTAAGTCAATATAAAGAATTCGTCTAATCTTATTTTTAATCTAATGAGAAATCCTTGTGAGCCTATTTATCAGTAAGTTTTATTTCTAGTATCTCACTTCGCGGGGTCATGCCAAGGCTTTTATAAAAACACAAGGCAGAAGAATTGAATGACCATATCATCAGTTCGATACATTTTATACCTGTTTTAATAGCTCTATTCTTTATATCTAAAAATAATTCTTTTCCAATACCTTGATTCCTAATTTCTTCATCAACAACTATAGTCTCTATAAATCCTTTCTTTCTATCAATCATACCTGCTTGATTTTCGATATTTTGTATAGTCATATAACAAAATCCTTTAATTTTTCCATCATCATAGACAGTAGCAATAACTGAAGGATCATTTAAAATCTTTTCAAATAATTCTTCACCAAAGGGGGGTTTCCTTCTTTATAAATATCTGGTCTATTTTTTTTACATGAATAGTATGAACTTGATCTACTAATGCTCTGATATCTTCAAAATCTAATTTGCTAATTAAACGTACCATAGTCTTACCTCCATATAATTTAATTTTTATTTACTACACATATACCTCAATTATTTAAATTACATAGCCTTGATTGCCTTTATTCTATCAAATATATTAATTAATTCCTACCAAATTTTATTTGAAATAAAAAAATAACCCACTAGTCTAAAGTTTTATAATCTTTAAACTAGTGGGTTCTGATTTTTTTATGGTCTCAAACCATACCCATTGCATTATTTCTTTTCTAAGTAATACTTTTGGTTTACTTTTATTCCCTTTACTCCAAGATTGCCATAAATTTCACTAACTGTTCCTGCCGTAATAAATGCATCAATTTGTTCTTTTTAATAAATTCCATAAGATAAGAAAATTCATTTCGGGTCATTAAACTTTGGATTTCAAACTTATCCTCAGAGTCTAGTCCCCCCCTTTAATTGGATATAATGTTGCACCCCCCCTCTGCATATCTTCTACTATAAATTTACGAATCGGCTGGTAATCTTCAGCAATAATGCAGACCCTTTTTCTAGAATAAAATCCTACTGTAAAGTTCTCTAGTAGTAACCCATTAAGATAGGTTCCAATTAATCCTATAATTACTGTTCTTATATCATACACAAAGATTGCAGTAAAACAGATAATTGCTCCTGCAATAGAAACTGATATGCCTAAATCAACATGAAAATATTTGTTTACAATTTTAGCCATAATATCTAGACCACCAGTTGATGCATTGCGTCTAAATAAAACAGTTTGTGAAAAACTCAAAAGCAAGACAAAGCACAAAAGATCTAACCACTGATCCTGCATCAATGATTGTTCAATTGGACATAATTTTTCTAGTATTGCAACCATAGGTGACAAAATCAATGCTGCATATATAGTTTTAATGCCAAATTCTTCCCCCCCAATAAGAAAATAAGATAAAATCAATAAAAATGCATTTATAATAAAAATTAATACTGGTAATGGTATTGATGTAAGCAAATTAATTACTATTGCTAAACCAGTAATAGACCCAACAATTAATTTGCTGGGTACTAAAAAGAAGTGTATGGCTGATGCTGTAATAATCATACCTAATGTTAAAATTGGTAGGTCCTTAATAAAAGATTTTGTCCTTTCACTCATTCTATCTCTCCTTAAATTTGAATTTGACTACTTCATATTTATAAATATGATTAGTTTGTTATAATTTAGACAATCAACTATTACAGGATTAATTTTAACATAAATATCTATATTTTAAAATCATTAATTTAAAACTCTCTAAAAAAACTATAATATAGATTTTATAAAAACCACCCCCTTAAAATCAAGGGGGGGGTCTATTGTATCAATTCTCTTTATAAAATATATAAATATTATCCTAGAATACCTACTTCTCCAACTTCTTTTATGAGGATTAAACCATATCTAAAAAAAATTTTAATATATTTTGAAAGTATTGGTACAGAAAGTTTTACCTTTTAATTTCATTAATTAATGCTTCAGGATTCAACATCTTATACTCACCATCATTATTATTCAGATAAACTTTAGTAGCAGTTTTATCTATGGCAGCATTAAATTCTTCAGGTGTAATGTCAGGATTTATTTGGCAGCATAAGGCATAAAGTCCAGCAGTATATGGCACTGCCCAGCTCATACCTCCTGAATAATAAAAGACATATTTATCCTCCCCCCGTAGGGCTAGCTACACATCTAGAATCCATAGGTACCAGTACGTCCTCTTTAACCATCCTATATTCAGTATCCCTCCAAAATATCCTTTCCTATAGGAGTTTAAATCATTTGAATCCCCAGAGGATCCCGTCCAGTTCCCACTAAGCTATTTCCCACAGCAATAGTATATATTCCATCATTAGAAGCCCTATTTATAGCCTCTTGAACCAAGTCTCCTTTTTCCATTTCTGGATTATCTATTCCTAATGAAATTGAAATTACACGTATTTTTTTTATCCATGGGCAAGGTTCTATTGATTTCTATTATTCTGTCAATAGATTTTGCAATCCAATACAAATCCCAATCAAATCCATCTTCCTTAAATACTCCATGGGTTTCAGCAATATAATATAAATCCGCCTCAGGAGCAACACCTACATTCTTACCAACTGCAATAGATGCCACTGCAGGCCCATGCATTTGAGCAAGATCTGAATTAATATGAATTTCCTCATATAATTTAATCCGATCCTTATATTCTACATGATTTACTAGAAGAGGTTGATCTATTATAGCAATGCCTACCCCCCCCTGTCCAGTAATACCTTTTCATGGAGCTTTCTTATTCCTAAACCTGGGTCCATTCCGTACTCTTTGATTTTCTCAATATCATATTCTTTAGGTACACTGCTTGGCCATTTTGTATCATCATCAAAATCTGCAGTTAATAAATAGTCCAGCTCATTAGAAAGATCAATTTCAGTTATGTCCTTGCTTCGCAAATCATGGAAAATACAGTACCATCATCTTCCGGTAATTCTTCAAATTTGTAGTCAAAATACCTTGTAAAATCATCAGATTTTGGAGTTTTTACGATAGCTATACTTCCCTCAGGAGAAAGAGTTGTAATATACCCATCTTCATATTCTATTACCCTGTAGCCTTCAGAAGTGGTATATTCATTGGCTATCTTTTCATATGTATTGTCTGCATTAATTTCATTATCTTCTTCACCATTTGTATTTTCAATTGGCTTTGTTGATGGTAACTTATTTTCATCAGCATTATTGCCAGGGGTGGAACTACAAGCTGTAAGCAAAAGCATTAAAGATAAGATTATTACTAGTTTTTTTCATTATATTATCTCCCATATTATGTTTATTTTATTATATCATAATATTTAGTGTATTTATCAACCCAATAATCTTTTTCATAAAATCCTCCTTTCTAATTAGACTTTCACTATATTTATTAATTAATTTAATGAACGTAAATCTACACATATACATCAATTATTTTAATCTAATATTTTCAATTAACTTTATTCTATCAGATATAATAACTAACTTCTACCATATCTTACTTAAAATAAAAAGCAACCCACTAGTCTAAGATTTTTAACTTTTAAATCAGTAGGTTCTAAATCTTTATATTTTTATTTCTGTTCCATCTCTAAAGTGGAATATTATATTATTATTATCTTCTATAACTACCTTCTCTATAGTAGCTGTCCATAAAGCTTCATCAAAATCTGTTAAAATTGTATCTTGGCTTTTAAGTTTATATATAAAGGTATCTATGCTATCTTTTCTAACTTTGTTTTCTTGCTACTTTTCTTCAATTTCAATTAATTCATCTTGGGCTTTTTTTGTATCTTTCAATTAACTCATTATACTTTTTTTGAGTATTCCTTTTGAGCCATAGCCTTTCGAGAATTCTCATCTACCATCTTCCTAAGCAGTTTTTCTACAATTTTCATTTCATTTTAAATAGTAGCTACCTAATTCTCTAGCTTCGTTGTGTCTAGAAGTTCTTCAAGTATAACTTCATAGCCAATTATTATTTTTTTCCTTATTTTCTACTAAAGAACTAAAAACTTTGATAAATGCCTCCTTAATCTGGTCTTCATAAATATGTGGAGTATTGCATTTCTTTTCATTCTTAAACTTATGGTTGCATTGCCATATGGTTCTTCTGTATTTACTGTTTGAGTGCCAAACTTTACTTCCATAAAACTTCCGCATTCTCCACAGACTATTTTCACTAAAAAGCAACTTCCTCCAGTTTTATAACCCTTGGCTTCCTTTCGCTTTTTCATTTCAAGCTGTACTAGGTCAAAAGTTTCTGGTTCAATAATAGCTGGATGAGAATTTTCTACATTTGTTCATTTGTTTCATCTCCTAAATTTGAGCATAGAAAATCCCCCCCAAAGCTAATGCCTTAAACTTATTATTTTTAAATATAAAAAAAAGCACCTCTACTTATTTTTGAGATGCTTAGTATTATTCACGAAAGTTCATTAATGGTATTATAAGAGGAGGTAAATTTGCATCAATACTAGTTGTGGTTATTATAGGTCTTAAATAACTATATAGAATAGCTGGTGCATTCTCCCTTAATAAAATCTCTAATTGGGTAGGATTTTCTTCGAGTTCTTTTTCCCATCCAAACAGGCCTTCTATTTCTAATTCAAGTTTAAAAGGAACTTCTTTAAAATCCTTATCTTTAAAAAAACATTAGATGAAGTGTTACCATTGCTATCATTTCTTCATTAGATACTTCAGTTACCTTTACATTTTTATCAATTTCTAATAAAACTTCACCAGTAAAATCATAATCCTTATTAACTTGAAACATATTTTTAGTAATCCTTGGCTTATTTATTAATTGGAAGCCGCTTGGTTTCAATCTTATCCCCCCCCTTATGCTGCATCTATTATAGACTCATTTATACTTACTGATTTAGATACATATAAGTTTTCACAACTTACTAAATTATAACTACTACTAAATTTAGCATGACTATAATCAGTAGAAACCCGTAATTCTATCTTAGACGATGTGCTTTCTTCATCTGTCTTCATTAACATATCCATGTTGAATTCCACTTTTCTTCATGTTCATCCAATATATAATGTTTATCCTCTGTATTATCTATTATTTCAATACCCATCTCATCGCTAATTTTAAGTATTTCTTCTATGTTTAACATATTAATCCCTCCTATTAGCATATTTCCTTTTTGAAAATTATCTCATTTCTACTAGCACACATTTGTATTTCATTATATTTATACCCATATTTAACATTTCCATACTTCATTGCATTTCTTGTTCTATTATTTGTAAAAGTATATTTTATTAAATCAATTTTTTTATCCTTTTTATAAATATTAAGTCCCCCAGCACATTGCCTCATAGTTATTTTTAAATACAATGCTCTTGCCATTCTCTAACAAAAGTTTAAGAACTTCATCATAATAACTTTCATACATATTTTTCTCTTCAGGATTATCAAGATCTAAATATTTATCATCCTCTACCTCTACAAAACATTTTATAATAGCTGGATTGTTTTTGCAATAGTAAGTCTCGTTCGCCCAACTTTCTGCATCTATTTTATATAAAAACATATATATCCCATGTCCAAGCCAATCATTATTTCTTTCTTTGTTGATTATAAACTTCTCCAGTAATTATATTATTAACATTAGCTTGAGAAGTTGCATGAAATCCTACAAATTTAATCTTTTCCAATCTATCACAACCAATCTATCTTCACTAGTTAATTTTCAATGTAAATTTATTATATCATTCTTATATTTAAATGTCACCCAGTTTCTAGGCGTAGAAAAAGCCCTTTTCAGGGCTTGTATTCAAGAATACTGTGTTTCCTTGAATCGATCCGATATAACCTCGTGCCAACAGGTTGACCGTATGTATCATAATTATATATAAATAATAATAAAAAAAGCCTGTTAAGGTTAAACAAATTCCCTTATCGCTAAAAAGTATATTAACATAACCCTACAAATTTAAATTTATTCCTAAAATATTATCTGTCTTTCCAAAGGATATTTTCAATAGAGATAATTTCTATCCCTTTATCATCAAACAACGCAAAGTCGTAAGATACTTGAAACCCAGTTTCTTTTGAAGCATTTCAGAAGCAGTATTAAAAGAAAATGGCCGCATTGAATGTAGTCTATACCCTCTATGTCAAATAGGTGCTCAATGACAGAATTTACTGCTTCCAGCATCAAACCTTTACGTTGATAGTTCTTGGAAATGGAGAAGGAAAGGCTTTTTCCGACTTTGCCTTTTAATTTCTCTAATTCTAAAAGTTCGGTCGGGACAGCACAAACAGTAAGATTGCCAATAATTCTACCTGTGTTCTTATAAACCAACCCATAGCATCCTTCTTCTTTATCTTTAAGCCAATCAAAATTCCAACGGGCATCTTCTCTGGAGTGCATTAGCCTCCTACCCATCATTCGGCACATTTCATCATCCATTGCATATTCACAAAAATCATCTTCCTGAAACTTACGTAAAACAAGGCGTTCTGTTTCTAAAAACATAAGGATTCCCCCCCATAAATATAAAGTAGCAACACATCGATAAATTACTATTTGTCGCTATTCTAATTGCTATCATTTCAACTAAAACTTTTTCTACCCATTTCATAAAATTTAGCATAATATCTTCATAATCTAAACCTCTAGAAAGGCTATCTACAAAGCATAGGGTCATGCTTGTATCATCTGACCAGATACCAGCAGGTTGATTGTATATACCATATTCTCTCATACTAACTACTAAGTTTTTTTCTAAGAATTTCCCTATCCATAAATTATACTGGAACCCCCCCAAGGCATCAGCTACACATAATCCCATAATTCCAGCTAAAACAAAATTACTCATTATAACAGAAAATTTTGAAGTCGCATAATACTTGTTTCTATTTTTTTCCTATTTTTTTGTAATCTTCGGTAATTTTTCTTCCTCTTTCTTCGATAGCATTATTTACAAATTTAAGAAAATCTTCGATTTGTTTTTTTGTTTTCTGGTAAAGGTTCCCCCCCACATAAATGCCCTTCCCAAAATTCCACGACCTTATCATTTTCTATATAATATGTGCCAAGTTTGTTGCGTTCTACGAATCCTTCACGAGTTTTAGCCCACTCTGGATACCTTTTTGTTATCCATCCCTTATATTTGTACAAATATAAATCCATATAGTCATTTACTTCCTCGCTTTTGGTCCAGTTTGAAGTGGATATTGGTAATATTATAAAATTACCGACAGTATGAGTTAATTTTGCAAACTCTTTAAGGTTTTCATTCTCATGCACTTTATTAAATTTGTCAAAATTCTTTAATAAGAAACCAATCCATGAATCATTTTCATCTACTTTTAACTCCATATTATCCATACTATTTATATAATTAACAAATTTTATCCCGAGTTTATAAAGTCCATTACTTTTTCCATCGATGTAAAGTGGAGGGAAGTTTAATTTCGGCTTTTTTTCACCTCCGTATACCAGGGGGGGTGTATTCTGTTTTCTATATAATTTCCCCCCAAATAAAAATATTTCTGGATATTCTGTTTGCAATAGACATTTATAAGTGGTCCAAAATGAATTCATTACATCTCTATATCTCTTTTCAG
>JMBX01000364.1_pt1 | contig 11716 bp, 10 predicted proteins | sample 616521 | NCBI WGS metagenome assembly JMBX01 (sample SAMN02727906, study PRJNA239997) | anaerobic digester metagenome | biome: anaerobic digester; isolation source: mesophilic anaerobic digester inoculated with municipal waste water sludge... | place: Germany: Bielefeld University, CeBiTec ...
ACCATGACAAACTCAACTTCTCTGTCTGCCAGGATTTCCGGGACTTCGAAAAGAATCTCGCGGTTAGCCATTCTCCGGGTGACTCCGAAAGTTCATATAGCTTGCTCCAGGCATAACTGTTCTCCAGGATATTGCCTTCGGAGTCCATAGGATGCATATTCAGCCACAGATAACCGTAGGGCCGACTTGCTGGTGGGGGGGTGTAATAGTGTACGCGGGACGTAAACAGCCCCCCCGGTTCTACCGGAACTATTTGATATATGGCGCCGAAAGACCAATGGTTATGGGCTTTTACACTTTGGAGTCCTGTTCGCACAAATGGTGGGTTATCAATTCTCGTAAACGTGCCGGGGTCTTCCACCCATGGAATCCAGTCATCTTCCGGCTGGCCTAAGTCTCCCAAAGGGCCTTCTTCAAAAGAGGGGTCAACAATCAGATTCTCGCCATTAAAGCGGCTGACAATCAAACGGCAGAACTCCCGGCTATAGGAAGGGGGGGTCATTGCTCCCGCCAGTTCCATAACACGATTCAGGACTGGCCCGCCATCTGCTTCATGTTGCTCGATGTAGTCAACAATCGCCCATAACGGACTTGGATTGAGGCTGTCATCGGACAAGACTTCTTCGAAATATTCCACAGGATTATTGATTAAAGGATCGGGATCATTCAACAAAGCTGAATATCTGGCCAAAGCGACGTCGCGCATTTGGTATAGCTGATCGAGAAAACCGTCTTGTAGTAATTCAAGGGCTTCAGCTTCAGTCAGATCGCTGAAGGTATGGGGGTAGGCAAGCGTGGTTGCCTCTTGCAAATCATAAAATTTGCGTATGGCTTCCAGACGTTTAATCTGATTCGCGTTGCCGCTGTGTTGCACCGCCTCCCAGGCATTATCGAGGTGCTCACGCGCGACCGTTAATTTTTGCAAAGGAATGCCGTCTAGATAGTCAAAGGAATTAAACCAAAGATAGGTGAAATTCTTGCATTTTTCAAACCACTTGCTTTGGGGGGGAATGTCCTCAGTCCATATCTCTTCCCAAACTTCGTAGAAGGCTGCCAGATGCGGTGCCGCCTCCTCGCCAACGGCTTTACGGTACCAGCGATTTTCCAAATCATCCAAAGAAGATTGCGGGTCCCAGTAGAGCATGGCAAACACATGCGGTTTTGGGCCTTCATCAACGCTGAACATCGCCTCGGAGAAGAGAAACTTTAGGCCATTAGCTTGAGCAAACTGCAGGTTTTCCTGCAACTGTGTATTGTATATACGTGGCACGAGATACGCGGAGCCATAATCATAGCTGTACCAGCCCAGCTGATCGCTTCGTTCCAGCCAGTCCTGCGTTATTTGATGCCCCTGAGCTTCCTGATCCGGGTCGACCCAGGCTGACCGGTCCTTGGTGATATAGGGAATCATGCTTTCGTGGAATTTCAGCCCTGGCTCTTTGGGGGGGATCGTTTAGGTTCCGATAAGCAATCATGCCAAACTTAATATTTCTTCCGGGAAAGGCGGCCAGAACCTTTTCAATGACCGCGTTGCTCCACTTGCAATAGAGGTCGGTCATATGTACAAGGCCCTCGCTGTTCAGGCCATGGATCGCCTCCTGCTCGGCCAGTTCCTGCTCGCAATACCCTCCCGAATCGTTGACACCTAATGACACACTGACTAAATCCGGATCATCTTTCAGCAGGGCGATAATCTCGCTGGCGGCGACTTCGATGGTGCCCGGTTCCGAAAAGCGCGGTTGCCAGGCAATTTCATCAACAGGGCGGTAATGCTCGCCATCGTGGATGGGATAGTATTCCGGATGTTCGTCATAGTATTTGTCGGGATCAAAATAATAGTGGAGGGCATGGCTAAAGTTGCCCATTTTTGTGTGAGAATATACCTGCAAGCCTTGATTTAGCAGCCAATCGATGGGGGGGCTGAATGTTGTAGGCATAGCGAACGTTAAAGGCGGGGGGGCTGAAGATACCAGCACCTGCGGGATGGCTATTTTATCCCAGCTTGGTGTGTCCGCTCCGTAAGGTCCTGGCATTAGCCATTCAACATCGAGATATTTTCTCAGAAAGGCGGCGGCCCCATAGCGCACACCAAGAGGTGTGGGCGATTGAATAACCACATTGTCGGCATACGGCGCGAAGACGTAGCCATGATTACCGTCAAAATCAGCTTCGGCATTTAAATCGATTAGGGTTTGCTCCAGAGCGGGATGAGGGTTGAGCCCGTTCCAGCCGAGATTGATTTTTATTTTCCCGGCAATGCTTCCCGTCTTTGGGGAACGGCGAAAATCGAATGCTGAAATTTGTGGCAGTTCATGTCCGGTTGCGTCCTTAAAATGCTTCCTGATGAGTGACGCGGCGTCAGTAATATATTCATATTCCGTGTCGGTTAAGTTGCCTTGATTGCGAACAACCAGCACGGCTTTAACTTCATTGTTTTCGAATAAAACGAGATTCGAGCTGACGACCTGAGCAGACGTTGGAGAGAGATTACACGCTGTTGCCATGAGGAATATGAGCGTGGCAAGAAGAACAGCAAGGTTTTGCTTGTGTCTGTTTGTTGATTTGATTTCAATAAGTCGTTTCATTAAATCACCTCCTTATTGATTGTGCAAATAGGGAGCCGGTTCACCGCCTGGGCTCTCATTGTTGATTTCCTGTCGCGCAAGAGGGCTTTCGCTTAATTGCGCGTTTCTTATGCGCGCTACTTTTTTTTGTGAATGATTGCTCCCGTAGCTTGCTGCGAGAATAGGACACTAAAGGATATTGATTGCACTTAATTTATAAATCATACAATGATTCTCCTTGGATTATGAGGTTCAGCCAGCTACATATCCAACTTTTGATACGCCGATAACACCTCGTCTCAACATAGTGATTCCAAGGGTGTCAGGTTGAATAGTTTCTATTTCAAACGAATCAAAGCTAAAAGTTTCGGGTTCAAATGTATCTGTATGGAATGTAGTAAAGTCAAAAGTTTCCAAGCCTATTTCTATGAGTATATCTTCCGGTAATTTATAGTCTTGGTCAACAATTCCGAAAAGTGTCACTCCTGTGTCGATACAGAAAGTTATTGCTGTCTTATAAACTGTATTAAAGACGAATACTCCGACAACGGACCCGACAAAACTACCGAGTAAGGAACCAGCAACAGAAAGAGTTTTTGCAACTACAATACCTGCTGGTCCTGCGAGATATCCTCCAACTATTCCGCCGATTGTTACACCACCGGATTTACCTAAAAGACTTCCAGCCAATGCGCCACCAGACACAAACATATCACGGATTAACTCATAAGATAATTCATATCTGGTCTTTTCCAATTGCAACCATAAAAGCATTCTTCATCGTGTTTATTGTCAGCACAACTGCAACGCTGATAACGCTTGGAGCAACTTTTTCATTCTTTCGCCTAGCATCCCAGATCTGCAACAATATGATATAGCCGCTGCTACCGTACCCCCCCTGATAAAACCTTCGCCAGCACCTGTTACAGCCACGAATCCAATTTTTTTAAATCGATTTACATCAATTTCGCCATTCTTTATTAGAAAGTCTATGGCTTTATAAATCTCCGGCGCTACTTTTAATATCATTGAGATTGTCGCGGCAGTAAGACCATCTTTCATTGCCTCTTTTACGATCATTTCCTCTTGAGAAGTTAGATTATGGTTTTTTTGCCTTAAATTCGCCCTTTTTGGCACTCTCCGCAATTTTTTTGAGCATCTTTATAAGATAATGGAATAGATTCATTTCCTTCTTGGTCAGATACTTTATCGTTCATCATATTTAAAGTATCTTGATAACGTTTAATCTGATCAGGTCTGTTTAAACTGTCTTTTGCTATCTTTTGTTTAAGCCATCTAGTAGCTTCTTCCCTTTGATCACTTGGAAAAACTCTATGCTGCTCCGAATAAACAGGGTCATTAAGTACAGATTCATCCGAATAACCCCCCTTTTATGCAAAAACTGCTCTAAAGAATCTTTCCCACCACGTCCCTGATATTCTTTAAATCTCTGAAACACGCTCACGGCTTGCTGTTCTGCGCTTTTAGCACCTGTTGCGTAATATTTTAAACTAGAAGACCCGCCCGAACTCAGTGAAATATCAGCTGAAGCGAAATCATTACTTTGATTGACAACAGCTCTGTTTTCGGAATTATTCAACGCTGCATTTAAATTAAATGTTCCAGCGTGCCAAAATTCAGCAACATTTCCTTTAAGCTGATCTGATGATGTTTTATAACTCTCAAAAGCGTTTATGCTGTCTTCTAAAGAAGTGAGTTCCTCCACATAATTAACAGTGTTTGTTCCAAATTCTGTCGCTATTTCAGCTCCAAATAGACCACTTGAATTTTTTTGAAAAAAACTCAAATCCTTCACGAAAGGCTGTTGTCATAATTAATCGCTATTCCTCATTCAGTCCAAGAAACGATGATAAGTCGTTTAAATAAAACAGCAGTACCAAGCATGTGTATTGCTGTTGTTCAATAGCTTTACTTTTAAATGCTACGTTGATATCATCCGAAATTTTATTGAACGTTTTAACTCCATTATCAACGGCTTTTTTTTATTGCCTTCCCGACAAAAACGATCGGGACCAACGACTTCTTAATTTCTTTTGCATCTTCCTGTACGGGTTCTTTAATCTCTACTGTTTCCGCATCATTGACTTCTACACTGTCTTCAATCACATTGATGGGTTTAATTATTTCTTCGGGTTTGGATGTGAAAAGTTTTACAGTTCCCACCTGGCTTCCTTCCGCATATTTTTTTTGTGAGAAGCTTATAAAAGTCCTCATATTCAGCAAAAGATAGTGGGGGGGAGTCAACAAACAACACAGCCTGTTTTCCAAGCCAGCCATAGTTCATACCATGTTCAGAATACTTCTTTTGCATGTGATGTCTTTTCTCTTTTATTAGCGTAGAATTACCAATAAAGAGAATGCGCTGCTCTGACGATATTTGCGCAGAATTAGAAGTGTACTCTTTTTCGGACCACACTTGAGCTGCTGCGGCACCGTCCTTAATTCCAACAATTTTTTTTCGTCGTTGTCATCTGTACCGCTTATCAACTGAGCGAGAAAGTCACCATATCGACGTAGCTTTTCTTCACATACGATAATCAGTTTTTTTCATTATCTATCTCCATGCTTTAACTATCAAACGTTTAATTCCATCCAACTAAATTTGGAAAACTCCTTTTTTATGTCGCTACTTTGGTCTTTTTTGTATCAAAACAGTATTAGTCAATTTATCCATTAAGAACGCAAAATACAGCATATGCAAAGGGTTAGGCCAGTAATGTATTTGTTAAGATCACTCCCACTCAATCGTCGCGGGGGGGGTTTGGAGGTGATATCGTACACAACTCTGGTGACGCCGGGGGGGACTTCGTTGACGATCCTGGACGAACAGCGCGCCAAAAGCTCATAGGGCAGGCGCGACCAGTTGCCACTCATAAAGTCCACACTGGTTACCGCGCGCAGGGCGATGGTTTCGCCATAGGTGCGCTGGTCGCCCATCACGCCCACGGATCGCACGGGCAAGAGCACAGCAAAAGCCTGTGAACTGCCGGTGTGGGTGTGGTCGCTTTCGTCCCAGGTGAGCAGGTTTGCCTTGCCGAGTTCTTCCAGGAAGATGGCATCGGCAAGTTGCAGCGTGGCAACGCGGCTGGGGGGGTCACTTCGCCCAGGCAGCGCACTGCCAGGCCTGGCCCTGGGAAGGGCTGGCGCCAAACGAGTTCGGGCGCGATGCCAAGCTCAAGGCCGATTTGGCGCACTTCATCTTTAAAAAGCTGGCGCAGGGGGGGTTCAACCAGCTTGAACTGCATATCTTTGGGCAATCCACCGACGTTGTGGTGGCTTTGATGCGCTGAGAACTGTCGCCCACGCCCTGGGATTCGATGACGTCGGGGGGGTAGATGGTGCCCTGGGCTAAAAACTCGAACTCGCCCAGGTCGCGCACGGCGGATTCGAACTCGCGGATGAACTGTTCGCCGATCGCTTTGCGCTTTGCTTCGGGGGGTCGGTAACGCCTTTGAGGCGCTCAAAAAAGCGCGCAGAGGCATCGACGATGACCAAATGGTCGCCGAGAATAGGGCGGAAGATTTTTTTTCAACCTGAGCCGCTTCGCCAAGGCGCATGAGACCGGTATCGATAAAACGGCGGTAACGTGGCCACCAAGCGCTTTTTGCACCAGGGCGGTGGTGATGGTGGAATCGACGCCACCACTCAGGCCGGAAAGCACGCGTCCATCGCCAACCGTTTCGCGGATTTGCGCGACACTTTCTTCAATGATGCATTTAGAGGTCCAAGTCGCTTCACAGCCACAGACATCAAAAATGAAGCGTTCGATAATCTGTTTGCCATGCTCGGTGTGGTGCACTTCGGGGGGTGGAACTGCAGGCCGTAAAGTTTGCGATAGGGATGGGCCATGGCCGCGATGGGGGGGCTGCTGGGAGAGCTGGCGCTGATTTCCCAGCCGGTGGGCACTTGCTCAACGCGGTCGCCATGCGACATGTAGACGCTCAGGTGGTCTTCAGGCAAAAGCGGGTTGTGTTTCACAATCTCAAGCGCGGTGAGGCCGTATTCGTGATGTTCGGCGTGTTCCACGCGTCCGCCCAGTTTGGCTGCCAGGCTTGCATGCCGTAGCAGATGCCCAAACGGGCACGCCGATTTCCAGCAGGTAGTCTTGCACGTAGGGGGGGCGTTTTCGGCGTAGATGGATTGCGGGCCACCGGAGAGGATAATGCCCTTAAGCTCGCCATCGCCAACCGCGGGTTTGTCGCAGGCGCGCAATACCTGGCGCACGTTGGCGTTCCAGGGGGGGTAAATTTCGGTAAAGACGCCTAAATCGCGGATGCGGCGGGCGATGAGTTGGGTGAATTGTGATCCAAAGTCTAAGATAGCGATACGGTCAGTCATTTTTCAGCTCCTATAGTCGCGGATGATTGATTAGTGATGGGCAGACGATGGGATCGTCTGTGGGTTTATTTTACCATCATCCGCGCGCCGAATGGGCATCCTGCTCCTGCCGGCGTCCCACCGTGGGCAATGGCTTTATTTCAATTGTTCGTTCGTGGTCTCCTGACCACGGACAACTCATTTTCTCATCCTTGGAATTTCTGCATCTTTAGCACATTCTGCACGGCGGAACGCCGGCAGGAGAGATATCAACAAGTATTAACATGGTCAGGAGACCATGGTGGAACTGAGATTTAGTTTTGCTTCGGCGAGACGCCTCAGCGAACGGGGGGGAGAGTGCTTCGGCGTGGAAGCAGGAACAAGGCCTGAACTTCAGCTTTTGAGAATGAAAAAAACATGGTCAGGAGACCATGTAGGAACGAGATTTTGCATAGCCCGCGGCGGGACGCCTCAGCGAACATTGTTACTGGTGCAGGGCATCCCTGCCCTGCACTTTTTGCACCACCAGTTGAGTTTATAGCTTCGGCGCGGACGCCTCAGCGAACGGGGGGGAGGGTGCTTCGGCGCGGAAGCAGGCACAAGGCCTGCACTTCAGCCTTTGAGAATGGATAAAACATGGTCAGGAGACCATGTGGGAACGAGATTTTGTATAGCCCGCGGCGGGACGCCGGGGGGGCGAGTTTTTTTATCTCGTGCTGGTGTTCTCACCAAGCACTTTTGCTCAGCGTGTTTTTATGCATCGGCGAGACGCCTCCGCGAAAAAAAATTGAACATGGTCAGGAGACCATGCAGGAACAAGGTTTTGTTTGGCGCGTGGCGAGATGGATTAACGAAACCAGCCATCGTGTTCTGTTACGCGATGCTGGTGTGATGTGCGGAATGAAATACACCAAAGCTTAGTCTTGTTTAAATAGCTCGGCTTTGAACACGGTGACGGCTTTGCCACCGATGTAGCAGCGGTTGTCGTCAACTTTTACCCAAACCCGGCCGCCACGTTTGCTGGCCTGGTAAGCGCAAAAGGCGGATTTATCCAGTCGGCGTTGCCAGAATGGTCCCAAAACGCAATGCGCCATACCGGTTACGGGGGGGTCTTCCGGGATACCCGTGCGGGGGGGGAGAAAAAGCGCGAAATAAAATCGAACTTTTCACCATCGGCTTCGGCAGTGATAATCAAGTCAATATAAGGTAAGGCGGCGATTTTCTTCATGTCTGGTTCAAAAGCGCGCACTTCATCTTCGGAGCCCAGCATCAAAATAAGCTGATTGGTTTCGGAAAGGGCGGCGGCAACTGGGTTCAGACCGGTGGCTTCAATGACATCCGCGGGTATTTCGACATCCTGGCTTTTGATCAGGGGGGGCATATTGAGTTCGATGGTGCCGTTGTCGAAAGTTGCCGCGATTACGCCACTGGCAGTATGGAAATTGATGGTTTCATCAAAATCGTAAAAGCCATTTTCAAAGAGAATATGCGCGCTGGCTATGGTGGCGTGACCGCAAAGTTCAACTTCTGTGGTGGGCGTGAACCAGCGCAGCAAATAATCGTTGCCTTTGGGTAAAAGGAAGGCAGTTTCTGAAAGGTTCATTTCCTGGGCTACGGCTTGCATCCATTCGCTGTCTTTTTCAACAGGGATAATACAAACAGCGGCGGGATTGCCCTTAAAAGGCTTTAGGGTGAACGCGTCGACTTGATAAATCGTGTACTTTGTCATAATGGCACCTCCGAAACTTTCCTTTTTACCATTTTACTTCACTAAGGCAATTTTCAAAAGACCTTGCCTGGCGATTCTTAGCTTAAAATGTCATTGCAGACGTTCAAGCTGAGAATCGCTGGTTTAGTCTTTCAAAACCTAATCGCTCCATTCGCTGTTAGCGTTTAAATTTTATCCGCAATTTCTTGCAGGGCCAGGGCCAAGAAGGCATCCACATCCATGGCGCCCAGGTTCTCGCCACTGCGTCGGCGAAGGGCAACTTGTCTGTCTTCCATCTCGCGGTCACCGATGACGAGCATATAGGGGATTTTCTCCTTTTGCGCGTCGCGGATTTTGGCGTTCATGCGGTCGGAGCGCGCGTCTACCTTTACGCGCAAGCCAGCTTCTTTATATTGCTTGGCGACTTCGTCAGCAAATTCCACATGGCGGTCGGCGATGGGGGGATAATGGCAACCTGCATGGGGGGGAAAGCCAGGCGGGGGGGAAAGCGCCGGCGTAATGCTCGATGAGCACGCCAAAGAAGCGTTCCATGGAACCCAACAACGCGCGGTGTACCATATAAGGGCGGTGTTGCTGACCGTCTTCGCCGATGTAGCTGATGTCGAAACGCTCAGGCTCGTTGAAGTCGAATTGAATGGTCGAAAGCTGCCATTCACGTCTGAGAGCGTCTTTGACCTTGATGTCAATCTTCGGGCCGTAAAAAGCGCCACCGCCAGCATCAACTTCGTAAGGCACCTCAAGACGCTTCAGGCTATCTTCCAGCGCGGCTTCGGCGGCTTGCCATTGTTCCGGCTCGCCAACGCATTTTTCGGGCATGGTGCTGAGATAGGCCTGGAAGTTGGTGAAGCCAAAAGCGCGCAGCATCTTGAGGCTGAAGTCGAGCGTAAAGTCGATTTCATCAGGCATTTGGTCCGGGCGACAGAAGTGGTGCGCGTCGTCCTGGGTAAAGCCACGCACGCGCAACAGACCATGCAATACGCCACTGCGTTCGTAGCGGTAGACCGTGCCTTTTTCGGCATAGCGCAGGGGCAGGTCGCGGTAGCTGTGCAACTGGCTTTTGTAGATGCTCAGGTGGAAGGGGCAGTTCATCGGTTTTAGATAGTATTCCTGACCTTCAACGTCAATCGGCGAGTACATGTCATCCTTGTAAAAGCCGAGATGACCGCTGGTTTCCCAAAGGGAAGCTTTGCCCATGTGGGGGGGCGTGTAAACAAGGTCGTAGCCATTGCGGACGTGTTGTTCGTCCCAGAATTTTTCGATTTGGTAGCGCACCATGCCACCGTTGGGGGGGTGCCACAAAATAAGACCCTGGCCAACTTCGTCGTTGGTGGAGAAGAGATCAAGTTCTTTGCCGATTTTGCGATGGTCGCGTTTGCGGGCTTCTTCGAGGCGCCAGAGATAATCTTTGAGCTCGTCTTTGCTTTGCCAGGCAGTACCATAGATGCGCTGAAGCATGGGGGCGGTTTTCGTCGCCACGCCAGTAGGCTCCCGCCACATTAAGCAGTTTGATAGCGTGCGGGTTGATTTGCGAGCTGTTTTCAACGTGCGGTCCACGGCACAGATCGGTAAAGTTGCCGGATGTGTAGATGGTGATGGGTACGGGTTGGTCAGTGGGGGGGTTACCTTCTTCGTCGGTGCCACCATGTTCAAGTCCTTCGATGAGTTCCAGTTTGTAGGGCTGGTCTTTGAAGAGCTCTTTGGCTTCGGCCGCGCTGAGTTCGTGCATGGTGAAGACTTCCTTTTGCTTGATAAGCTCACGCATGCGTTTTCGATGAGTTCAAGGTCATCGGGGGTCAGGCTGCGGGGGGGCAGGTCAAAGTCGTAGTAAAAGCCATCAGCAATAGCCGGGCCGATGGCGACTTTGGCAGTGGGGGGGAACATCTCCACGACCGCTTCAGCCATGATGTGGGCGGCTGAGTGGCGAATGCGAAAGAGTTCGGATTGCGCGTATTCTTCTTTTGTGACATTTCTTCCTCCAAGGCGATTTTCGCCTGTTTAATCGTATTTTGTTAAATAAAAGACCATCAGCCCTGGGGCATGAGGTCTCTCACGCGGTTCCACCCAGATTAACACTTTTAGGAGTGTCATCTCGATTAGCCGATAACGGGGCGTCCGTTCACCTTAATGGGCTTGTATCTGGCAAGCTGTTCGGGCTCAAGCTGGCAGGGGGTTTTGGCGTGTTCGTCCGGCGGGTTCTCACCTGTTCCGCCTCGCTGTGGGCCGGTGGGCACATTAGTCGTCCTGCGTCATCGCAACGGGGAAAGTATATCATGTTTTCGGGCTTGTAAAGGGCGAATTTGCATAAGGTCTTGGCATTAATTGCGTTGTTTGGCGAGCAATTTTAGGAATTTAAAACGAGTTTGCGTTAATTTGACGTTCTTGTGCATTAGGGTAATGAAGTTCAGTTTTTTCAAAACGAAAGGAAATATAAAATGAAAACAAGTAAAAAAAATTAGTAACCGGCATAGCCATCTTAGTCGTGATTGTGTTTGCATCCGTCTTTGTGTTGACTAATGCCAAAGCCTCACATTTTGTTAGAGGTTTGTTCTCTAAAAACTCATCAGGAATCCAAACAATGGGATTTGGCAATGCCAAAGTCAGTGAGATGACCGAAGAAGTTCTTGAAGCCTTGCTGGAACGTGGTTATTTTTCACTCGAAGACACTTTGGCTTTATTGAAAAATGAAGACCCTGCCTATACACGCCAAATTTTGAATAGCCTGCGCGCGAATGTTGATATCTGGATGAAAGAAAATGCGTCTGGCTCAACCGAAGGCATAACGGACAATGACCGAGCTGTTGCCAAAGAACTGGGCGTTAGTGAAGAAACGTTCATGGCACTCAAAGCGATGCTCTATGATGCAGGACTCATCCAGGATGACGACCTCCATGCTGAAACATTAGACGCGCTCAAGGAATATGCCAATAGTCTGGGCGTTGATGTTGACGATCTCTTTGACGATGACTGGGATGACGATCTCTATGATGACGACTGGGATGACGACGATGACGACGACATGGACGACGATGATGATGACGACGACCAGGACGACGACGATGATGACGACCAGGACGACGACGATGAT
>JMBX01000365.1_pt1 | contig 11714 bp, 24 predicted proteins | sample 616521 | NCBI WGS metagenome assembly JMBX01 (sample SAMN02727906, study PRJNA239997) | anaerobic digester metagenome | biome: anaerobic digester; isolation source: mesophilic anaerobic digester inoculated with municipal waste water sludge... | place: Germany: Bielefeld University, CeBiTec ...
GGGTAGAGTAGAAGATGGAAATACTCTATCTGATTTCGATAAGGAAGAAATTTCAAGAAAAGTATCTATTGGTACAGCTGCAATTCCAGCAGAATTTGAAGATACTAAATTTAATTTCCTGGATACTCCTGGATATTTCGACTTTGCAGGAGAAATGTATGGTGCATTAGAGGCGGCTGAAGGAGCAATATTATTAATAGATGCTTCCTCAGGTGTAGAAGTTGGAACAGAAAAGTCTTGGAAATATGTAGAAAATCACAATATCCCAAGACTAATTTTCCTAAATAAAATGGATAAAGAAAATGTTAGTTTTGAAAAAGCCTTAAATGATATTAAAGATCATTTTGGGGGGATAAAGTAGTGCCCTTTACATTGCCCATAGGAGAGGCAGAAAATTTCAAAGGTCTAGTATCTGTAATTGAAGGAACAGCTTATGAATACAATGGTAAAGATGCTAAAGAAGTAGATATACCAGGTGAATTAGCAAATGAAATAGAATCCATTAATGAAGCCTTAATGGAAAAAGTAGCAGAAACCAGTGAAGAATTAATGGAGAAATATTTTGAGGGAGAAGCATTTACTATAGATGAAATTCGTCATGGACTTAAACTGGCAGTAATGAATGGGGGGGACTTAGTTCCAGTAATAGTAGGTAATGCTGAAGATGCTATGGGAGTAGATTTCCTTTTAAATGTAGCTAAAAACTATATGCCAAATCCAACAGAAGTGGGAGAAAATAAAGGTCTTAAAGGAGAAGAAGAAGTAATAAGAAAAGTAGATGCAGGAGAACCTTTCTCTGCCATAGTATTTAAGACCATAGTTGACCCCTTTGTAGGAAAACTATCTCTACTTAAAGTAAAATCAGGTAAAATTACAAAGGATAGCGAAATATACAATGTATCCAAGGATAAAATAGAAAAATTAGGTGGCCTTTTTGTATTAAGGGGGGGTAAGAATCAAATTGAAATATCAGAGGCAGTAGCAGGGGGGGATATTGTAGCTACATCTAAATTATCTATAACTCAAACAGGAGACAGTTTATGTAGCAAATCTGACCCAACTCTATATGAAAGAATAGAATATCCTCAACCAACACTATTTTTAGCTGTAGAACCAAAATCTAAAGGCGATGAGGAAAAAAATTGGTACTTCATTACACAGACTAACAGAAGAAGACCCAACTTTTGTAGTGGAAAGAAATGCAGAAACTAAACAACTTCTAATTGGTGGTCAAGGTAATATGCAATTAACAGTTATAATAGATAAATTGAAAAATACCTTTGGTGTAGAAGTAAATTTAATTAGTCCAAAGGTAGCCTATAGAGAAACAATAAAAGGTAAATCAGATGTTCAAGGTAGACATAAGAAACAATCTGGTGGAGCAGGTCAATATGGTGATGTTCATATTAGATTTGAACCTTGCGAAGAAGATTTTGTATTTGAAGAAGAAGTATTTGGTGGGGCAGTACCTAGAAACTACTTCCCAGCTGTAGAAAAAGGTTTAGTAGAAGCCATTGAACAAGGTGTATTAGCAGGCTATCCTGTAGTGAATTTAAAAGCTACACTATATGATGGTTCCTATCACCCAGTAGACTCCAATGAAATGGCCTTTAAAATTGCAGCATCTCTAGCTTTTAAAAAAAGGAATGGAAGCAGCTAATCCTATATTATTAGAACCTGTAATGAAAGTAGAAGTATTGGTTCCGGAGGACTATATGGGAGATGTAATGGGAGATATGAACAAGAGAAGAGGTAGAATACTAGGTATGGAACCTCAAGCAGATGGTTCCCAATTAATTATAGCAGAAGCGCCTCAAGTAGAGTTATTTGAATATGCCATAGACTTAAGATCTATGACTCAAGCTAGGGGAAGTTTCACCATGGAATTTTTAAGATACGATGAAGTACCAAGAGAAATTTCTGAGAAAATTATAGAAGAAGCAAAAGCTGAAAAAGAATAATTAAAAAGGGTTTCCATTTGGAAACCCTTTTTAATATCCCTTGAAAATTTCGAAAATAGTCCATAATAGAATAAAGGACAAAGATAGTCAAGGTCAAAGGAGTGTTAAAATGCCAGGAATGAGTAATATCATAGAGAGATTCATCAAGGAAGCGTTAGAAGAAGCTGAAGATGGTATAATAGAAATAGGTAGAAATGATTTGGCAGATCAATTTGGATGTGCCCCGTCTCAAATAAATTATGTGCTCACTACCAGATTTACGCCCTATAAAGGTTATTATATTGAGAGTAGAAGAGGTGGAGGTGGGTATATAAAGATAATGAAGGTAGGAATAGATGAAGATGAGTATATGGAAGAATTAATTTTAAATACCATTGGGGGGAATCTATTACTAAGAATAAGGCATTTCATCTAATCCAAGAATTAGAGGAAGAAGAAATAATCACTAAAAGAGAAGCTTATTTAATGAAGGCCAGCATAGAAGACACTGCCCTTAAAAATATAACCACTGGAAGAAATCATTTACGGGCCGATATATTAAAAAAAATATGCTCCTTATAATTATGAGATAATTAGGAGGGATATTATGTTGTGTGAATCCTGCAATAAAAATCAAGCTACAGTTCATTATACAAAAATTATCAATGGAAAAGTTTCAGAATTACATCTTTGTGAAGAATGCGCCAAAGGTAATAATGAATTTGAGATAGACGGTACCTTCTCTTTTCACAAATTATTAACTAGCTTAATTGACAATATACAAAGTGAAACTATGGAAAAAGAAGAAGATATAGTTTGCGATTTTTGTGGCACATCCTATACTAAATTCAAACAGACGGGGGGGAAATTTGGGTGCCCACAATGTTATAATAGTTTTAAAAGTAAATTATCTCCATTATTTAAGGGAATACATGGGCATAATGAACATATGGGAAAGGTTCCTGAAAGGGGGGGAAATCAGCTAATTGTAAAGAAAAGAGAAATTGCCAAACTTAGAAAAGAATTAGATGAATTGGTTTCTGTAGAGGCCTTTGAAAAGGCAGCCATTGTAAGGGATAAAATCAATGAATTAGAAAGAGAATTAGATGGGAAAAGGGGGGGAGATAAATAATGTCTAAGTGGTATGAAACAACCGGTCCTGAGGCAGATGTGGTAATTAGCACTAGAATCAGAATAGCCAGAAATTTAGAAGGCTATAAATTTCCCCAGGGTTTAAATATAGAAGAGGCAGAAAAACTTACAGAAGAGATATTAAATGGAGCAAAATCCATACCGGATAATGAAAACTATAAATTTATTAGAATTGGAAATTTATCTCCCATAGAGAGAATGGTCTATATAGAGGAGCATTTAATTAGCCCAGGCTTAATAAAAAAACATTGACAAGGGAAGTTTTTTTATTAAGGGAAGATGAAAGTATTACCATAATGATAAATGAAGAAGATCATATAAGGACCCAGGTTATACTTCCTGGCTTAAATTTAGAAAATGGCTGGGAGCTTTGTGATGAAATAGACAATTCCTTAGAAAAAAAGTCTAGATTACGCCTTTCATGAAGACTTTGGCTATTTAACTGCTTGTCCTACCAATGTGGGCACTGGTCTTAGAGCCTCAGCCATGGTACATTTACCATGTTTAACCATGACGGGGGGGCATATGAATAATTTAATTCAAGGCTTAAATAAAATAGGTCTAACTGTTAGAGGTATTTATGGCGAAGGCACTGATGTAGTAGGGAACTTATATCAAATTTCCAATCAAACTACTTTGGGAGAAAAGGAAGAAAAAAATAATTGAGAAATTAAAAAAAAGTAATTTATCAGATTATAGAAAGAGAAAGGGATGTAAGAGAAGAACTACTCTATAAAAATGAAATTGATATGGAAGATATGATAATGCGTTCTTTAGGAATACTAAAGTATTCTAGGAAAATATCTTCAGTGGAGGCTATGAAACATTTATCCAATGTAAGATTAGGTATGGAAATGGGTATAATTAAGAATATAGATTTTCAAGATATATCCAAATTAATGGTAGATATACAATCAGCAAGCATTCAAAAAAAGTTTAGAAAAGTATATGGAAAAAGAAGAAAGGGATATTCAAAGGGCGATATTAATTAGAGAAAGTATATAGATTAGGAGGAATAATATGGCCATGTTTGGAAGATTTACAGAAAAGGCACAAAAAGCCATACTATTAGCCCAAGAAGAGGCAAAGGGATTACGACATAATTATGTAGGAACAGAACATATATTATTAGGACTACTAGCAGAAACTGAAGGGGTTGCAGCTCAGGCTCTAAATAATATGGGGGGGTAAGCTTAGAGAATGCTAGAAATGAAGTAATCAAACTCATAGGTCAAGGAGATTACGAGGCGGACATTATGGGATTTACCCCCTAGAACCAAAAGATTATTCGAATTAAGCTTTTTAGAAGCTAGAAATTTAGGCCATAATTATGTGGGGGGGACAGAACATATATTACTAGGCCTATTAGAAGAATCCGAGGGAGTTGCCGTCCTAGTATTGAAAAAGCTAGGAGTAGATATACAAAAACTGGAGGAAAATATTTTAGACATGCTAGCAGATAATCAATATAAGGCTACTACAGGCTCAGAAGCTGGCAAAAAAAATCCACTCCAAATTTAGATAAATATAGTAGAGATTTAACTCAAGCAGCTATTGATGGAAAGGTAGATCCAGTTATTGGTAGAACTAAAGAAATAGAAAGGGTTATTCAAATACTAAGTAGGAGGACTAAGAATAATCCTGTATTAATAGGAGAGCCTGGAGTAGGGAAAACTGCCATAGGGGGGGAAGGTTTGGCACAAAAAAATCGTAGAAGGGGAAGTACCTGAAATCATAAAGGGTAAAAGGGTAGTTACCTTAGATTTACCTGGCATGTTAGCGGGTGCCAAATATAGGGGGGGAGAATTTGAAGAAAGACTAAAGGCAGTAATGCAGGAATTACAGGAAGATGGAAATGTTATATTATTTATAGATGAACTTCATACCATAATTGGAGCAGGAGCTGCAGAAGGTGCCATAGATGCCTCAAATATTTTAAAACCAGTATTAGCTAGAGGTGATCTTCAAGTAATAGGCGCTACTACTATAGATGAATATAGAAAATATATTGAAAAGGACTCTGCTTTAGAAAGAAGGTTTCAACCAATTATGGTAGAGGAACCCGATGTGGAAGACACTATTAAAATATTAGAAGGCCTAAGGGATAGATATGAAGCCCATCATAGAGTGGAAATTTCAGATGAGGCTATAAAAGCTGCTGTAGAATTATCCAGTAGATATATTACAGACAGATTTTGCCTGATAAGGCCATAGACTTAATAGACGAGGCTGGCTCTATGATTAGAATAAAATCCTATGTGGCACCAGAGGAATTAAAGGACTTGGAGGAAAAGCTAGAAGAATTGTCTCAAGAAAAGGAAGAGGCTATTAATACTCAAAATTATGAAAAGGCAGCCAAAATTCGAGATATGGAGAAACAAATCAAAGAAGAATTGAAAAAGGAAAAAAAATAATTGGGAAAAGGAAAAACAAAAGTCCAATATGGTACTAGGTTATGACGATGTAGCTAAGGTAGTATCCAATTGGACTGGAATTCCCGTATCTAAAATGACCACAGAGGAAAGCCAAAAATTATTAAATTTAGAAGAAACTCTCCATAAAAAGGTCATAGGCCAAAATCAAGCTGTAGAGGCTGTATCCAATGCAGTGCGCAGAGCTAGAGTAGGATTAAAGGACCCACAAAAACCCGTAGGTACCTTTATATTTGTAGGTCCTACAGGTGTAGGCAAGACCTATTTAGCCAAGGCTCTGGCCGAAACTCTATTTGGTGACGAAGACTCTATGATTAGAATAGATATGAGTGAGTATATGGAAAAACACTCTATATCTAGATTAGTAGGTTCTCCCCCAGGATATATAGGCCATGATGAAGGGGGGGGACAATTGACAGAGGCCGTTAGAAGAAAGCCTTATTCAGTAGTATTATTTGATGAAGTAGAAAAGCTCATCCAGATGTATTTAATATATTACTTCAAATTTTAGACGATGGAAGATTGACAGATTCCAAAGGTAGAACTGTAGATTTTAAAAATACAGTAATTATAATGACTTCTAATGTAGGAGCTACTTCCCTTAAAAAAACAAAATGTATTAGGTTTCTCTGTAGCTGGAGATGAAGAAAAAGAAGAATACGAGAAAATGAAAGAAACCATAATGGAAGAATTAAAGCGAACTTTTAGACCTGAATTTTTAAATAGAATTGATGAGGTAATAGTATTCCATTCTCTAATGGAAAAACAGGTAAAGGAAATTGTAGAAATTATGGTGGAAGATTTAGAAAAGCGTATGAAAAAGTTAAATATTAATATTAAAGTCAGTGATGAAACCATAGATTATATAAGCAATAAGGGCTTCGACCCTGTATATGGAGCTAGACCTTTAGAAAGAACCATCACTAAATGATAGAGGATCAATTGGCGGAGGAAATTTTAAAGGGTTCTGTATCTAAAGACGATAATATATTAATAGATTTCAAAGAGGATAAATTAGTATTTAAAAAGGAGCCTATAGCTTAAGCTATAGGCTCAAACATGTGGGAGGAGGCTTGTTATGAAAAAAAAGGGAAAACCATTTTTAAATGTAATAACTGTGGATATGAAAGCATTAGATGGATGGGTAAATGTCCAGAATGTAATACTTGGAGTAGTATGGAGGAAGAAATAATAATCTCTGAAAAAAATCAGGGAAAAGTAGTCAAGCTACCTGGAAAAGCCCTGATCCCACTAAAATTATCTGCAATAGATATAGATGAGAGCCAAAGAATAAAACTAGTATAGAAGAATTTAATAGAGTATTAGGTGGAGGAATAGTTAGAGATTCTGTTACCATATTAACAGCCCGGCCAGGTGCTGGAAAATCTACATTATTATTGGAAATTGCCAATGATATAGCTAAAAAAAATTATAGAGTTTTATATGCCTCAGGGGAAGAAAGCGAAACACAAATTAGAAGTAGAGCCAATAGAATTATAGATAATATTCCCGAAGATATTTGGATTTTATCCGACACTAGTATGGATAATGTTTTAAGGACAATTGAAAAAGTAGACCCAGATTTAATTATAGTAGATAGTATACAGACTTTTACATTGGCTGAATTTGACTCTAGGCTGGTTCTCCCATACAGACCATTGAAACTGCCAATGCTTTAGTAGATGTGGCTAAAAATAAAAATAAACCTAGGGCAGTGATTATGGTTGGCCATATGACTAAGGCCAACGAAATGGCAGGTCTTAGAACTTTAGAGCATTTAGTAGATACAGTATTGTATTTAGAAGGAGAAGCTGAAGAAGAATTGAGAACCTTAATGGCTACTAAAAATAGATTTGGTCCTACAGGAGAAATAGGCCTATTTTCCATGAGGGAAGAAGGTATGATTCCCATAGATAATCCATCGGAGTATTTTATAACTAAAAGAGAAGAAGGCATAAATGCAGAAGGGTCAGCTCTTTCTGTAATTAAGGAAGGTTCTAGACTTATTGTAGTGGAAATAGAATCTTTAGTATCACATTCTTTTACACCTTTTCCCTCTAGAATTGGAGAGTGCTTGAGAAGAGATCAATTAAACACCTTAATATCTATTTTAGAACAAAGGGGGGGAATGTATCCCTATATGATAAGAATGTAGTCATTAAAACCACAGGAGGATTGAAACTAAGTGAGCAGTCGGTAAATTTAGCAATAATTATGAGCATAGTATCCTCTGTGTTTAATAGGCCAATTCCAGGAGGAACAGTGTTTATTGCAGAGGTAGGTCTAACTGGGGGAGTTGAAAAAAAGTTCCTACCCTTGAAACTAGAATTAGGGAATTAGATAGAATGGGATTTACAAAAGTATATGTACCAAAAGGGGGGGAGTTAAAATCAAAGGATAAAATAAAAAAATATAGAAGTAGTAGAAAAAAAGAACTCTAATAGAAGCCATAAGGGATGTTTTTCATTAGAAAACACAAAGCTAAGGAGAGTTCCTTAGCTATTACTTAAGGCTAAAAAGGCCTAATGTTTTTATATTATTATATTCTTTATACAGTGCATCGGACATATTTACACCCAGTGCATTAGATAATGCAGCTAAATAAAATAAATAGGCACCTATTTCTTCTAGAAGTATTTCCTTACAAGTAGGGCATAATTCACCTTTTACATGGGATTCCATACTGTTTTTCATTTCTTCTAGGGAATTCTTATTGAAATCCTGTTTCCTGGCATTAATCTCAATACATCCGCAGGATGTAGAAGATTTAACTACTGCCCTATTTATTCTAGCAGTATATTCATCTAATTTGGTTATTATATCTAATATACTTCTATGTCTAATAAGTATATCATCTACTTGTGCCTGAAATTCATCGATACTTAAATTTTTATGAGTATTTATTGCACTTGTATTTCTGTCCATATAGTCAACCCTGTCTTATAAAAATTATTACTAATTCTATTATACTGATAGGGACAAGCATTTGTCAAATATTTCTAGCAATATATTTTTTTTGGAAAATAAAAGCGGATTTTAAGTTGACAAGATAAATATCCTTGTGGTACAATAGATACTTTACAACCTTTGCCAATTAGGGTATAATATAATAGGAAGTATCTAAATGGGAGGTTGTTATATGTTTAATATTGGAGATAAAATAGTCTATCCTATGCATGGTGCTGGCATAATAGAAGGGATAGAAGAAAAAGAGATTTTAGGCGAAAAAAAGAAAGTATTATATAATGAAAATGCCTATAGGGGGGATATGAAAGTTATGATACCTATAGATAATGTGGAGGAAATTGGAATCAGAGAAATAATTCATAATGAGGAACTAGTTAAAGTCCTAGAGATATTACAAGGGGGGGACAAAACTAAAATGCCACAAAATTGGAATAGAAGATATAGAGCTAATATGGAAAAGATTAAATCAGGAGATATATTTGAAATTGCAGCAGTAGTTAGAAATTTAATGTTAAGGGATGCAGAAAAAGGGCTTTCCACTGGAGAAAGAAAAATGTTAAATAATGCAAAACAAATGCTTGTTAGTGAAATAGTTCTAGTATCAGACACAAACCAAGAAAAGGCAGAAAAATTAATCGACGATACAGTAAATTCCGCATGAAATTTTTAGTTTCTGTTATATAATTTTAATTTATGGTAATAAATATACTATAGGAGGTGAGCTAATGTTTGACAAAATTATGAGTGGTGTCATAGGACTATTAGGTTTAATAATTGGCTATGGGGGGGTAGCTGCAGGAATCGGCAGTTTCGACATTTTCGGTCTAGCTAACAAAGGGTGGTTAAGCCTTGGAATTCATTTGGGCATAGGTCTTATTTTGGAATTATATTTTTTATTGGCTCCAAGATTTATTCGTGGTGGGAGAAAGTTAATTTCTTTTATTGAAGTAGAACTTCAAAATGTTCCCGCTTACGAAATTGCACTAGGTTCAGTAGGATTAATAGTAGGACTAATTATAGCATATCTACTTAGTCAGCCTTTTTATAAATTAAACATTCCCTATTTGGGAGTAATTATATCCATAATGCTATATTTAATATTCGGGTATTTAGGAATAAAGATCCCCCACTAGGAAAAAGGAAGACTTTTCAAATACCATTGGAGGCATTAGGAAAGGTGCAGGAAAAGATAAATCAAAGGTTGGATGCAAATCCTGTCCTAAAGTTTTAGATACTAGTGTAATAATCGATGGTAGAATAGCTGATATTTGTAAAACAGGGTTTATAGAAGGACCCTTAGTAATACCAGAATTTGTCTTGGAAGAATTACAGCATATTGCAGACTCCTCTGATTCTTTAAAGAGAAACAGAGGTAGAAGAGGATTAGATATTTTAAACAAAATACAAAAAGAATTAGATATAGAGGTAATTATCCACGATAAGAAATTTGAAAGCGAAAAAGAAGTAGATATGAAATTATTAAAACTTACCCAAATGCTTAAAGGTAAAGTTATTACCAATGATTACAATTTAAACAAAGTAGCAGAGGTACAGGGTATAGATGTGCTAAATATAAATGAATTAGCCAATGCAGTTAAGCCAGTAGTATTACCAGGAGAAGAAATGGTAGTCCAAGTTATAAAAGATGGCAAGGAATCTGGCCAAGGTTTAGCCTATTTAGATGATGGAACTATGATAGTAGTAGAAGGTGGCAAAAACATATTGGAGAGACCATAGATGTATTGGTAACCAGTGTTTTGCAAACCTCAGCAGGGAGAATGATCTTTGCTAAACCAAAAATAATGGTAGATAGAGCAGTTTAGGGCAAATTTTGGCCCTTATATTTTTGTTTTTTTTGGTTATTATAAGACTATTCTTATTTTATATCCTATTAATATATGCTATAATATTGAAGAGGTGAAAAACATGTACAAAGACCAATACATTTCAGTTATAGTTGCAGCAGCTGGAATGAGTAATAGAATGGGTTCTAAAATAAACAAGCAATTTATCTCAATTAATAATAAGCCAATACTAGTCCATACTTTGGAAAAGTTTGAAAAATGTACTTATGTAGATGAAATAATTCTAGTTGCTAAAGAAGATGAAATAGACTATTGTCGAAAAGAAATTGTAAAGAGATACAATCTTAACAAAGTATCCAAAATCATTAGAGGTGGCAAAGAAAGACAGGACTCAGTATATAATGGAATACTTGCCTTAGATGAAAAACAGATATAGTATTATCCCATGATGGTGCCAGACCTTTTGTGAAAATAGAAAATATAATTGATGGGATAAAAGGAGCCTATAGGCATGGTGCATGTGTAGTGGGGGGGTACCAGTCAAGGATACAATAAAGGTAGTAGAAAATTCCAATGGAATAATGGAAACTCCAAAAAGGGATATGCTATGGGCAGCCCAAACCCCCCCACAATGTTTTAAAAAAAGAAATAATTCAAGAAGGCTATAGAAAGGCTATAGAGGATAGTTATATAGGCACAGATGACAGTGGTTTAGTAGAGAGAATGGGTATAGATGTGAAAATGATAATGGGCTCTTATGAAAATATAAAAATAACCACCCCCCCAGAAGATTTAATTTTAGCAGAATCAATTTTACAAGATATGGATAGTATATATAGTAGAAGGGAATTTGCATTTCAGACGAGATAGGTGATAAAATGAGAATAGGAATAGGATATGATGTACATGCACTAGCTAATAATAGAAAATTAATATTAGGTGGGGGGGTAGATGTTCCCTACGAAAAAGGCCTATTAGGCCATTCAGATGCTGATGTATTGGTTCATGCTATTATGGATAGCATATTAGGTGCACTAGGGGGGGAAGGAGATATAGGAAAGCACTTCCCAGATACAGATATGGAATATAAGGATATATCCAGCCTTATACTTTTAGAAAGAGTATATAATATTATGTTAGAAAATAATTATGAAATTGGCAATATAGATACGGTAATAATGGCAGAAAAACCTAAATTAGCCCCATATATTGAAGATATGAGAATTAATATATCTAAAATTTTAAATACAGATATTTCGAATATAAATATTAAGGCAACAACTACAGAAAAATTAGGATTTGTAGGCAAAGGCCAAGGCATAGCAGCCCAAAGTATTTGCCGAATTGAAAAAAAACAATTTAAATTTATTTGACATTTTTTTTAGTTTCTTTAGTAATATAGTTTATAATTAAATACT
>JMBX01000366.1_pt1 | contig 11692 bp, 13 predicted proteins | sample 616521 | NCBI WGS metagenome assembly JMBX01 (sample SAMN02727906, study PRJNA239997) | anaerobic digester metagenome | biome: anaerobic digester; isolation source: mesophilic anaerobic digester inoculated with municipal waste water sludge... | place: Germany: Bielefeld University, CeBiTec ...
TTGTCAATTGTGAAAACTCAGCTTTGATCTAACGCACCATTATATTACCTGGCTTAACAAAAAAAGAGACTGGTTGAAAAGCCAGTCCCTATATTTAGTCAAGTTCAGGCTAATTAAAACCCATCGGAATATACAAACGTAACGGTGTCTCGGGCCTGTGGTTAAATAGGCCAAATTCTGTTAAATGACAAACCGGTAGTCGCACCCAGTTATCATCAAAATTGCGCGTATATTCGCCATCCGGGCAAGTGCCAACAGCATCGCGCCAGACTATATCCTCTTCGTCAACCATCTCAATAGTAAGAAAGTTCTCGGGCGCGGTTCCGATGCCACCATCAGAGTAGTAGAGCGTAAAGTTCAAGGGCTTTGGGAACTGTGTCACCGGGCCCCCCCGTTCATCCCACGCGCTAAGTTCAAAACTGTTTCTCGCCCAGAACATCGGTTCGTAGGCCTGGCTTGGTTTCATAAGAGGTGCCAGCATCAGTTCCAGCACTCCATTGCATGCACCAGCGGGAACAGCAATCTTTACCCGACCATTGCGCGAAATGATCTCGCCGCCCGAGACGCAGGGAATAGGTTTTTGAATGGCTTGGGTCAGGTACCAGTCAGGGTCTTTTGTGTTCAGAAAACTATGTACCGGTTCCTCCTGGGGAACGTTCAGACGGTTGTATCCGAAGTCTGTTCCTTGCCTCAGACGGCTTAAATTTGTAAGACTTTGAGGTACAACGCCTTCAATTTTATTGTTGGCAATATTTAAGGTATACAGGTACCATAATTGTCCTATTTCAGCGGGAATAGTGCCAGTGAGCTGATTGTCGGATAAGTTTAAGTATTGCAGGCTCTGAGCTTCACCCAATTCAGCTGGTATCTGACCAGTGAAAAGATTACTACCCAAATTTATAGCAACATAATCTCCATTTCCAAATTCTGGGGGAATAGTGCCAGTTAGCAAATTATCGCTTAGATTAATTCTAAGAAGATTGACTAAGTTGAAAATTCCAGATGGGATATAGCCCGTTAGAAAATTTTTAGACAATATTAAGCTTTTTAAATCAGAAAGGTTTTCGATTTCAGGCGGAATTGTACCGACAAGATTATTCCCCGATAACGATAATATGGTCGGTCCGTTATAAGATGCCGTAACACTAACTCCATACCAATCTCCAACAGTTGTACTCTGAAGCCAATTGGTATTATTTGTCCATGCCGAGCCATTTGTACTGGCATAAAGTGCTACAAGAGCCTCGCATTCAGACACGGGAACATCTTCAACTGTTTCGCAATCAAATGCCTGTACCTGTTCCAGGGTCAGTTTTATACTCTCTTCACTGGGCGGGATAAATACACGCGGCTCTGGCAAGTCATCGCCTTCGCTTTGCTCCGCGATATCATCAAAATAATGATATTGTCAGGATAGTTCGCGTTGATTTTCTCCATGGCGTTCACACCAAGGTCTGAGTTGAATGTGGCAAACAAAATAGCAATCAATAGAAGCGCAATGATGCTAATACCAATAATTTTCTTTTTCATACAGTGCAATTCCTTTCAACGGCTAGTATATCATGGCATTTTTTTCTGGCATTTGAAAGTCAAACTATTTTACGCGCGCGACATTCAGCCCTTCTCTCAATGCAGTTTTTTTGGCCGTGTCTGTTAAATAATAAGAGACTGACCTCTCAGCCAGTCTCTGTATCTAGTTCAGTTTAGACTATTTTAAACCTATTGGAAGGTACAAACGGAAGGGTAATTCCAGTAAATTGAATAAACCAAATTCCGTTAAGTGGCAAACTGGAAGACGCAGCCAGTTTTCATCGAAGTTACGCGTGTATTCGCCATCTGGACAAGTGCTAATAGCATCGCGCCAGACCGCATAGTCCTTGTCAAACAATTTAACAACGAGCTCTTCTTCGGGCATAACATTGAAATCATCCTCGAAATAGTAAATTGTAAAACTCAAGGGCTTTAGGAATTGTGTTACCGAGCCGTGTGCGTTCCACGCGCTTAGTTCAAAGCTGTTTTTCCCCCCCAGTACATAGGTTTGTAGTCATGGCTTGGACCCCCCCTAGTGGCGTGAGTAACACGTCTAGTTCGCCATCGCATGCTCCCGCTGGTATCGTAATTTCCACTCTGTTGTTATGTAAGAAAATTTCTCCACCCAAATCGCAAGGAATAGTCGTTTGAATGGCTTGGGTCAGGTACCAATCAGGGTCTTTTTCATTCAGGAAACTCTGCACCGGCTCAGCTTGGGGGGGCACGTTCAGGCGGTTATACCCAAGGTCTGTGTATTTACCGAGATTGACGAGGTTTGTAAAACTCTCTGGAAGGGCACCTTCAAATTTATTATGGGAAAGGTTCAGGGTGATTAAATTCGTTAACGCGCCTATTTCAGCTGGGATAGTTCCTGAAAGTCGGTTGTTTTGCAGAAAAAGATATCCGAGTTTACTCAAGTTGACAAACTCGGCAGGGATAGACCCCGAAAGCATATTATCCGCAATAGCTAGATAATAGAGATTAGTTAAATTGCCTAATTCCGGTGGAATGTTCCCGCTTAGTTGATTTGATGAAAGAAGCAAACTGCCTAATCCACGAATATCACCAAGTTCACTCGGTACCGGACCTGATAGTTGGTTTCCGGATAAATCTAAATGCCAAAGGAATCCAACTTGTCCCAATTCGGCTGGTATTCGTCCGGTAAGTTTATTATTGCATAAAACCAATTCCCACGCATGATTCAAGTGACCCAATGAAGCTGGTATTTGTCCCGAAAAAAAGGTTGTTATTCAATCTAATGATTTTAAATTAGACATCATGCCAATATCTGAAAGGATGGGACCATTCAGTAGATTATCGTCTAAGTGGAGGTATTCCAATTTTTCCAATTGACTTAATTCACTTGGTAGATTGCCACTAATAAAGTTCTTTGACAGAGCTAAATAATCAAGTTCAGAGAGGTTTCCAATCTCTGGTGGAAGAGTTCCAGAAAGATTGTTCTCATTCAGCACCAAGCCCCCCCAAATATTTTCGTAATTTGTTCGAATCCCATACCATTCCCCCCCAACGGCCTTTGATTCGAGCCAATTGGTATTATTCGTCCATGCTGCGCCATTGGTACTGGCATAAAGTGCCACAAGAGCCTGACATTCACGTATAGTTGCACCTTCAATTGTTCCACAATCAAAAGCCTGGACCTTTTCCCGGGTCAGCTTTAGGCTCTCTTCGCTGGGTGGGGTAAAAATACGTGACTCAGGCTTGACATAACCCCCCCGGCTACTTTCTATAGGGTCGTCACTTTGTGAGTAGTCATCAAAATCAATGATGTTATCAGGATATTTCTCATGGATATCAGCCATGGCGTTTGTGCCAAGCTCTGAACCAAAGGCGAAATACAAAATGCCAATCCACATAAGCGCGATGATGACAATACTAAGAAATTTCTTTTTCATAGAGCTCAGGTCCTTTCGATTGTTCAAAGTGGTAACAATCAAGAGCTAGTATACCATGGCGGCTTTTTTTGTTATCTTAATAAATATGAGTAATAGCTGGTGATTGCTTGGTTTGTTAACTGGCATTGTGAACCTAAGTGCTTTTTCTCATTAAAAACAAGCCGGTATAAAACACAAAAAAACCAGCTTTTTTTTATAAAAACTGGTCTCCTTTCGCTTTTATCCGTGATGTCGTTAGCAGAAAAACCGTGAGGTCTTTAGTAGGTTTTCTCTCGATGAGAGTGGTAAAAATGGGCACTACTGGACTCGAACCAGTGACCTCACGGATGTGAACCGTGCGCTCTAACCAACTGAGCTAAGCGCCCAAAGTGTAGCGATTATAGCAAATACAAGGCGTTTGTCCAATGATTCAACGCCAAAATTTTATAGTGCCATCACCAAGCCAGCCACCGTTAAAATCAGGCAAACTATGCTGGTACTTATCAATAAGATATACACAAATGCTTTTCAGCAAGTTCATCCGTCAAGATGAAAAAGCTCAAACCAGACTAACGATCCACATAAACGTGCCGAAAATCGGCAGTAATAAGAGTTGGATCGCCCGCACTTCTTCCAGGGTAACCCATGTAACCGTCTGGCGCAAAGCTGTCATCAGCCCAGCCACAATCCACAACACAATCAGCATAACAAGACTGACGATTAGCCAGCGCTTTATACCCTTATCACGCCATGAACGAAGCAGGAAACTTTTCAGGTTTTCTTCTTCAATAGTCGCCACGCTGGGTGAAGCCAAATTCCTGCGCTCCTGTAATCGTGCCAAAAATGCCACCGGGTCTTCAGGCGACACCACCACGTAGCGCTCATCCGCTTTAATCAGTATCATTCTTTGCGGGTCGGTGGCAACAAACTGCGTTTTCCCATGCCGTGCACTTCGAACGGATTGAAATACACCCCCCCAGGCAAGTGCCAGCGTGGCAAGGGCATATGCTGCTCGAATTCGCTCAGATGGTGCGCCCAGTCGATTCGTTTCAGCGGAAGGCTAAGCTTGTTCACGCCCCAATGAATACGCAAACTTTCATCATCAATAAGATAGCGGATTTGCTTCGCTTGATTATATTGATTGAAAACATGAAAAAAAGGCACAACCAGCAAAAATGCCACTGCCACAAAGACACTGGCATAGCGGATTAGCGTTGACAAATTGGCAAGCACAATCAAACCCACGCCAAGCAGAACCAAACCAACCATAATTACCACGTTCCAGGCCAGTTGTTTTGTCGCGGAGGGATATAGCTTTGTTCCATGCTCCAATTATACGCAAGCTTAAAAGAAATGTCTCCACATCCTGGTACTTAAGTTAAAATAAATTAAAGGAGCAAGCATGGAAAACACACAAAATTTTCGGGCAAAAGTGAACATTACGAACAGTCCCGCCCTGCCTATGCCACGGAATTCATCACCTGGCTGACAGATACGCTGGAATTAGACGCGAACACGCCGGTTGCGGATTTTGGCGCAGGCACTGGCAAACTCACCCGCCAGTTGTTGGAACTGGGTCTGCCGGTCTATGCCGTTGAACCCAACCCCCCGATATGCGCGAAAAGATGATTGCCTTGTTGAATGGCTATGCTAATTTTCATCCCATCGCCGCGCCAGCTGAAAATCCGGCCTGGCAGAGAAAAGCGTCAAACTCATTACCGCCGCAAGCGCTTTCCACTGGTTTGATACCCATGCCTTCCGCGCGGAATGCCAGCGAATTTTATGGCAGGATGGCTGGGTTTGCCTGGTTTGGAACCGACGTCAGCTTGACAATCAAATAAACCAGGGCTTTCGGGATATCTTCGGCCGCTATTGCCCCAACTTTTCTGGTTTTAGTTTTGAACAACAAAAGACGACACAGGCAATCAATAACTTTTTTTAAAGACGCGCCCCTGGTAAAACACTTTGATAACCCCCGTTCGTTATGACTTATCAGGCTTTGTTGGGCGGGCATTGTCGGCATCCTACGCGCTTGTAGCCAGTGATGTGGGTTACGCGGAGTTCGTCGGCGACTTGGAAACCTTATTCCACCAACACGCCATCGACGGTTTTATCCTTATGCCCCCCCACCAAAGCGTTGCTTATCTCGGCAAGGTCTAACACAAGCCTAAATTATTTACCTAAAATTTCTTTCTCTGCCTGGGATATTTCTTCGATAACCGCCCGCGCGTCGGCTTTGACGTCTTCCGGTGTTGCTGGCGAGTGATTAATCAACTTGACCAACTCAAAGGCCTTGCGCAAGTTGTCTTTTACATTCGCGGTATAGCTAAAAAAAACGCCCATCCAACTGATTGAGGTTTCTCAATTTTGCGTGCGTCTTCAATTAATGCACGGGCTTTCTTAATGCGGGTTTCGGGGGGGTCAATGCTCTTGCCATAGTTATCTCCTTGCTTCTGCTTAGCTAATTGTAGCACGCCAATGCCGCCAAACAACGGAATTCCCGGTGCCTAATGTCGCTACAGGGCTTCAATTTCGCTTGACGCATAGGCGCCATCGCGTATAATTAAGAAAACTAAATAGCCTTTAGCGCTCTTATCCAGAGAAGTGGAGGGATCGGCCCGGTGAAACTTCGGCAACCAGCACAAACAGCATGGTGCCAAATCCGACAGGAAAACTGGAAGATGAGAGGTGAGAAATCCCAAAACAACTTGCCCCTCAATCGCGGGGGGGCTTTTTACTGAATAAACATAGGAGATTTATATGTCAAGTTTTGCAAATTTACCCAAGTACTTGTTTACTTCGGAATCGGTTACAGAAGGACACCCTGATAAACTCTGTGACCAAGTTAGCGATGCTGTTTTAGACGAACTCCTGCGCCAGGACCCCCCCTTTAGCCGTGTGGCTTGCGAAACCGCGACCAAAACCGGTTATGTGATGGTTCTCGGCGAGGTAACAACAAATGGCTTTGTGGATATCGACAGTCTGGCGCGCAGCGTCATCAAAGACATCGGTTACGATCGTGGCAAAAAAGGTTTCGATGCCGAAGTCTGTGGTGTGCTGACCGCTTTGGCGGGACAGTCGCCTGATATTTCTCAAGGTGTTGACCGCAAGGGACGCACCCAGGATGTTGAATATACCGAAGAATACATCAACGCGGGTGGTGCCGGCGACCAGGGCATGATGTTCGGTTTCGCTTGTGACGAAACCCCCCCACCCTGATGCCCATGCCCATTTACTACGCCCACAAACTGACCCGTCGCATGGCGGAAGTGCGCAAAGCTGGTATCTTGCCCTGGATGTACCCAGACGGAAAAAGCCAGGTAACCATCGAATATTCTTACGGCAAACCAAAACGCGTGCATACCGTTTTGGTAAGCACCCAACATGCTGATAAATTCGAAGGCGTTCAGCTTTCCAACGAAACCATTCGCGAAGGCATCATCGAGCATGTGATTATGCCTGTCATCCCTGCTGAACTGATGGACGAAGATACCATCATCTACACCAACCCAACCGGCCGTTTTGTGGTGGGTGGCCCAATGGGCGACGCTGGCTTGACCGGCCGCAAAATTATTTGCGACAGCTACGGTGGCATGGGTCGCCATGGCGGTGGCGCGTTTAGCGGAAAAGATCCGACAAAAGTTGACCGCACCGCGGCTTACGCAGCCCGCTGGGTTGCCAAAAACATCGTCGCGGCCGGACTGGCAACACGCTGTGAACTGCAATTCGCTTATGCCATTGGTATTCCCCCAGCCATTGAGCGTCAACGTGGACACCTTTGGTACCGGTGTGATTGATGATGGCAAACTGGCTGAAATCGTGCAAGAGGTCTTTGACCTGCGCCCACGCGCGATAATCCGCGATTTGGATTTGCTCAAACCCATCTATCGCCAGACTTCCAACTACGGCCACTTTGGACGTGATGATGTGGAATTCACCTGGGAGCGCACCGACCGCGTTGAGGCTCTCAAGAAAGCCGCCGGCATCTAGTCCCTTCGCGAAAACAGATATTTGAAACAAAAGGCTACTCGTTTTCAGAGTAGCTTTTTTTTGTTGCTTAATCATCGTGGACAATGCGATTGAATTGAAAACCGATGCCGAGTACTAGCATGACACTTAAATCAATATGGAAGTAATCTCGTGAATTGAACTTTACGTTGCAATGGAAATGGTAGATCTGATATGGCTATTTGATTACATTCATTATCAAGGGCGGTGGAGATGTAAATAAGGCTGATCTTTCTGTTTGTCAAATCAGAAAATACAAAAAAAGTTTCTATAAAAGGAAGTTGTTTCTGTCCTTTTATCAACTATAATTAAGGTAACCTTTTCGTAAGGATCTAATTATCATGAATCCACTCCATAAAAAGATTAATGATTACTACTATCAGAAACAAATCCATCCGCTTGAGTTCAATTGTCCTTTTGAAGCCTTTTGCCAAAGTACATCACCTGAAACAATAACGCAAGCTAAAATGTCCATGGTTGGCACTAAATATGGTGAGTATTTCCCGAGGATTGTTGTCGTCTCTTTAGATCCACCCAAAAATTTTACCAGCAAAGACGAACCAGAATTACGAACCACGCAGGCGGTTACTGAGCATGATGAAAATTGGGATTTTGAGCAGAAAAGACCGAACCAACATTGGGCAAAGACACAAATTATTATCAAAGACATTTTGCGCATTTTTGGATATCCAACAAATGAAAATGTAGCGGTAGTAGAAAAACCCTACGGTAATTTTATAATCGAAAATGTCAGCCGATACTTTGCGCATGTAAATGTTGCCAAATGCAGTATGAATAAAACGGACCAATCTCAAGCTGACCCGTGTGTTCATAAAATCTGTAGTTTCCACTACCTTGAAGGTGAATTAGAAATCTTGAAACCTGAGATTGTTATCAGCCAGGGCCAAGGTGCGAATCACGCTTTAGCAAGAATTTTCAAAGTCGAGTCAGTCCCCCCCGCACTCCCTTTCACAAAGACTATTCCGTTTTCGGATAACCAAGTTCTTTGGATGCCTACTTTACATCCATCAGCCTGGCGGGTTTATTCTACCTTTACGGATGAACATTGGGATATTTACAAAACACAAATCGAAAGCTGGAGGGGGGGATTGTATTGGTCAAATTAGGCAAGTTTTTATTATATTTTTTTAATCCAACCACTCATCAAAATTATTCAGGTGACTAGTCTTACTTTTGACATTTTATTTATTTATCTTTTGGTCATCAGCACTTTTACTGACTTTAAATATCTTAAAACATCACTTTTATCAGTAATCATATGGGTCTAATGTCATAAAGAGATAAAAGATTGCTTAGGCTTACATTCTTATTACTTGTTGTGTGAAATTCTCTAGTTAAAAACAAGTAGGAAGGGGCTACGAATACTTGTTAAGTTTGGCTGAAATAGAAATCTTGTACATCCTTGTCAACATTGGCGATGTGAGAGGTTACAGGATTGAGAAGATGTAAACCATCTAAACTTGTACATCTTGATAAGGCAACATATGCCTGACCAGTGTCAAAACAAGCTTCAACATCGCAAGCAACATTTTTGTAAGTCATTCCTTGGGACTTATGGATTGTGATAGCATAGGCAAGGATTAAGGGGAATTGTTTAACAACTAACACATCTTCGTATTCTAACCTACCATTTTTATATACAATTTCTCTTTCCTCAAAAAGGACTTTGTTTACAGAATGATTTCTTCCATCAATGGAAACAATAATTTCCTCATTATTCAACATTGAAACGATACCCAATGTACCATTTACCCATCTTCTATCTATGTCGTTTTTAACAAACATTACCAGAGCTCCTCTCTTAAGCTCCAATTTTTCTTTTATATTAAACAAACTTTCTAATAATGGCGTTTGATTACTCTTCTTGTTGACTTCAATTATTGCTTCGTAGGTATATAACTTCGCTTCAATTTTAGCTAATTCTTCACGGTTTACTTTATCTGCTTCTGCTTTTGTCGGGAATAATGTGACGATTCGCCTTATTTCATCTCGATTATTAACCACCCTCCTATTTAAAACATCTAAGTCCTTGCTTGATATGTTTCCACTACGAATATTATTCAAAATATTGTAAAAGCCAAAATCACTCTTTTGTCGATGGTTGGTGGTCAATTCTATAAATTTAAAACCACCTACTTTATAAGAATTTGAGTGGAAAAAGTGAATGCCTCCATACTTATCAATAAGATAATCTCTTTCAGGTTTCTTTGCAACTGGTGGGAGTTGGAAAGGATCTCCAAAGTATGACTTGCTTTCCACCAAACAATTCGTTTGAATCGTTGACGATGCGCAGAATTTTTTTTCGATTTTATCAAAATATCTGCCCTCACCATAGAAACTTCATCTATAATTAAAGTTTCGATATGCTTTAGCACAAATCTTTTTCAGGTCTCAACCTTATCGTTGATCTGGCTAACTCATCTAAATTTAATTTTCAAGATTGTAAAAACCAAAAGCAGAATGGATTGTAGCACCACCTATATTTATCGCTGCTCGTCCAGTCGGAGCTAGTTTTATGCTCTTTTTGTTTGTTATCTTGCTGAATAAATCAAGTAAAAAGCTTTTCCCGGTTCCTGCTTTCCCGGTAATGAACATGTTATTGTTTGAGTATTCCATTTGAAGGAACGCTTGTTTTTGCTCTTCGTCTAGCACACTAATGCTTGGAACAAATTGGTCATCATCAATTACATTCGCTTCAACAGGTCTATCATCATGATAGTTATCCCTGATTTCTGTGTCATGCTCCATTACTTCTTTTTCTTTAGGTAAAGAGTCAACTTGTGTGAAAGATGCTACACCCTTGCTGAGCTCATTGATTGCTTTCTCAATGAGCGAGTTGTTTTCGAATGGTTCGTTTGGAGCATTTAATTGTTTGGAATCCGATTCAATTTCAGTAAAGAATTCCAGTTTCTTTTGGAGCTCTTTGTTTTCTTCAAGAATTTTTTTAACAATTAGTGTTAATAATTCAATCTTGGCGCTAAATTCAGAATCTCTCTTTTCAACGAGTTCTTTTGAATAATCTCTTAGGGAAACCTCAACTCCAATTTGCTTGTCTGTTAAATCAGCTATTAATTCGTAGATATCAGCTCTAAAATCGTCTTAGCTTTTCATTTAGATTTTTTTTATTTGTACTTTATTGTGTTGAATCTTTATGGAAAAAAAGAATAGTTGTTATTACCAAAAATGCTATTGTGATTATCCAAACAATAATATCCATGACAAAAGCCTCAAATATGATGATTCATATTTTATCAGAATCCTGTTTCTTTCGTATATAATACACGTTGTTCTTTTAACTTGTATTCTAATTAGACCTGTTAATCAGAACTCATTCTTTATTAATATATCGAATGAGATTTGTAAGGAAAAAAAATCATTCTATTAAGTTAATTGACCGATAAAAGTTGGCTATCAGGGTAAAAACATATGATTCAAACTTTATCTTTTCTGAGATTATAGTACCATGTATTTTGACATTTTAGATCACTATCACCACGTTACTTTCCCGCAGTCACCCAGGCAGCGATGCGGCGGGCGAGGCATTCCCCTAAATATCATTTTATCGCCTGCGGATAATCAACCAGATGATACCAAAAACAATCGCCAGCCCTGCCAAGCCGATTTTGAGCCACAGGATGAACTGGTCTTTGAGATAGGCTTGATGGTCGCTGTCATCGTCGTAGGGGGGGCCAGCAGGAGCTTCTTCATAAACCTCCTCAACAAGTACATCCCCTCCTTCAAGCGCGCTGTCATCCCACTGTGGCGATGACGAAATGACTTCGCCCTCGTTTTCGTGGTCCATGCCAAAAATAAGCGGGAAAGCACTGCCATAGTCTTCCATTGTTTCACCAGGCTCAACAGCCTTAACAGCTATCAGGTTTTCATCACCCGTCGGGCACGCCCCCCCGAGTTCAGGGCAAAGTTTCAGCATACCCGTTCGCTGGTCAAAATAAATAAGCGCGGGGGGGTCTACATAGATCTCATTTTTAGCTTCCGGATGAGTCCCGCTTTGGGTCTGAATGCTGCCCCCATAACCGCAACCGTAGACCGGGTCACAAATCGTTACCGCGCCAGTAACAGGATTGAGATGTATTTTGATGAAATCCATTTCAGTTGTTAAGACTTGGGTAGCTTGGACGCCAACGCGGAATCCGACTGGTACGGGCTCTGCATGGGAACAGGCAGGTCCTGAGAGTCCATCGCGCCACTACCCTCAGCAGTCATCGCGCTTGGCGCGCCCC
>JMBX01000367.1_pt1 | contig 11673 bp, 21 predicted proteins | sample 616521 | NCBI WGS metagenome assembly JMBX01 (sample SAMN02727906, study PRJNA239997) | anaerobic digester metagenome | biome: anaerobic digester; isolation source: mesophilic anaerobic digester inoculated with municipal waste water sludge... | place: Germany: Bielefeld University, CeBiTec ...
TGTGTACTTCCAACTCCAAACCCCCCCGAGACAGCGGCCTTAACGACTAATCCATCCGCGCTGAGCTTCACCGGTTTGGCGGCGTTCACATCACTAATCACCAGGTACTCCTGCCGTTGAAAGACGCGGGCGGTAGAAGCCAAGATCAGCTCCACGTCGAGCGAATACTGCCCCCCCGCGCAGATCCCACTCGCAGACCAAAACGCTCGCCTCAGCTTCGCAAATCATATCCGGTTCCGCCCCCCCAATCACTTCCACATGATGGTCAAAGGGGAGGGCACCAGGCCATTCCACCCGCCTTAGTCCTGCCGGTTCTCCCTCTAACGTCTCAGGCACATAAACCATGGCCAGATCGATTACACCCTGGATATACACCCGATCCTGGTCCGCCGTATAAGACTCTACGGTGGGAACTGCCTTAACCCAGACTATTCTTTCTACGGGAGCTGCTTCGCCGGGCAGTTCTACCGTACCCTGCAGAACCGATTGCAGCGTATTTTCCCCCCCGATTCTGTTTACCGCGACAAGGCGGTCTTCCCTTACACTTAGGCTCATTTCTCTCCCCCCCTTTTAGCTGTAATTTCCTTAACTTTCCTTAATATCTATGAACAGTGCCAGCAAAACATGTCTATTTCAGAAAAAATCACAGTCGAGCGGGGCGGAAGTAAGAAACAAGAGTTTCCCACAGGCGCGGATCTTCCATTCCCAATCGGTCCAGGATCACGCCGGCCAAATTGCAGCGGTTAATTACGGCACAGACATCGCCGAAAACACCATACTGGGGCAGCCAAATTTCAAACCTCCGGCCTCTGCTCTGATAAAATAATAGGAACCCCCCGCTCTTCATCCCGGGCCAAGCGGGCCCCCCATGCCGAAACGCTCGTGACCGCGCAGTTTGATAAGGCAATCTAAAGTATTCACCCCCCGTCCTTTTCCTCCCCGTCACCTATTTCCCACAAAGCGGCGTAAACGGGGGGATCTGCACCAGTGTTTTCCAGGAGGGTACGTATGGCCGCAGAGTGCAAAGGGCGGCCTCTAATTTATCCTTGTTCAAAATGGGGGGGCCGGGCTGCTGTGCCGGGGGGGCAGGCGCCACAACGATCCGATCGGCCAGTGCACCCACGGCTTCATAATCAAGGCCGCCCCAAATCCGCCAGGGGGGGGTATGCCCGGGCCAAGCTGCACCCAGAGCATCACCGCGGGGGGGGTAATTCTTTGCGCAGCCGCTTGAGCAGGGATAAATAACGGGCCCCGTCCGCACCCGCCATGTGGCGCCAGGGCAGATACAGCCCCGCCGCGCCTTGCGCCATCTTCAGCATGGCGGCTGATGTTTGTTTAACGATCTTGCGGCTGCGAAGCAGGCCGCACAGGTGCTGCACATCGTTTGGGTCCGATTCGGGCGAGATAATGTGGGGGGAAACCCGCGGCCTTCTTGCGCCGTCTTAGTCACGATGAGGCCGGTAAGCCGGCTTGCTTCTATGTTTTCCGGAAGAGAATTGGAACAAATACCCCCCCAGATTTCTCGGTCAAAAACAGCAGGCGCTGTCCCGCATAAATTTGCGCGGGCAGCCGCCCCCCCTGCCCAAAGCCTGTGGTTGAACTTTATAATCCGCGGCGATTTGGGCTAACGTTTCTCCGGGCTGGACCACATGCATCTGCCTGCGGATGGGCAGATCTTCCGCTAAAGCTAAAGCAAAAAAAACGCGCCCCCCCGCGATCCCATCTGCGATGAGCCCGTGTTCCCTTTGAAACTGCCTTACCGCATCTTTAGTCAAATAGCCGTAGTCAGGCTCTTCACCCAAATCATACCCTTGGGAACGAAGCAGTTCGTGCAGCTGATTCACATCAGGGCCCCCCCGATCTTTAAACCGCAAGGTGCGGGAACCCAAGCGCGGGCCTTTCCAAAAACACATCTACACCACCCCCCTCTCATTCTTATGAAGAAGGGCAAAAAAAGCACCGATTATCGGTGCAAGCCCGCCTTTCGGTGCCGGATTATAAGTTGGCTGCCTCTTCAGTGCCAACCCCACTGCAATCATCTAATGTTAGTTCAACTGTTTTGGTTAAGACGTCTGCGTAGGTGTAAGAAAGACGCCTTATGGAATAAGATTTATCAAGTTTGACGACAAAAATTTTCGGATAAGTGCTTTCGATGACACCTTCCGCCTCTACTATCCTGCGGCGCCCTCGATTGGCCCTGAGCTTGACGCGCTTACCCACTTGGGACTCCAAATCCAGTCTAATCTGCTGGATCGTGTTCACGTTTTCAGCCACCTTTGTCACCTTCCCTATCGCATTTTGTCGAAACTATCTTAGCATGAACAAAGGTGGTTGTCAAATTAATTATTTTACCAATCGTCAATCCAACTGTCAAGCCCAATTTTTCATTTATTTTGTATAGCGATCCGCAACTGACGAGGCCCCCCCGTAAGAATCGGGCTTAATCCTGCATAGGTAACCTGAGCCGTTGACCATGCCCACCACTTCTTTTACCAATGAGCGGGTGGCCCCCCCGTTTGTGCCCACATCGAGGTGGATCTCCATATTGAATTCGGGCCGGCCTGCGCCAGTTTTTCGGTAAACAAAGAAGCGATGCTCAGACTGAGGGAAGCCTCGTAAATATCCTCTGCCGAAGGGAGCGGGCGTGGTCATCCCGTTTGCGCGTAATAAAAACCTGCCTCCTTTACCCTCCCTATGCACAATGAGGGCGGTCACAAAACAAGTTGTATCCCTCAGCTGAGAATCGGTGCCGATGATCAAACGATAATTGTCCTCGGGAAACCGGGAAACATACTCAACTATTTCGTGATACACTTCTTCCAACGTAAGCCTGCCTTTTGTCGGGCTGATAAATTCCATGCCTACACCCCCCCACATTAAACCTTCAGTAATTCGTTCGTCAGTGTGCTGAATTCCTCAAGCGAAAGCCGTTCACCCCGAATTTGTGCATCAATTTGCGCCGCGGCCAAAGAGTGGTCTAAATCATCCCTTGTCAGCCCCATTCTTCAATGAGAGGCCTTAGGGCATTGCGCACTGTCTTACGCCTTTGTTGGAAGGCGGCCCTAACTACTGCAAAAAGGCGCTCCCGAGGGGGGGCATCCACCTTGGGTGGCACGGGCTTGAGCCTTACAACGGCAGAATCGACGGCGGGGGGGAAGGTATGAAAACAGTCCGGGGGGTACGTTAAGCAGCAGCTCTCCCTCTGTATAATACTGCACAGCCAAGGACAGCACCCCGTAATCAGCACTGCCCGGCGGCGCTAAAATCCGCCTGGCAACCTCCCGCTGTACCATGACGACGATCAGCTCAAAGGAAAGATCACTTTCTAAAGCCTTCATAATCAGGGGGGGCTCGTCAAATAATAGGGCAGATTGGCCACCATTTTTAAAGGCTGCCCCCCCTCCCACCCCCCCGCCTGCTGTAAGCTCTCTCGCCAATTCAGGGCCAAGGCATCACCCTTGATGATTTTGACGGGTGAACCGCCTAACGGGCCGCCTGATAGGCTTCCTTTCAGGCTGTGCAGAATTTCCACCAGTTCGCTATCGATTTCCACAGCCAGCACCTGCCCGCAAACGGGTGCCATCAAGGCGGTCAGTGCCCCCCCAAGCCGGGCCCGATTTCCAGCACCCAGTCTTCTTTCTGTAATGCGGCACCCTCCACAATCCGCTGCGCTATATTACCGTCAATGAGAAAGTTCTGCCCCCAGGCTTTTTTTTGATATAAAAATCTTTTTCCTTTATGATTCTATGCACAAAGCCGGGTTTTAACATTTGAGTCATCTCGGCTCACCCGGTTCCAACAGATCGCTGATGCCTTTGCTGATTCTACTCAGCTCAGCTTTAAACTGCTGATCGTCGTAATCGTTCATGGCATCCAGAAGGTTAAGAATAGCTTGAAATTCCTGTTCTTCCAAACGCCCCCCCTGGGCCACCAGCCCCCCCTCGCATGTTGTGATAAAGCGCAGCTTGACCCGCTCCAGATCATTAAACAAAGGCATGGTGCCACCTCCGTCATTTCGCATTGGCGTATTCTTCGATGAATCGAGTGTATTCCTTGATAAAACGCAGCTGGACGGTACCGGTGGGCCCTTTACGCTGTTTGGCAAAGATAACTTCCACCAATCCTTCCGTCCCCCTGCTCTTTGGCTAATTCGGGATGATAATAATCCTCCCGGTACAAAACATGACCACATCCGCGAATTCCTCAATATTGCCCGAGTCGCGCAGATCGGAAAGCATGGGCCTTTTGTTTTCTCGACTTTCCACACCGCGGTTTAGTTGGGACAGCAGCATTACGGGTACGTCCAATTCCCCGGCTAAATCCCGCAGTTCGCGCACCATTTCTCCCACAATTAAGGTCCAGCTGCGATTGGGGTTATCGGGCGGTTTAATCAACTGCAAATAGTCAACGATAATAAGGCCTAAGCCGGGGTTTTCCGCCTTGAATTTGCGCGCGTGGGACTTAATTTCAGTGATTGTCAAGCCCCTCTTGTCAGAGATGGCTATGGGCAGGTGGTAAAGTTCGTTGAACACTTTTTGCGTCAGCAAAAACTGCTCGTCGCTGAGCCTCGTTTGATATTCATAAGATGATACCGCATCTTGCGCGCCCTGTTTGCGTGCAAAAGTTCGCTCAGAACGATTCGATCCCCCCCGATTTGTTCGTCGTCCATCTCTAAACTGAAAATGAGAACGGGGATTTCGCGCTTAGCAACATTGACGGCCATATTTAAAGCGAGAGCGGTCTTTCCCATGCTGGGCCTGGCCGCCAGAATAATAAGATCCCTTTTCTAAACCCCCCGTGGTCATACCATCAATGGAGGGGTAACGCACCGAAAGGCCGTAGGCGTCCTCCAGCCCTTCCCGCCTTCTCAACAGATTTAAATAACATTTGTTCAGGACCTCTAAAAGGTCCTTCGTTTCATCGGCCGCACCCTGCCTGCGTCCCGAGGCAAAGATCAACTCTTCCGCCCGGGCCTGCACTTCTTGCAGATCATCGTTCTTTGCATCCAAAGCCAGCGCCTTGATTTCTTCGCCCGCCTTCAGCAGGCGCCGCATCCCTTCTTTATAGACAAGGCTCTCCGCACTGGCTCAAGCTCACTTAGGGCCACAAAAGATTCGGTAAGGGGTATCAAAAGTTCTGCGGGGGCTTCTGTAATCCGATCGGCCCGCAGCCGATTGTAGATCTGTGTGTAAGAAATCTTACCCTGCCTGTGATAAAGATCAAGAATAATTTCATAGATACGGCGGTGGGAAAAATCGCAAAAGTGGCCGGGTTTGAGCCTCCCCCCCGCGACTTGATCAATCTGTGCCGGGTATTTGATTAGGATTCCCAAAACCCGGCGTTCCGCATTCAAATCCATAGGTAATTCAAGCCCGGGGGGGCAGCATCAGTCAAACTCATGGGGAAATACCTCCTTCCACCGTTTTTCAGCCGGACTGCGCTCCTTGCGGGCGGCAATGGGCTGCAGAACCTTTGTCAAATGGGGGGGGTTTTCCAGCAGATCATTGTAGGAGCGAATACCGTTAGCATGCCAGTTGCGCAAGATGCCTTCTACGTAGGGAAACCCCCCCGGAGACGCAGCCGAAGCGCGCATTTCTTCAATCGCGACCGCGATCACTTCGTGCGAAACGCCTTTAGTCTCCACCCAATAAAGCAGTTTGCGCATCTCCTCCGGCGTGGGCGCGGCCACCCTGGTTGTCCAATAATTCACCAACCACTCAAAGGAAGCCTGCTCCTCATCTAAAATACTCTCAGCGGCGGCGGCCGCTTCTTCAATGCGGGGCACAGTGAGCCTGATTTCAATCCCCCCCTCATCATTGATCCAGCCCCCCCGATCGGCTAAAAGGGCCAGGCATCTGCTCACTTCTTGTTCTGCCAAACCAATCTGCTCGGCCAGCGTATCCAACCTCAGAGGCTGTCTGAGCTGAGCCAAGGCCGCCAAATTGATCCAAACCAGTGTAGCTTTGGGGCCCAGAACGGCTTGGCATTGAAAAATTTCGGCCGGAATCTGGATGGGCAGGCCCTCCATTCCCTGCAATAATATTCCTTGGCTTGTTTGGGACACTATTCCCACCCTTCCTCTTGTTCCTCTATGAGCCTTTCCCACTGTGCGTATTTATCGCCCAGCTCGGAATTGAGCTCGCGGTATTTGCGCACCGCGGCTGTGCTTGCTTCTTCCCGGGCATAAAGTTCGGGTGAAGCGAGTGTCTGCTCCAATTCATCCTTTTTTGCCTCAAGCAGCATGATTTGGGCCTCCAAATCCTTTCTTTGCGCAGTCAGGTAAGCTTGTGAACGCGTTTTCCGAACCACGGCCCGATCTGCCTGCCTACCGCTTTCCCTTGCGGGGGGCCTCCGCTTTTTCCCGCCTCTTCAACTCTTCAAACCGGGTAAAATTACCCACAAATTCCTTAAGCGAACCCTGCTGAAGGTACCAAATTTTAGTAGCCAATTTATCAATAAAATAGCGATCGTGGGAAGCGAAGATGATCGTGCCGGTAAAATCGGCCAGCGCTTCTTCTAAAGCCTCCCGGCCGAAGATATCCAAATGATTGGTGGGTTCGTCCAACAAAAGAAAATTAGGTCGATGCAAAAGCAGCTTAGCCAGGGCCAGGCGATTTCTTTCGCCGCCGCTCAAAACGGATGTCTGTTTAAAAACCTCTTCGTCTCGGAATAAAAATCGCGCCAGCACGGAACGGAGAAGGCCTAAATCCATACGGTGTTCCCCCCATACAGCTCTTCCAAAACGGTGTTGTCCGGTGCAAAGGCGATCTGCTGAGAAAAATAGGCGCATTCTACACCCGCCCCCCAGCGCAGATGCCCCGGTGATCCAGTTCGCCGCAGAGAATTTTGAGCAGCGTGCTTTGCCGCTGCCATTCGGCCCTAAAAGAGCTATGCGCTCGCCTCGCTGTACTTGAGCGTTAATCTCAGTAAGCACGCGGTGGCCGCCAAAGTCTTTGCCAATGCCGTCTAAAACTAAGACCTCCAACCCCCCCGATTGGCGCCGGGGTTCAAAGCGAAAACAAAATCGCGCTCAGGTGCGATTCTTTCCGGATCGGGCAGGCGCCCCCCCATTTTTTTTCTCCATGCTTTTTGCTTGGCGGGCCCGTGTCCCGGCGCCGAACTTTTGGATAAACTCCTCCATTTGCGCCCGTTTATCCTGCACCCGCTCCCGCTCCGCTTCCAATTGCGCCCGCCGCAGTGCACGCCGGGGCAGGTATTGGGAATAGTTGCCCCCCCTGTATTGATAGAGGCGCTGATCTTCCAACTCCCAAATCCTAGTGGCTATCTTGTCCAAAAAGAAGCGATCGTGAGAAACGACAATGAAGGCGTGGGGGGGGTAGCCGGCGAGAAAGCCTTCCAGCCACTCCACCGCATCTAAATCGAGGTGGTTGGTGGGCTCGTCCAGAATCAACAAGGAGGGCCGGGCCAACAGTAAGCGGGCCAAGCCAATGCGCATCTGCTCGCCCCCCGCTAAAAGTGGAGAGGGCCCTAGAAAGATCGGCTCGATCAAAGCCCAGCCCGGCCAGGACAGAGTTGATCTGCACTAGATAGTCATAGCCGCCTTGATGTTCAAAGCCGGCCTGGACCCGGGAGTAGCTATCCATAACCTTTTCCAAAGCCGCCCCCCCTTCGTCTAAGCGGGACATTTGCACCTCTAGCGTACGCATTTCTTCTTCCAGGCGGATCTGCTGTGCGAAAGGTTCACTCAAAACTCACCAAGGCCCAATTGGGGTTCAAGCTCCGCTTGTCCTAAATAACCTTTGGTAACACCGCCCCCCCGCAGGCTGACTTGGCCCCCCCGTTCGGGCACGAGCCCCCCCTGCCAGTGTCTGCAATAAGGTGGTCTTACCCACTCCGTTGGCGCCAACCAGGCCGATACGGTCAGTCCGGGCAATATGGGCAGATACTTCCTGAAAGATCAGTTGATCGCCATGGTACTTCCATAAATCGATAATGGTGATCATAAGCCAGCTTACACCGCCTTAAAATGCGCTAATGCGCAGATTTTGCCGCTCGCGGTGTTTTTCCAGCGCCAATTGGATTAAACGGTCCAGCAGTTCGGTGTAGGCCAGACCGGTGCTCTCCCACAGTTTGGGATACATGCTGATTTCGGTGAACCCGGGTATTGTGTTGATTTCATTTACGTACACTTCTTCGCCCGGGGGGGTAACAAAAAAAGTCCACCTACCCATACCGGAGCAGTCCACCGCTTGGAAAGCCCGTACCGCCAACTGCCGTATACGCTCAGTGAGAGATTGTTCTAAGGGTGCGGGAATAATCAGGCGGGAGTCTCCGCTTTTGTATTTGGCCTCGTAGTCGTAAAATTCGTGGGAGGGTATAATTTCCCCCAGCACGGAGGCTTGAGGTTCGTTATGGCCCAAAACGCTGCACTCTATTTCTCGGGCGTTAATGGCGCCCTGCTCCACAACGACTTTTCTGTCATATTCCAAAGCCAGCGAGATGGCCCGGTCAAGCGCCTGCGCCGTTTCCACCTTACTAATCCCCACGCTGGAGCCTAAATTAGCCGGTTTGACAAAAAGGGGGGGATAGGCCAAGTTGCCCTCGATGCGCCCCCCTTACTGCCCCCCGCATCACACTGCCAGTCGTGGTTAAAAACCACTTCCCAGGGCAGAAGGGGGGGCAGCCGCGCTTCTTTAAACAGACTGCGCATGAAAGCCTTATCCATCGCTGCGCCCGAGGCAGCCACACCCGCACCCACATAGGGCAGATTGGCCAATTCCAACAAACCCTGAATTGTTCCGTCTTCGCCGAAGGGCCCATGCAGCACCGGAAAAACCACGTCTAAATCCGGATTAGAAGCGGGATTGGCCTGAATTTGCACATCGCCCTCCCAGCCGCCATCCTGATTGATCTTAATTGGAATGATTTCATATTTCTCTTTATCCAGCGCATTCATTACGGAACGGGCGGAAACAAGAGAAACCTCATGTTCGCCCGAACGCCCCCCCCATAAATGACGGCAACCCTCATCTTAGACATTTTCTACCCCCCCGCTTTTCTAATCGCACACACAAATGGCATCCATCTCCACCGACACGCCCTTAGGCAGCGCGCCCACTTCCACACAGACTCGCGCCGGAGGGTTTTCCTTGAAAAGCTGCCGTAAATGCTGTTCATTTGTCAAATCGTTTAGATCGGTCAAATAAACTGTTACCTTCACAGCCCGGTCCAGGCTGCTGCCGCCTTGCTGGGCAATCGCCGCTAAATTCTTGAGAACTTGCGTAACCTGATCCTCCACAGAATCATATGCGATTTTTCCCGTTTCCATGTTCAGGCCCAATTGGCCCGAGATAAATAAAAAAAATTGCCTGCTTTGATCGCCTGGCTGTAAGGCCCCACCGCAGCCGGAGCCTTCTCGGTATGCACTATCTGCAGCATGATAATCCCCCCCTTCCCAATGTAGATTTACTCCTAGCTAGTAATTTCCGGTTCGGGGGCGGAATTTCCTGTCCCGGCCCCCCCAAAAATCGAAAGCGAAGGGCAGGCCCCCCCGGCCCGCCCCCCCTTGTTTCAGCGAAGTAGAATTGCTTCCACGATTTTAAATAAATGATCAGCGAAAAGGCGTCAACGATGGTGGTAATGACGGGAGCGGCCATAATAGCCGGGTCCGTTTTTAACACTTTTGCGACTAACGGCAGCACCCCCCCGCCTATCGTTTTAGCGAGAATTACGGTAACAAATAAAGCCAACGACACCGTTAAAGCCATTAGGGGGCTGCCCGGGGGTACATGAAAGACAAGCGAAGAAAGTTTACTACTGCCAAGACCAGGCCAGCAAGCACGCTCACCCCCCCAAGTTCTTTAAGTACCACTTTGCCAAAATCTGAGGTGCTAATTTCGTTGAGGGCCATGCCCCCCCTAATGACCAAAGTAGAGCTCTGCGAACCGGCGTTGCCACCCGTATCGGTGAGCATGGGTATGAAGGTCACTAAGAGCGGCAGTGTAATAAAGGCCGCTTCGTATTTTTCCAGCACAGTACCTGTGATCATGGCCGAAATCATAAGGATCATCAGCCAAACAATGCGGTTTTTAGCCAATGTAAATATGTTTGTTTTTAAATAGGGTTCTTCAGTGGGGGCAATTGCGGCCATTTTTTTGAAAGTCTTCCGTTGCTTCCCGATGAATGACTTCCACAATATCGTCAACTGTAACAATGCCTACTAAACGATTTTCGTGATCGACTACCGGCAGCGAAAGAAGATCGTAGCGGGCAAACAACTGCGCCACATCCTCTTGATCATCCACAGTATGGGCAAAGATGATGTTCTTTTCCATAATGTCTTCCAAAACCTCGGAGTCATCGGCCAAAAAAAAGCCTTTTGACTGTTATGACCCCCCCTTCCAGATGCCTGTTCTTATCCATGACATAACAAGTATAAACCGTTTCCTTGTCAAAGGCGGTACGCCGGATTCTTTTAAAGGCCTGAGCGACCGTCATATGCTTTTTAAATCAACAAATTCGGCAGTCATAATACTACCCGCTGATTCAGGAGGTACTGTAAGAATTGATTGATCAAAGTCCTTGTTTCGGGCGAGGCGTTCTTAAGTACCCTTTTCACCACGCTTGCCGGTGCTTCTTCCAAAAGTCAGCGGCATCATCCACAAAGAGTTGGTTTATAATGCTGCCCACTTCTTGGTCCGTTATTGCACTGACGATGTGATTTGCATCGTGGCCGATAGGTAAGCGAAGACCTCGGCCGCCCGGTCTTTAGGTAAAGACCTAAAGGCGACGATCGCGTGTTCCGCACTCAATTCTTCCATCAAAATAGCAACGTCCGCATCGCGTAGGTAGGGCAGTTCACGGCGGACCGTCAAAAATCTTTATCCCTAATCAGCTGTTCCAAATCACGCCATGTTTTGATCTCCATGTTTTATCCTCCTTTACACGTTTTGGAGTATAAAACGAACAACATCCCGTCTATATGTTTGTGCCGTAACCTAGATGCAGGGGAAGGAAAGTATCGCCCGATGAGCACTAGCCGGTGCTTTCGCCGTACACCACCCCCCCTCCTCGTTGCTCGTTCTCATACTCGGACAACTACCACTAGCCACTCATCTTCCCCCCCTTTCGCGCCAATCTACCCCCCCTAGTCTAACACTTCTAATCCCGCCATGCAATCGGTACAGATGCCTAGTTGGCCACTGGCCGCGTTTGACAGCCGAAGTTGTGCTGAAAAATGCGGCTGAGAAATTCACCGACGTGCTTGATGGGTACCACCTGCACACCCTCTGTGAACTGAGAAATATCATCCCAGTTTTCGGCGGGAATAAAGACCGTTTTCAGACCCGCCTGTTTGGCCCCCGTAAATTTTAGCGTGCAGGCCGCCCACGCCTTTCACCCGGCCGCGGATGGAGATTTCGCCCGTAACCGCAATATCCTGGGGGGGAACGGGCAGGCCCTGAACCGCACTGATAATCGCGACCAATATGGCCACACCGGCGGAGGGCCCATCGATATTGCCGCCGCCCACCACATTAACATGGACATCGTAATTGTTGAGATCTTCGCCCGTTAAAGCGCGGAAAACAGAGGCAGCGTTAAACACACTGTCTTTAGCCATGCTGCCCGCGGTATCATTAAAACGGACCAAGCCTTTGCCCGGTTCTTTACTGGGAAACGCAACTGCCTCAATTTCAATTACAGAGCCCAAAT
>JMBX01000368.1_pt1 | contig 11667 bp, 19 predicted proteins | sample 616521 | NCBI WGS metagenome assembly JMBX01 (sample SAMN02727906, study PRJNA239997) | anaerobic digester metagenome | biome: anaerobic digester; isolation source: mesophilic anaerobic digester inoculated with municipal waste water sludge... | place: Germany: Bielefeld University, CeBiTec ...
CTGCGGCACCTCCTGCACCAGTCCGAACAGCTCCGAGGTCGATGCCTGGTATATCCGCGTCTTCTTCTCTAATCCCAGTATTCGTACCGCCTCCAGCAGCCTCAGTGTACCCACCGCATCCGTTTCGGCCGTGTATTCCGGCACATCAAAGCTCACCTTCACATGGCTCTGTGCCGCCAGGTTGTATATCTCATCAGGTTGTATAGCCTGTATCACCCTTATAAGCGAGCTCGAGTCAGTCATATCAGCGTAATGCAGGTTTATCAGCCGCTGTTGTTTCATGTCACGTACCCACTCATCTAAGTAGAGATGTTCAATTCGTCCCGTGTTGAACGATGACGAGCGCCGCAGAAAACCATGCACCTCGTATCCTTTGTCAATCAGCAATTCCGCCAGATAGGAGCCGTCCTGTCCTGTTATTCCTGTTATAAGAGCTGTCTTTTTCATAATCATATTTTATAATTCTTATCTTTGCAAAGATAAAATATAACTTTGTACAATGGAAATAGTTCAAATAATAGATCGATAAATTTACTTATACAAAATAAGTTTCCTCCAATAAGTCTTTTATGCACAAAATTCACATAAATACCCTGGCAAACATTATTATGCAATCCGTTAAAATCGGTTTTGTTTTTTTTACTGATTCGACCCGAAAATTGATATTCTTTTGTTTGGACTTGCTGTGCATATCAGCTGGTTATAACATTGGCTCCGGGGTTGGAGGAAAATGACTTAAAACAGCTTGCAGTGCATATCACCCGGTTATAACGGATAAATATCAACAACCCCCCCGGCACAATCACGGTTTACATTAGGCAATCATGCCAGGGCAATGAATTATTAGTGTGAAACAATTACGAGCGTGAAACCCGGAACCCTTTACCTGATAGCTCCATATCCACAAATCTTGCCTTGTCGTTAGGCCTGTATTCGTTAAGAATCCTTCGGATATGTCCGGCGGCATCAGGATCTTTCGCCACCATGTATAGATACCCGCCTCCTCCGGCACCGGGCAGCTGGTACCCCCCCAGAGTATAATCTCTGATAAGAGCAATAATCTTTTCCACATCGGGAGTATTGGTACCGCAGTCTATCATCTTCTTTTGTTCCCATGTTTTAAGCACCAGCTTACCATACCTCTCAAAATCGCCAGTCTGAATGCAGTCCGCCATCTCCGTCGCATGCACCTTAATATCATTCAATATCGACAGATGGTTCGCCGAGTTAAGAAACATCCCCCGCACTATCTCTCCCAGAATACTCTTTGCAACGCGTGTAATTCCTGTGTAATAAAGCAGGTGGCAACTTCTGTAAGCCCCATCTGTGAACAGGAAGTCGGGCAGCCATCCTATCTGTGGTTTCTGCATGAATCCCCGTTCCGACTGCAGCATTTTAACCCCCCCGTGAAAAACACCTCCGTACTGGTCCTGCCATCCACCTCCGCTTGTCAGCAGTTGCTCCAGCACCAGCGTGTTTGTACATATACCCTGTTTTGTCCACTGCAGTCCGCAGAAATCGTTTAGTGCACCCAGTACCGTGGAAGCCAGTATAGAACTCGTCCCTAACCCCCCGATCCGGCCGGTATTGCTGCAAGCAGTGTCAGCTCCATTCCCGATCCGAAAGCCTGCAGCTGCTCCTTCAGTGAGCAGTACCGTTCGGCAGAAAATTCAGGTATGAATCCGCACAGCGCCAAAGCCGCTTTTGGTATCGAGAATGGCGATCCCAGCCTCCTGTAATCCCTCAGCTCCTCATAGCTCTCCACCGTCTCCATAGCCCCCCCCATATCAATTGAGCGCATCACAATCTGGTATTCCCTGCAGGGTTTAATGTACACCTGCAGCGGCTGCTGTCCGTTCAGTTCTATAGCTGCGTTCACCACGTTCCCTCCAGAGTAGAGCGAGAAAGGCGGCGTATCTGTCCATCCTCCCGCCAGGTCTATCCTCACCGGGCTCCTTCCCCCCACACAATCTGGTCAGGCAAAGCAGATAGCCGCGGCGTCCGCTTCATATTTTCCACAGCCTCCGCCATAGCGTTGCGCAACAGCTTAAAAGCCTCCTGTTCCTCTGTGTCCGCCTTTGCCGCGTCACCTTGCAAGGAGAATATCCTCGATCGCAGCATCCTGTTATGTATCTGCTGCATCTCATCTGCCATTGGAGAAAGTGTCTCCGGTGGCGGCAGCCCCATGAAGCTATAATCCTTTGCCACATCACTCAGATCAAGCTGGTAGAAAATACTCTTTTCAAAATTCCTTTCCAGCATCACATAGTTTTTTTCTTCTGAATTTCTCTCGCTGCTCATACAGTCTCAACAGCGAAGCTCTCTCCATCAGTTCGTCCGCAGATAGCTTTTGTGAGTCCAGCCATATTTGTCTTCCTTCATCATCAGCTCCATCAGTGCCTATCATCCATTTCAGCACCATCTCCATCTTCTGCAGCGACTCCATGCAGGGGGGGAACAGCCTGCAGTGCTGAATATCTCCTGTGCCGCCCTGCAGGACAGTAATATCCATTCCCCCCCGCTCATTCAGCCACTGCGTAACCGGTCGTCCCATCCACAACGTCGCCGGCGAGCCTATCTCCCCCCCTTTGAACAGGTCCTCCATCCCGTATGGCCTGACCGCGTATTTCTGTTCACCCACAGGCACAACATCAATGCAAATTCCCTCAGGCACCACCATTCGCCAGTTGTTCACGGGCACTCCTGTGATCACGTTATCCGAAGAGATGCTCCATCCGCTTCCAATGCAAGAGTTCTCAATCCATATGTTATGGTTTTCCTCAGTGAAAGGGATGCCGATATCAGCGTTTTGCGTAAAGATAGCAGGGTTAGGTTTATCTTCCTGTGCATAATCAGCCGCTGATCGCACACCTTGTTCTGTATCGCCATGGTTGATGATATCATCTCGCGTGTAGTACCGTAATGGTAAAACTCACCACCCAGTAGAGGCATTATCTTTACCGACAGTTTATTTATCTCCTTGTCCTTTATCTTCGGATGTGTACCCAACGCCGGACCAAAGTCGCTGTACAGATCGTAGTACTTTAACGATCCATCCTCCTTTTTGATCGCTCCATTAGCAGTTTCACCGCCCTGTCGCTTAGCAACCACAGCCCAATATCCATAAGGAAAAAAATGTGAATGCGAGAGGCTCTCCAGCTCTTTCAGCGATGGCTTTGCATCATCCTTTCCAGCACTTCCGGCCTGTCCCTTCGTGCCGAAAAAAAACCCCCCCATGGCGTGTCGCCAGTGATGAGTCGGCCCATAATCCGTAGCACACCACGTCAGCCTCAGGAATCTCTTGTAACGCCATTTCAGTACGAATCAGCACATCCCCCCCGCTCACAATGAAGGTACGCAACGAATCAGGTGCCAGCATCATTATCTTTTCGTACAACGCCAGCTGCAACGATATCAGATCCTGTTGCAGCCTCTGTCCTCTTGCCCATCGGAACACCGGTACCGGGAGTCCAGCCTTACCTGTTACAGCATATGCAGGCAGTCTGCGGCTCTGTCCCCCCCCGCGTGTATAAGTATCCGTTTCTCTGCTGCGAGCCACGTGTCGAAGTCCGTTCCGGCAGCTTCATTCCTATGGCACTCCTCCATCAGCCATGTTGTACCGCTCCCCCCCGAACCCAGTCGTTTCTCCTTCGGATCCGATGTACAGAACCACTCATTACGGCTGCGTCCATGCAGCTCGTGATAATTATCAACCGCATTTTGCGGCAGTGACAGCAGCTTCTTCATTATAAATTATATTTAGTTGTTCAGCCCAAAAAATCGTTTCAGTCGTTCAGTCCAAAAATTTGCTCCATCAATCTCCACTTCTTATATGATGGCTGTTCCGGTTGTGACGCCTGATATTTCGACATATGCTCTTCCCACTCTTTCTGGCGTGGCAAAGAAGCCAGCCGCGCATTATCTTTTTCCCAGTCGAAATCGTCCACTGTATCCACAATCATAAACAATCTGTTACCAAGAAGATAGATTTGCATATCCAGGATACCCACTTCGCGGATCCCTTCTAATATCTCCCCCCACACATTTTCATGCTCCTCCACATATGCGGCAATCAGTATCGGATCATCTTTCAAGTCCAGTGTCTGGCAATACCTTTTCATAGAATATATTGAGTTAGTTAATAAAGTTCATCAGACAGATTCAATATTTTAAACATATGAACTTTACTTACAAATGTAACTAATATTTTCAGTAATTTACTTCTCTTAGAGTAACTTTACAAATTTCAACGCCCAAGATTCATATTCTGGTTTTTTTTCCGGCATTAACGCTCGCCAGCCGGGACAAGGGGGAAGATCCCGTGACCGGGAAACATAGTCGTAATCGTAATCAATATATTTATAATCAATGCTATTGTCATTGTTCACATCAATCAGTACAAAGCCCTTTTCCATTTCATTCATTTTTCCTATCCACCATTTGCCGGAAAATGAGGGAGCCGAGATCACCGTCGTCCTGTTCAGTATATGCAAAACCTCGTAGTAATGAATATGTCCCTGTAGTATCAGCCGTAGATTTTATTTTTGAACAGCCTGATAACCTCCTCGCTGTTCTCAATGGCAATTTTATTATTGTTAGCATTCGTTCCTCCCCCGTACCACTGAGAAAGAGTTGTAACCAGTGGCACATGCACCATCACGGCAACCGGAATTGTATCTGCAATTTGGCCGATATCTTTTTTTTAAGCCACTCCAGCTGAATGGAATCGATCCTTCCCTCATAACTTCGCCCTTCGGTCAGTACAATATCATCCAGCGTAATAAAATGCCATCCCTTATGGTCAAAGAGTAGTAGCGGGGACCAAATACTTCTCATAGAATTTTTGTGCCGAAGAGAGAGTGACTAAGCCTGTATTCCTGTCGTAAACGCCAAAATGATCGTGATTGCCAATAGCGTAATAGAGTGGGGGCGTTCAGTTTTGCCGCTTTTTCCAGAAACAGCGAGGCCTGTCCTTCTGCATCGTCCTGCGACCTTCTCAGAGCATCATATACAATATCTCCGCCAACCATTATAAAGTCCGGATTCAGCTTGTTGATCGAGTCAATAGCCGCATCGATGGCTCGTGGTGCATCGTTTTTATCGTGATAATGCACATCAGCCATGAATACAAACCGGAATTTTGAGCATGCAAGTTGAATACATAAGAGCTGAATATAAAGGAGCCGAATATGCAAAAGATAATTAGCAGCGTGTTTAGTTTTTTTTATTCATTAAGGGTATCTCTTTTTTTATTGAAAGAAATTAAAATGAGGAAAGGGTTCAACCCGATATAGACAGTCAAACCCTTTCATTCTTTTTATACGCTATGTTATTAGCGACCGGAAGTCATTATTGACAGGTCAGCACAGCTTTCATTCCACTCATAAGCTATGGAACAGCAGCCTTATTGTCCGGGTGCATCATATTTATAGCTAAACATCTTACGGCTCTTTGTAAATACCAGGTAAGCCTTGCCATCGGGAGCAAACCCGAGGTGCAGATCATTTGCTTCGTTCGCTTCCAGTACAAGAGGAGTAGTCCAATCCTGTGTATCCTTATCGAGGGACACCACCGTGGGGGGGAAATTGGTTTCGTTCCGATAGAAGAGGTACGGTACGCCCAGCGGGGGGGAAAGGGCCAGGTCAAATTTGAGCGACGATCCCGTGGCGGCGCTGATCGGGTTCCTACCGGCGTCACCTGTTTTGTCTCCGCATCCACTTTAATCACCCTGCTTTTCCGCCCCGTCGTTGCTGTTGTCGGAAAGGCCACGTACACGTCACCCTGCTGATTCACGGCGATGTCGAAATCTCTCAGGCTGATAGCCGTCGCTTTCTCGTCGCTCCACTTGTCAAGAAGCGTCGTCCAGTTGTTGTTGGCATATTTATACACCGAAATACTGTTGGGCGAGACGGCATTGTAGACACCCAGGTAGAGAACATCACCCAGTGTTTCCGACACCTGCAGGTATGCCACCAGGTCCGACGCCCTTCCCGGGATCGTCGTATTATTGGTCCAGGTACCATTTTCGAATGTGTTTACGCTCAGTTCTCTTCTGGCAAGGACATTGTCTTTGGCATCGTACGTAGCCAGCAACATCAGTTTATTATCATTCAAATAGTTGATGGTGTGGTAGCTAACCTTATTAGTAGTAGCTGTAGCACCACCAACGAAACTCCATGTGGAACCGTTCAGTACTTTCACCGATGCCTGCTGGGAGATTTTATTCGTATAATCGACATACGAAACGGTCGGCATGCCCGCCGCGTTGAACGCCATGTCCATGTAGGAGCCCACGCGTCCTTCCGATACCTTTCCGAGCGACGACCAGGTGCCATCCTTCAGTGCCAGTACGCCGAGCGCTTCATCCGCCGAAGTTTCCCTTTCCATCTTGTAGGCAATATATGGCGTACCGTCGGGGCTCACTTTCATAACTAGCGATACTGCCGAGTCCCCCCTGTTACCGGAGGCAGCGCCGTCCATACATAAGCGGGAGCTTTGCCAATTGTTACTGTGTACTTAACGTTTGTAGTACCTTCCGACACAAAATAATCTACCGGCACCGTGAAGTCATTTGCTGTCACGCCGCTTTGTTGCACAACGTCACCCACTTTAACAACATCATTATCTGTGACAGTAAAACGTGCCACCAGCTTGCTTTTATCCACTTCCTCAGGAAGCAGAACTGTGATGTTCGTTTGTGTCACCGGGGATACTTCATAATCCTGAACAATCAATCCCTTATTGTCTTCAACATAGAATCCGAAGGAGGTCATTCCGGCCTCATATACAATCACCTCCGGATCATCGCTTGAGCAGGAGGCCAGTATGCCGGCCAGTAAAATACCGGCAGACAGAAATAAACTTTTCAATTTCATAATTACATCTGTTTATTGATTAGTGATTAGTCTGTTTTTTTGTTTTGGAAGCAATATAGCTTCAATCATACTGTCTTCATTGTAGTAAGCAGCAAGGAAGTCCGACAACTCCTCTGCGCTAATACCGCGCACAATATCCGGGAAGTTGGAAATATAATCCCAGTCGTTTTCTTCATTAAACGTTGTGTTTCTTATATAAGAACTCCAGTAGGTATCCCGCTGCACGTTCACTGCCATGTCGTTGATCAGGCTCAGCTTCACATTTTCCAGTTCCGGGACAAAACTCTCCGGGTTTGCGGCCATCTCGTTCAGGATGGTTCTGACCTGGTCTATCAGCAACCGGCTGTTTTCGGGATTTGTGGCAAAGGAGATCGTGTTCCGTGCCAGTTCGGCAGGATATTTCCGCAAGCCGGCGCTCACGCTTACACTGTACACCATGCCCATCTTCTCGCGAAGCTCCGCGAGAAGCTTCGTTCGCAGCACGCCACTCATCAGGTCGCTTTGCAGGCCAAAGCGTTGCGTATCGTCCGGTATGTCGGAATACTGAAAGATCAGCGAGACAACGCCCCCCCGTTCCGAATCGCCGGCGGCACGTGTCAGCTGCGCGGCAGTGGTCCTTATTTTTCCACCGTCGTACCGGTACGGCGTTTCGTGGTTCCCCCCCTCCGATGCGGGCAGTGAAGCAATGTATCTCTCTATGTAGGGAGTCAGCTTGTCGAGCCCCCCCATGTCCGAAATAATCACAAAGGTGAACCCGTTGGCATCTCCAAAGGCCTGATGGAATAACGGCACCATGCGGTCGAACTGCAACTGGGCTTCCATCACCGAGTCGGTCATCTCCCTTGTCACATAATCTTCTCCCTTCATCAGGTAGTTCAGATCCCTGAAAAAAATGGTCTGATCGGTAATATTTTTACTCTGGTAGTTTTCTATTGATCTTTTTTTTGCCAGTTCAAATACCGAACGGTCTGCTTTGGGCTGTGTCCATTTTAAATACAATAGCTGAAACATTGTTTCAATATCTTCAGACGATGATCCCGCAACCATACCGGCTCTGGTACTCTCAATCAGCAGCCTCACCGAGGCAGAGCTGCCGGCGAGATAATATGAAAGCTCATCTCTGGAGAAATTACCTGCCCCCCCGCTAAGAGATATCACATTGGGAGAGAAAACGCCATTCACATAGTCGGTTGAATCCAAAGCAAACAAACCGCCTTTCCTGTATGCCGACATGCTTATCCTTTCTTTAGCCGACACCGATTCTTTGTATATCAGCCTTATTCCGTTGGACAAGAGAAGCTCTGTTCCTTTAATCGCCGGTATCTCTTTTTCGCTGACAATTCGTCCCGCTACCGGTTCCTCCTCCAGTAACTGAGAGGGCACTTCAATCTCAATATGATAGGGGGGGTCAATCGCCTTGTTAAGGACGGAATCCACAAACTGAAGCAACCGCACAGAATCGGCTATGCTGTTCTCTTCAAAGGATGAAAATATATAATGAGTCCGGGCGGGGGGGTCAGCCAGCTGATGTAACTCATCGACTATGGATACCGAGTCGATACAGTCTATATATTTTTTGTCAGGCGATACTCTTCCTCCGGGGGGTTGTAATTATGTAGTCCTTGTAGAAATCGGCATAGACCTCGTCCATCAGTACTGAAGAGCTGGTCGGTTGTGTCGATTTTGCAGCCCTTTCTTTTGAACTGATGAATGCTCTTTTCACCTTTTCAATCTCTGCGGGAAGAAAGCCGTACTTGTATATTTGTGACAACTGTGATGTAAAGAGTGAGACACCCTCTTCAATTTTGTTAGGCATCAACTCTACCGATGCCATCAGGATACCTTTTGTATTCAAAAAGTCTGAAATACCAACGCTCCCTTTGCATAGCTGTTATTTGTAAATGAAAGGGCATTCAGCCTGTTTCTGAACAACCTGTTCAAAAGAGTGCGTTGCAGATATGGATAATACTCGCTTTCCTTTCTTACCGGCTCCGAGAGAGGAACAAGCTGGATCATTGTCAGATCAGGTTTTTGGAGATCCTTGTTTATAACCACCCTTGCTTCCGCCCTGGCGTAATCGGGTATGGAGTGTTCTGCCGGATTATCCCTGTTTATGTCTTTCATCCCCCCCGAGAACTTACTTTTTATCATCTTCTCAACCTTCACAGGGTCAATATCACCTACAACCGCAACGGCAGTAAGCCCGGGACGGTACCACGACTCGTAATAATTACGCAGTGTTTTGTATTTAAAATTTTGGATAACAGCCGTGTCTCCGATCACTTTTCTCTTTCCGAATATCGAGTTGTTCATCAGCTCATCCAGCAGCACGTCACTCACTTCTGCTTCCGGTTTCTGCTTTGAGAGCCACTCAGACATAATCACCCCCCCCGCTCCGAATCAATCTCCTCCTCTTCCAGCAGCAACCCATCCAGCCAGTCGGCAAGTATGGTCAGTGTTGTATCCACCATGCCCCCCCAGTTGTAGGAAGCTTTAATTTATACACGGTTTCGTTATACGAGGTGTGGGCGTTCAGGTCTCTGCCGAATTTAGCCCCCCCTTTGACTCCAGAAAGCTAACTATCTCATTCCCGTGAAAATGTTTTGTCCCATTAAAGGCCATATGTTCCAGAAAGTGGGCAAGCCCTCTCTGTTCATCCGTTTCATTTACCGATCCCGATTTGATAAACAGCCGGTATACAGCCTCCCCCCCCTTGGGGGGGTAATCATTTGGATAGATATAGTATGTAAGCCCGTTTTAAGAGTACCTTTTATTAATTGGGGGATGCTGTTGAATATCTTTTGCAAAACAGTCCCCCCGCAAAGAGGAATATAATTATTAGAACAAGTGGCTTTTTCTTGAAATGCATTATGATTTTGTTATAGTTAGTTCCGATTGATTCTGCGCCGGTCCGGGTAACCCTATTGAGTAGCCTTTGTCATTGCTGATCAATCTTATTTTAATCGTATTATCTTTTGCCGGATCCACAGTATTGGCAATCCATTGGATGCGGATTGGCATATCGTATATTCCTGGGAGGAATGTGAGTTTATTATCTTTATTCAGCAGTTTGTAGTCCACTCCCTCTTTTAGCCCCCTCTCCAACAATTATCTCATAGGTAACGGTAACTGTCTCGTTTGAAGCCGGAGCGCTCAGGTACACGTTATAGGTACCAATCATATTTGCTTTTTCTGAAACATTCGCGGTAGAAGATTCATTCACCATAATGTGAATAAATTTCAGATCATAAATGGGATTCTCCTCTAGTCCGCATGATGTGAACAACAGGATCGATAAAGCCAGGAAATGAATATTTTTTTTAGTAAGTCTCATAATCGAATCAATTAATTGTTAACCGTTGGATTTCCCTGCATATTGGTGTTGGCATTTAGCTCAGACTGAGGAATTGGCAGTACAAACAAGTCGTTTGGATACGGAAGATACTTCACGTTAGATTCGGTGCCTGCACCTCTCACCAGATCATCTTTATACCTCACAATATCGAAGAAGTTATGTCCTTCGAAACAAAGCTCCCTGGCTCTCTCCTTTTTATTATCAAGAGAAGCAGTTCTTCGTTATTTTTATAATTCATCTGAATATCCGAAACGCTTTTGTTCAACGCCCTTGCAATAATAGCCTTCAGATCGCCTGCGGCTTTTGCCGTATCTCCCTTTCTCAGATATGCTTCAGCCCTGTTCAGGTACATCTCCGATACCCTCAATATAAAGGGGGGGTCGTACCTTTCCTGTTCAGGCGTATAGCCCACTTTTATTCTGTATTTGGTAGTCACCTTCAATTCATTGTTATTATCAGGTGCGAACAGCTGCAATCTTATATCATCTGGGTCTGTGTACAAGCTCATCAATGTGTCAGCAGCTGTCACTAACGGGTTATCCGACGAAAAAAAACGTACTCAGTGACTTGCTTTTCAGCACCCCCCCGTTCAATCGCAATATTGCCTCTTTACCTGCAGTCAGGTTATTAAACATTGCCAGGTAATCATCGCCCTGTGCAAGCGGCATCCCATCCATTGCTTTTGTAGCATACAGAATGGCATTATCCCAATCTTCCTTATATAGGTAAACCCTGCTTAGCAAAGCCCATACCGCCTCTTTCGACACATGATATGCATCTTGCATGGGTTTGTTGCCGAACAATGCTTCAGCATCCTGCAGGTCTTTTATTATCTGGTCGAACACCTCTTTGGATGTAGCACGTGAAGGCAGATCATCCGGCCCCCCCGGTGTTACCAGTAAGACCGGCACTCCCGGGTGTGAAGCATCTGCCGTATAGTTATAGGGCTGTGCGTAAACCCTGTAAAGGTCGAAATGGCAAAGTGCTCATGAACAGCGCCTGTGCCTGCACCTGTTCAATCTCCGCCTTTTGGTTCGGGAATGCATTAATCAACGATGGCGCATACTCCAGCACATTGTTCACATTTGCCATGGCCTCCAGTACCTTTCTCCATATGTACCCCCCCACGGCACCCACTTCCTGTTCCGGATCGGAGGTGAAATTATACTGATTGATCATCTCCACTCCATCACTCACCACATTCAGGTCCACCATATTGCCGGCACTTCGGGATATTTGTAGAATTCAGAAGAATAATAACTGTACATCTTACTGTAGCTCCCTGTCAGTCCCGCTTTTAATCCCGGAACATCAGAAAAGAAGTTGGGCATTGTTGTCCTTCCCACAGTCTCCACCTCCAGAAATCGCAGGAGGCTATTGAAAACAGATGGTGAATACGATCGACTTATTTTGATATTAACTTCATAATGTTATTCT
>JMBX01000369.1_pt1 | contig 11651 bp, 21 predicted proteins | sample 616521 | NCBI WGS metagenome assembly JMBX01 (sample SAMN02727906, study PRJNA239997) | anaerobic digester metagenome | biome: anaerobic digester; isolation source: mesophilic anaerobic digester inoculated with municipal waste water sludge... | place: Germany: Bielefeld University, CeBiTec ...
TCATTCTAATAATTTATTATTATTATCAATATAGAATTCTACTACTATTTATAGTGGCTATATCTTCCTCTAATTTATATCTAATTACCTTTTCTTTATTTGTTAATTATCAATATTTTTCATTGGAATCGTAGAATATATCTGGATCTATATTTTCCTTAATAATTTCCAAGGAAATGTAAATATTGTTTTCTTCTAAAAAAAACTGGTCTGTTTTCTAAGAAAACTTTATCTTCTATTATTAGATATTCTTCATCTGAAATGGAAATCACTTCTTCATTGGTCCTATTAGTAATAGAAAATACTGATATAATAATTAAAAATATAATTATGGGAATTAGCTTTTTCATTTTGACCCCCCCCTTACACTGTGGATACTATGTTTTTAAAATCTTGTATTATATTTTCCATATTTTCTTCTCCAATTTCTGATATGCTTTTATTCATAATTAAACTGTTTTTGTGGAAAAATTCATCTATTTCTGCTTTATGGCGACTCCCTGCCCTATTATAAAAATTACCCAATACAAAGGCCATAGAAACAAAGGGCTGCTGTTCTATAAAGCGGGAATCATAAATACTAACTAATTCATATTCTCCACATTTGAACACTGCCTTTACTGTAGTTTCTATTTGAAATGCATAGTCCTTTGGTTTAAACATTTTATCACCTCCATTCTTTTCTCTTTAGGGCTTTTTATCATAATTAAACTTTTTCCTATACTTAGTGTTCTTTGTCATTCTGAACGTAAGTGAAGAATCTTTAAATAGTAGAGAATCAAGATCCTTCGCCTTGCTCAGGATGACAAGAGACCTATCTAAGATGATAAATCTGCACCTTCTAGTTTTAATAAATATTCCTTAACATATACTCTATCCCTTGCATAACCTACTAAATTGCCGCTTTTGCCTATAACTCTATGGCAAGGAATGATTATAGGTATTTGGTTGTCTTTATTAGCTTGGCCTACAGCTCTTACGGCCTTGGGATTTCCTATTTTCTCTGCTATTTCTGAGTAGGTCCTTATTTCTCCATAGGGTATTTCCATTAAGGCCTTCCATACCTTTTGTCTAAATTCTGTTCCCTCTATAGACAGGGACAAATCAAAGTCCTTTCTTTGGCCTTTAAAATATTCATCTAATTGAGTAATGGCATCTTTAGGTTTTTCTTCATTTAATTTTATATGGGGGGGATTTTCTTTTAAATATTCCTCCCAGTCTTCTTCAAATAGGATTATTCTTTTAACTCCTATTTGGTCTAGGACTATGTGAATGGGACCTAGGGGGGGAATTGTAGATGTTGTAGTATTCAGTCATGGTGGTCTCCTTAGTGTTAAATTTTATCTAAGTCTAGTATACCATAAACTTATATGCCTTTATAGTAAATATAAATAGCCATCTACACTTATGGTTTTAATTATAAGTGTAGATGGCTGTTCAATTGTGCCATTATATTTTAATAAAGCTAAAGTCTTCCTCCCCCGAGCCAAAATTTCTCATACTTTTTTTGGAACCTCATTAATATCTTTTGCCACTAATTTTAAATCAAATGTAATATTAAAATTTTTATAATTATTATATTTTAGGCTTTTTGTCTTCGTAAAATATTCTTTCAAATTCATCAACCTTATTTATATAGTCCGTATTAGAAGTACCTTTAGGATCCACAAAAACTATCTTATAATCATTTCCTTTTCTAATCCAAAAAAAATAAAATCTGGATAGAATTTACTATATCTATTTTCCCTCCTCAAATAGTAGTATATAAATCATATCTTTATTTTCATTTATTTTGGAAAACATCCAATCGCAGTCTAGGTAGCAATTTTTAATATAATTATTTAAATTTTTTTTATAAACCTTACCTCACTGTCAACTGTAATAATATTTTTAATATACTCTACCTTTTCTTTTTCGGAATAAATTAATGGCAAATAATAATGCTGAGCTAATCTAATTATTTTCAAATCCTTAAAGCTCTCCTCTGGCTTTACATTTATAAGTCTATTAAATTCTTCCTCCCTAATCATATCATTGGCATAATCCAATGCTAATTTCTTTTTATCTATATCTTCAAAATCCTTAACTCTTTTAATCTTATCTTCGAAATCTGCTATATCTTCATCTGTTAGATTTACTACTTTTATATGCTTAAAATGAATAATCTCATCTTCTAATTCTTTTATATTTCCTACCACCATATTTTTAAATGAAACATGATTAATAATATTGTCCATTAGCATATTGTAATCATTATAATCCCTCTGACTATCAATTTGAAACAATTTGCCACTATTTATTTTTCCGATAAAATTCATAATTTTGTTCATTAATTCCCTTTTTCAATAAAAGTACATTTTTATCAAAGTAATTAAAATATTCCTTAAACCTTTTCTTACTATTTCTTGATATGTTGAAATATGCTATTTCTTCCCTATGGTCTGCACTTTTAAATTTTGGGATTAAGAGATCAAATTCCATTTGTTCTGTTCTATATAATGAAATTTCATATTCTTCAATATATTTCTGTTCCTCTACAGTTTCTAATATGGATTTTACACCATTTTTATCGGTAGCAAAAATAAATAGGGTTTCTAATAAATAATTTTTATTTTCATCTGTATTTGGAAGCCTCTTTCTTTCTCCTTTATAGGGTTCTATTCTAATGCCCCCCCTACCTATTGCCTGTAAAACATACTTTTTTTGCGCCTTTCCCACCTATATTAATAAAGTTTATAATATTTGGCCTATTGCTATCCCATCCTTCGTAAAAACTTCTGCTACCTAATAAAATATTTATATTCTTATCTTTATTAATATTTCTAAAGTAATTTCTAGTATCGTACCCTGATACAACAGAATAATTATCCCCAAGTTTCTCCCTTTGGAATTTATCTGCATCCCCCTATTTTAATTAGTGCAAAAGGACTCTCGCATGTTTCTAATTTTAAAACAATTTCCTTGCCCTTTTCTCCTTCTAGTATTTCTATTTTCCCATGGGTATTAGTATTAAAAACATTATTTAAAACATCGTTTAATGTTATTTTATTAATTAGATGTGTATCAAAATTACATTTTTCATTTCCAAAAACATAGGATTTGTCATAAAAATCTTTTTTTAATTCCTCTCTGGTTTCAATAAATAATTCCTCATCTATTCTCCCATTGGCTATCTCTTCTAGTTTTTTTTAAAAAAATATAAGTAGGTCAGAATCATCAGTATTAATAGAATTAACCAATGTTACCAATAGTGGATTATGATAGATAGCATCCCCCCCTTTAGATTGTTTTACTAAAGTAAAGGTAATTAACGATTTTAATACCTGTTTTTGCTTCTCCATTTCACTGAAATCGTCCCTGTCATTTTTAAAATCAAAATAAGATTTGCTCAAATATAAATTTTTTTCCATAGCCAGCATTAATAAATTTTTCAAGATTAAAATTGTAGCAGGTGGTAGCATAGTCTATAGAATCTGTGAATGTTGCAGAAAATTAAATAAATATCCATTTCTAGACAATATACTAACATAGTCTTGTGCCAATGATACCCCCTGCTTCACCTCTATGGGCCTCATCTAAAAGATATACCAATCCCCCCCATTGTTATCATAATCCTTAAAATCTAAAATACTATCTTTCCTTTCATCTCTTATTAGATCACTTCTATAGTAGTAAACCTTCATACTATTTATCAAAGTTAAATTGTTTTTATCTTCTTCATAGTTTTTTTAAATTTATTAATTCTATATGAATAGATTTTTCAAGATTATATTCCCTAATTTCTTCCTTAAATTGATTAATCAAATCTTCTCTAGGAAGTAAAAGCATAATGTCCTTTTTGGTATTAGGCCTTTATTTTGAAGATAGTACAAATACTCTATGATTTTAATTAATACAATAGATTTACCACTTCCTGTAGCCATCCAAAAAGCCATTCTATTAAAAAAAACTACTGCCCTTTATAAATCTATTTCCTCCATCTACTGTAGAATTATAATAATCTTGCAATAATACATATCTACTATTACTTAATCCTCTTTCTTTATCAATAGGCCTCAGATATTCATTAACATTAAAGGAATCTTCATTCATTCCTAGATCAATACATTTTGAATATAATAAGTCTTTACCATTATCACTTTCAAAATACATATAAAGAATTTTAGCAGCATTTCTTATTGCATTTTCTTGATAGGGAAATAAAGATTTTTTTTATGTGAAAAGTTAGATATTCCGGGCAAACGCCAATCTCCCAAACTTTCATAGGAGATATCCTCAATAAAATTTCCCATATAAGTCTTAGCCATATTTATTCACCCCACCAAAGCAAAGGTTTTATCAATTGGATAAATTCCAATTTTCCTTATCCGACATATTTTCAAAGTCTATATTTATTTCCATTTCTTCTTCGCTATTTCCCAATATAAAGCTTTTCTCATATATCTTTTTAATTGGGAGCCCCAGTAAATTAGAAATAGTCTCTGGCCAATCTATATTTTCATATAGTTTATTAAAATTAAGTTTAATATTTTCTTTTTCAATTTCCAAAACATCAGCTAATTTATTATCAGCAAAGAAAATATATTCTTCAAAAGGATTTCTATCATTGAAAATAGTAGTTTGATTATCTTTATATCTCATATTTCTTAATGTATCTTCATATTGTTCTAAAGAATAATATTTAAAAAAACCTCCACCTTGCCAATCTATATCCTTAGATAAATGTGGCCTTCTATTTAAAGAATGAATCTTCTGGTCATTATAAAGAACCCATTTCATTCTGCCTAAAATACCTAATTTTTTTTATCTGAACCATCATAATACCATTCATTAAAATGATTGCCCATTTCAACCCCCCCAATCCATTTCCTTCCTAATTTATGGGCAACTGCTGTTGTTGTTCCTATTCCTAAAAAGAAATCCAGTATTAAATCCCCCCCTTCATCTGTTGAAGACTGAACGATTCTTCTCAATAAATTTTCTGGTTTTTGTGAAGAGGTAAAACTAAAACTTTCACTTACCCGCATTTCTGATTGCATAAAAGAAAAAAATATCATTCCAAATATCTCCAATTGGAAAAATTTTCTCATTTTCTACATTGATGAACTTTTTAACCATTTCACCATTTTCCCATATCTTTATGTAGTATTTATAATCAGAAATTTTTTTGGTTTTTCGACAATTGGCTCTGCTATTAAATCTAACCATCCTATATCTAATTTAGTAGTATTCCTATTAGGTTTCCATAATTTATTGAATTTGTATTTATTTAAATTTCTAGCATAATATATGGTTTGGTGTTTTAATTGAAAATTATCGCCAAAACTCTTATATCCAAATAGGTCAGCTTCCTCATCTTTAGTAGCATTTGTATCAAATATAATTTCATTTATATCGTCAAATTTATCCTTTATTAATTCCTTTCCATAATTATTGGCATTTTCATCAAGATGCAACCATAAGCAGCCATCATCTTTTAGCAATTTATATGCCAGATTTAATCTATCGTTCATTATAGATAACCAGGAACTATCTTGATACCTATCAATATATTCAAAATCCTTGCCAGTATTAAATGGTGGATCTATATAAATACATTGTATTTTACTGTTGTATTTATCTTGCAATGTATTAAGAGCTTGATAATTTTCAGAGTGAATTAGCCTACCATCTAGAGAATCATCAATATTTTCAAATTGATCTAGTATTTCGATTTCTAAATCCTTAAAATATTTTGTATCAATAGGCAAATATTTATGGCATTCTACGTCTTTAGAAAAATCAAATTCATCATCTATCATTCCCAATTCTCCCCCCCATTCCTCTATTTGTCCTATCAAATTAGGATGTCTCCATATTTTATCTAATATATGCTTAGAAATTTTGTCTAATGAAATTACATAATTGCTATTTAGGACAAATTTAGGCTTATTCCATATTCTTACTAGTTCATCTTCAAATTGGGAAATAAAATCTATTATTTTTATTGCAAATAATTTAATGATTTTAATTTGATTTAATTCTTTTTGATGGAATTTATTATCATCTTCTAAAAGGATTTGATGTAAATATAAATCTAGCTGTTCAGTTAAAAACACCCTGGCATTTTTATTAATAAAAAAAATCCACTTCTGATTGCTTTTCAAAGGTTTTAAATGCCTTCATTAAAATTGTATCTGGTATTTCTGTTTCCTTTACTATCTTATCTATTTTAGTTATTCTACCTCTTTCGGAATACATAACGTCAAAAATATAGACTTCTTTAGATTTTGCATTTCCACTTCCATCTTTATAATTCTTGTTCTCCACTTCTCTAAATTCGTATATAATTTTTCTTTTTTTCATTATTTTGCCTAGACTGTAAGCCTCCCACATCAAAATAAAAATTATAGTTCTTTTCCTTTTCATCATCTTCAATATTTACATCCATACTATTAAATAAAATATCTGTCTTTACATAATATAGCATATGGGTTTTCCAGAATAAAACCACATCCCTATTGTCAGTATATACTTTTTCATACACTCTTTGCCAATTTGCAGTTTTTGTAAAATAAACACTTCCACTTTCACTAAAGTATTTATTGAAAAAGGTATATAACTTATCAAAAAAAATTCTTCTTTAAAATCACCTTCTATTTCTGGACATTTATCAACCTCCCTCTTAAATTGAGCTAATATTTCAGAGTAATATTTTTCCTTAATCTTAAGCAAATTTATAAATCCACTATCCCCCCTTCAATTTTGCTCCAACAAAGATATCCTCTAATGCATTATAAAACTTTTGCTCCTTATTCATACTATCACTCCCAAAAAAAATATTCCGTAGTGGTAAATATAAGAGTATATTAATTTCCCCCCCACTTATTTGTATCCTCCATTAATAGTTATTATATCAGATGTTAGTTTTGAGAACAAGTGTTTTTGAGTTTATTATTAGCTTTTAATAATGTTATCTCATAATTATCTTTTGATTATGTTGAAATAACAATATGAAAAAAAAGACTAGCTTTTTGGTTGCTAGTCTTTTTCTACTCTAAAATAATTCCTCCAAACTATACTCTGGAACTGTAACCCTAAATTCATCATATATGTTTTTTTTGTAGCTCCTCATCGGTTAATATATCATATCCAGTTAGTGCCATTGCCTTAGTGGCCTTAATTATTTCATTATAGGCTTGTGGACTATTGGCGGCTTTTGTAAAATCTTTTGAATGACTATTAACTCCCTTTTCAGCAATCTTTATATAGGAATGAATAGACGGGATCTTAAGGCTAACATTTCCTATATCAGATGCTCCATATTTCATATCAGGATCTGGATATTCCATATGTACTCCAAATTGAGCAATATTTTCTTTGAGTTTCTCATCTATATATTTATTTGGATACCTTTCGGCATACATCAGACTTTTTTTTCTATATTTGCTTTTACACCTATTAATTTTTCTACAGTGCTTATTATATGTTCTATATATTCCATAACCATATTTAAATCCTTAACAGTGGCGGCTCTAACTGAAAATTCGCAAGCAGCATAGTCTGGAATAATATTAGCAGCCCTTCCTCCATCTGTTATAATGCCATTTACATTGGTTTTTATGGGGGGGAATAGCCCTCTGAACTGATCTATCATATTAAAAGTTTGTATCACTGCCTGTAGTGCGTTGATTCCACCTTCGGGAAATGAGGAATGAACTGATTTGCCATAATATTCTATGCGGATTCCTTGGGTAGCTAATCCTCCCCTTAAAATCAAATTATTTACGCAGGGATGCATCATTAGAGCATAGTCAATATCATCAAAGCAACCATTTTCTAACATAATAATTTTGCCGCCACCACCTTCTTCTGCTGGTGTGCCAAGGACGACTATATTTCCATTTATATTTTCTGCCACTTCTTTTAAACCTATTGCTGCACCTACTGCCATAGTGGCTATTAGATTGTGTCCACATCCATGTCCAATTTCAGGTAGTGCATCGTATTCTGCCAAGAAGGCTAATGTAGGCCCGTTGCCTTTACCTGTATATTCTCCTCTAAAGGCAGTTTCTAGCTCACCTATTCCCTTTTTAATATTGAATCCATGCTTTCCTAGTGTGGTTATTATATTCTCCACAGCATTATATTCTTCAAAGGATAGTTCTGGTTTGCTATGAATCTTATTGCCAAGTTCTATTAATTCTGTTTCTATAGCATCTATTTTTCTATTATAGCTTCTCTATTTTTCATTTTTAGCTCTCCTGTTTATAAAATTTTGATTTTACATTGATTATTATATCACAAAACCTTTATCTCCTGCAAAACCTTCCTAAAGTATCCAAAAAGTAATACAGATATTATAATTTCCTTTTTAATTTTAAATTAGTTTAAAAGTCGACTATATTTAAAGGTTTCTACCAAATAAAAAAATGACTAGGAAAATCCTAGCCATCTTTTTTTATTCTATAATATCATTGCTGCAATGGTTCCAAATATTAGTAATGGTATATTATAGTGGATAAATGTAGGTATGACCGTATCTCTAATGTGGTCGTGTTGTCCATCTACATTTAGCCCAGCTGTTGGACCTAGGGTACTATCCGAGGCAGGTGAACCTGCATCCCCTAATGCACCTGCTGTTCCTACTAATGCAATGGTAGCAGCTGGACTAAAGCCTAAAGCCATACATAATGGAACATATATAGCCGCTATTATTGGTACTGTACCAAAAGAAGTTCCAATACCCATAGTGATTATTAAACCTATTAATAACATTAAGAATGCGGCTATTAACTTACTTCCACCCATTAATGCTGCGGCACCTTCTACTAAATCTTCTACTCCTCCAGTAGCTCTTATTACTGCTCCATATCCAGATGCTACTAACATTACAAAGGCAATAAATCCCATCATACCAATACCACTGTCCATTAAACCATCAATTTCTCTAAATTTAAAGGAACCAAATATCCACATGACTATAAGTCCAGCTAGAATTCCTAGAGGCATGGATTCTGTAGCTATTTGTACTACCATAGCTACTATAGCTCCCACTATAGCACCTACTTCTCCTTTAGTCATGCCCTCATTCATTTCATTTTTAGTTGCAGATACTTCTTCAATGGCCATAGTTTCATATTCTCTTGGTTTTCTGTAGGTAATTAATATAGCAATAAATAGTCCTATGATCATACCAATGCCTGGGAGTAGCATGGATTTCCATACCATTCCTGTAACTACTTCCATACCATTGTCTATAAGTGCATCCCTAATAATATTATGAAATATTAAACCAAAACCTACTGGAAGCATTACATAAGGTGCTTTTAAACCAAAGGTTAAAGCGCAAGCCACAGAACGTCTGTCTATTTTTAAATCATTCATTACTCCAAGTAATGGTGGAATTAAAATAGGAATAAATGCAATATGAACAGGTATAAGATTTTGGGAGAAACAAGATATAATCGCTATTAAAAAAACAAACATGGTTCTTTTATCTTTCATAGATTCAGATAAGCTCCGGGCCAATCTATCGGCAGCACCCGTATGGCTAATTGCAGTAGCTAATGCTCCTAATAGAATATAACTTAATGCGGTTTCTGCATTACCCCCCCCATGCCTCCAATTAAAGTAGACATGGTTTCAGTGAATCCCATTCCTGCTAATAGACCTCCAGTAAGAGCAGCTATAAGCAAAGCTATAAGCACATTTAGTTTTAAAAGACATAAAACTATCATAACTATAACAGAAATAACAACTGGGTTAAGCATTAAATCACCTCTTTTTATAATTTATAATAATTTACCTAAAGTTCCCTCTACTGCATCTAATATGGTATTACTTTCTATTAATCTTGCACAAGCATCAATATCTACATTCATTATTCTATCATCATATAGTCTATCTACTTCTTTACGAATTTCCTCATAAGCTAATTTAGTACCTTCTCCTAATTTCTCAGGTTCCCCCAAAATCAATGGCTTGTGTTGCTGCAAATAATTCTATAGCCAATACCCTAGTAGTATTGTATAGTATTTCCTTGGCTTTTCTAGCAGCTATGGTTCCCATACTTACATGATCCTCCTGATTAGCTGATGATGGAATGGAGTCTACACTAGCAGGATGTGCTAATACTTTGTTTTCAGAGACTAAGGATGCTGCTGTGTATTGAGGAATCATAAAACCAGAATTTAATCCACCGTTTTCCGTTAAAAATCCAGGTAGGCCACTAAGCTGTGGATTTACTAGTCTTTCAATTCGTCTTTCTGAAGAATTAGCTAATTCTGCTAAGGCAATTCCTAAAAAAATCAAAGGCCAAGGCCATTGGTTGCCCATGAAAATTACCACCAGAAATAACATCTCTATCCTTAGCGAATATTAATGGATTATCTGTTACTGAATTGATTTCAATATTTACTTTTTCTACTACATAATTTATAGCATCTCTACTAGCTCCATGAATTTGTGGGATACATCTTAAGGTATATGCATCTTGTACTCTGATTTCACCTTGTCTAGAAATGAGTTGACTGGATTTCGTAAGATTTAATAAATTTTCGGCACAATTGATTTGTCCCTTATGAGGTCTAATACTGTGAACCCTTTGGTCGTAGGCATCTATTATTCCATTTAAGGCTTCTATGGTTAAAGCAGCGGATATGTCGGCAATTTTTATTAGATTAAGCGAATCATAAGCTATTAATCCCCCCCTATGGCGGTCATTACTGGAGTTCCATTTATTAATGCTAAGCCTTCTTTTGAAGTAAGTTGAATTGTAGGAATCCCTGCCTTTTCCATGGCCTCTTTTCCTGTCATTCTTACACCTTCATAGTAGGCTTCTCCCTCTCCTAGCATTACCAATACCATATGAGCTAAAGGTGCTAAATCTCCACTGGCACCTAATGAACCTTTCTCAGGTATTATGGGATGAACTCCTTTGTTTAGCATTTCTATTAATGTATTAAGAGTTTCTAATCTAATGCCTGAATGACCCTTTGCCAGGGTGTTAATTCTCAAAAGCATTGCACCTCTGGTATCTTCTTCTGATAATGGTCTTCCTACGCCACAAGCATGACTTCTTATTAAATTGGTCTGCAAAGTTTCAGTATCTTCTTTAGAAATGCTTACATCACTAAATTTTCCAAAGCCTGTAGTTATTCCATAGACAATTTCTTCTTTTTCTACAAATTCATCTATCAGGTCTCTAGATTCTTTTATTTTAGAAATAGCTTCTTCAGACAACTGAACCTTGGCATCATTCCTTGAGACATCTACCAAATCTTTAAGTTCTAAACTATTTCCATTAATATAGATAGTATGCAAAAAAAACCCCCCCTCCCCCCTCTTTTTAATCAATCACCATAACTGGTTGGTTTGTTATTAAATATCATACTTAGTCGCCTAAATATTATATTATCAAAATATTGTATAATGTCAAGCAATTTAGAATAGTATTGAAATCGAGAAAGCTTATATAGAATGAGGCCATGTAGTCTTTAAAAGATTACATGGCCTCATATCAATGTACCCAGGAGGGATCGAACCCCCCCAACCTCTTGATTCGTAGTCAAGCACTCTATCCAATTGAGCTATGGGTACTTATATTTATATTATATCATAAAATTTAAAATTTGAAACATTTATTTGGAGGCGGCACCCAGATTTGAACT
>JMBX01000370.1_pt1 | contig 11634 bp, 25 predicted proteins | sample 616521 | NCBI WGS metagenome assembly JMBX01 (sample SAMN02727906, study PRJNA239997) | anaerobic digester metagenome | biome: anaerobic digester; isolation source: mesophilic anaerobic digester inoculated with municipal waste water sludge... | place: Germany: Bielefeld University, CeBiTec ...
TTTTAATGGAAAATTAATGCCCTGTTCTTTACTGTGGATATTCCCGTTGATATTTTTTTTCATTTGTATTCAGTAGTTTACATAGGATATGTTCAACATTTTCATTTGATTTTGTTATCATACCAGCACAAGTAGCACAATAAAGAAAAATTTTCCTATTATAAGTTTTAAACCCATCTTGCAACTCCTTAGTCAATTCTTTTTCTTTAATAGATGCGCAACCACCAGCACCACAGCATTGAATATCATTTATTTCTTGAAGATTATTTTTATCAATATACTTTTCTAGCATTTTGTAGATTAATCTATTATCTTTATCTGGACAAGGTAAAAATAATAATCCTTCAATTTTATTACTATTATCCTTATAAATTAAACTTTCCATTATCTCCTCATGTTCATATATCATGGATATTTTAATATCTAAATTGGTTTTAAGGTAATAATAACAATTAGGACATAGCAATATCAGCTCCTCAATTCCTAATTCTTTAAGCCTATTGTTTAATCTATCTAATATATCTTCCTTCTCTTTTTTTCATATTTAAATCAGCCATGGGCTTACCACAACAATCAAATATTGTAGAGATTCCAAAACTTTCTTTCAGTTTTTTTTGAAATAACCTTAGTAGTGTTGGGGGGGTAATATGCTGGAAAATTACATCCGGGGGGGAAAAAAAGCCACTTTACCTTTTATATTCTTATAGTTCTTAAAAATATAGTCTCTTTTTTTTCTAATAACAATACACCATAACCATTAAAATACAAATTATAACCTTCTTCTATTTTCTTTTCTCTCAAATCTAAAGATAACTGTCGACCATCTATATCAACTGGGCAAACCCTCTTACATTCTCCACATAGATAACAATTATACGCAAGTTCTGGTAGATTGGCATATTCCTTTAGGTTTATATTATGTTTTTTTAAAAATAAACAGTGTTTCGTACATTTCCCACAGTCAATACACTTTTCATAGTTTATTGTCAAACCCTTCACCTTCCTATTTGTATAGATTTGCAATTACTTCAATATCTTCTCCCTTTCTATACATATATTGTAGTCTTTGCATTCTTGCCATTGTCCTTAGTCTACCGTTTTTTTACAAACCGTCTTTCTGATGTTTCAATTTCAGTGTTTAATAGGGCAATTTTTTTTCCCTACTAGCTTTTACATCCATTGACAATTGATAGTCTTCCATAAGGGGGGGTATTTCTGCAAATCCTCCTAATTCATAAAAATAGCTTCTATCAATAAATATTCCTTGATCACCAAAGGCTATATTTCTTAATCTAACCCTCAGATTAGACATAAAACCACATATTTTCATAAGAACACTTCTACTATTAAATCTTATTTTAAAACAACCAACCTTATATCCTTGGCAAATTATTCTATGGATTTCATTAAGGGCATTCTTTGGCAAAATACTATCTGCATGTAAAAATAAAAGAATATCCCCCCTTTGACAATGAGGCTCCATAATTCATTTGATAGGCCCGGCCCTTTTTGGTGAATAAACAAGTTTATGTTTTTTTTCAATTATTCTATTAGTCCCGTCACTACTTCCACCATCTACAAATATAATCTCACAAGAATCCTTAAATTGCCCTAAATTATCTATTAATTTATTTATTATAAAGGCTTCATTATATACTGGAACAATAATTGAAATTTTCTTCTCTGATTCAATATTCATTTAAATACTCTTCCCTTACCATGTCTAAAAACTCATTAGACAAATAGGATTTAATTTTCTCATAGGTATAGTCATTGGATATAAGTTTGTTAGGATTTTGATACTCTACATAAGCCATAGCGCACCAAGTTATGCCTCTTAGACAATTCATAGATAGGTAGTTTTTTTACAGATTCCCAGAGTTCTTTCTCGTCTTTATATTGTATTAGAATTTTTACAATACTCATCTATAAAAAAATAAAATTTCTTCTCTTGATAAAATAATATCTGTTTTCCAAAATGTTGTTGTAGGCGCTAAAAAAAATGTCCTAAATCTTGTGCAGGATATCCATATATAGGTTTCTCCCAATCTACTATATAATTATTACTTTTTTTTCCCCCCCATCAATAAGGAAATTCCCTGAGTTTAACTCTGTATTTATTATAGTTCTATTTCCTATATCTAGAGTCTTTATATTTTTTTCCTTTTTCCAGTAAATATTTTATATTATCTTTAGTGTCTATATCCATATGTTTTGATGTTCTATATTTGTCAAACATCTTCAAACATTCTTCATAGATGGCTTCTATTGGATTTTCTGGTTTTAATAATTTATTAGTCTCTAATATAGGTTCATTGTGAATATCTGCCAAAGCCTCTGCTGCTAATTTTAAATCATTTTTATAATCCAAATGCTTTCCTGGAAGATACTCCATAACTAAAAAAAACCGTAAGGTATTAATTCCTTTCTATCATCACAATAAATAGGCTTAGGGGTTCTATTAGTATTCTTTAATAATTCTAAAGCCCCCCCATATTCATATCTAATTTGATTTTTTTTAGATCCATTTGGCTATCTGTTGCTATTCTCAATACAAGCTTTTTTATTATATGTTTTTGAATTAAAAATATAGTTAATATTATATTCTCCATGACCTAGAATAGAAAACTCTTCCTTATCCTCCAAACCAAATCTTTCTATAAAATCTTTATCTTTTCTTAAATTATCTAAATTAATTTTATTCATTTTTATCATACTCTTCCATTATTTCATTAACTAACTCCCTTGTATTATCACAGGAAATACCTTCATCTTTTTTTTAATATTTTATATAAATTTAAAAAAAATCACTTTTATCATCTATATCTAATTGAATGCTCCCTATTCCATAGGATCTCCCCGTATTTTTTTATTTTAGCTATGGTTTCTTCAAAAACTGAACTTGTACTATATTTTATATTGAATATATCTTTATTTTCTTCTTTCATTCCAATTAAATAATACCCCCCGTCATAGGTGGGCGAAATAGCTATATCCTTTGTTTCCAATATGTTAAAAGCAATTTCTATGTCTTTTTTTATTTATTAAAGGAAGATCACTTCCTATAAGTACTACATTTCTATATTCTTTTAAAGAATGAGATATAGCATTATGCATCTTTTCACCTAAGTCTTTTCCTTCTTGTTCTAAGAAGTATATATCTTTATCTGTAATAATTTTTAAACTTCCAAATCTCCATGTTCTGAATAACTGATAATTATATTTACTCCCATGTTTTAATATTATTGTATATATCTTTTATAAAAGCTATCTGAAGCCTTACACATTGATCCTTGTTTAAAAAAAAGGCTCCAGTCTTGTTTTAGTTTTCCCTAATGTAGGTATTCTTGTAAAAAAAATAATTGCTTTATCTTTCATTTTGCTCCTTTACTGTTAAGATTTTATATTTTTTTATATAAATACATTCCTATGGCTAACATAAAAAAAATATTATTAGCAAAGCTATAAAAAAAACATATTATTTCTACTTTCACTATTTATAATTCCTTCTGTTCCAAGACTAAAATAATTACTCCTGGAATCATAAATAAAAAAGTTCCTATGGTATATTTTACTATAGAAATATTTGTAATGCCATAAGCATAGTTTTGAAGATTAAATGGGAATATAGGTATTAGTCTGGTTATCATAAGAATTAGCATTTCTTTTTCAGAATCAGTTTGAAAAATTATATTATATAGCTTTTCATTTTTCTTGACTAGCCCCTCTATAGAATCCCTTAATAAGTATCTACTTAAAAGAAATGATAAAACTGAACCCATAGTTGCCCCTATTAAACAATATAGACTTCCTATCCAGGGTCCAAATAGTCCACTTGCAATAACAGCAAAAGTAACCCCAGGCAAAGCTAAGATTGATGAGCCAATTATGGTAAATATTAGATATAAAATACTGATAATATATAATTATTGTGGACAAATTAGTGATTTCTTTCAAATTGTTTGAATCCGCCAAATAAGAACCCCCCCATTGAAATTTTCTATTTAAAACTAATCCTAGGATTAATATCAAAATAAAAATTAGAACTTTTTTTTATATTTTTTTTCATTGCCTTTTCCCTTAACTTTATCAGCTTCCCTTGAATAGTATATATTCCTTATTAAGATAATAAATATTGATAATGCAAATAATATTAGAAGCCCTGTTACCAATAATTGTGTTCCACCTGTTAGCATACCTCCAACATATGAGTAAATTATAGTTGCTGGCAATTGCCCTATACCAGTTGCTATAAAAAAATGGTATGAATTTCATGGAAGTAAGACCTGCTGCATAACTTACAATATCAAAAGAGATAAAGGGAAGTAATCTTGCTATTAATATTGAATGTTTTCCATATTTTTCAAAAAAATACATCAATACTTTCTAATCCTGTCTTACTTGTCAATTTCTCTACTACATCTCTACCTAAGATGCGAGATATATAGAAACATATTAAAGCACCTAACATTGCACTTGACCAAGATAATATGGCTCCTTGCCACCATCCAAATAAATTTGCATTAGCAAATGTAATTAAAAATGCTGGTAGTGGTGCTATTACGGATTGGAAAACCATTAATCCAGCTGATACCAGCATTGCATAGGTTCCGTATTCATCTATAAAATCCCTAACTACTTCAAAATCTCCTGTTGCAAACATTGTAAATATATTATTTACTGATTGGTTTATCCTAGGATTGAATAAATATAATAGAACTAATATTAAAATTATCCCTATAAGAATTATTTTTGATTTATGCTTTAGCAATTTTTCTTTCATACTTCACCTCAATTTAAAAATTATTTTTCTCATTAAATAACTATCTACCTAAAATTTTTTTAAGTAGATAGTTATTTTATAATTATTCTAAAAGTCCTTTATAATCCTCTCCGCCATCTTCCCAAGCTTTCATGCCACCTTCTACTGTATAGATTTGGTCTTTTGATATTCCCATTTCTATCATTAAATCTGTTGCTTTTGAGCATATGATTTACCTGAATAACAAACTAATGCATATTTATTGTCAGCATTTCCAACTTCGCTTCCTGTTGCTGCTTCAAGTGCTGTTTTTAAATTTGCTATGCCTGCTTCATCGTCTCCACCTTTATTAGCAGCATCTTGATCTGCTAAATAAGAACCAATTATGTGGCTTGTATTATAATCTTCCGCTTTTCTTACATCTAGAATAATATAATCGTCTGAGCCTGAATCTATAGATGCTTTTAAATCTTCTACTCCTATATAATTCATTGGATTTTTACTTCTTCCTCTTCTTCTTTCCCACATGCTACTAATAACAATGATAATATAAGTAGGACAGATATTAACTTTAGTGATTTGTTTTTTTATCATATTTATCCCTCCAAAATATTTATTTATCCTTTTACATTTTACAATAAAGCATATTTAATGACAAATTGATATTATTTATACATTTTATTCTCTTATTAAGGTTTTTAATAATAATCTTTGAAAAATTTACTTCTTTGACTTAGTTGAGAAAATACAATTGCATAAAATATTTTGAAGTATGGCTATCAATATATAACAAATACTTAAAATATAATATGCACGATTCTTTTCTGTGCTGTAAACCAGTAAAAAAAATATACTGTTCCTCCACTTATGGCAATATTTAATAATATTACTATGGTATTAATTTTAGAATTTACTTTTTCTTTACGATAATGGAGATATGCAAGGATTGCAAAAGCAATGACTATACATATTGCAATCCATTTTATCCTTTGAATAGGCAGTGCCTTCTCCCATTTACCATTAAGATATATTACATGACGAAGCATCCCCATACGAGTTCTTGTATAATAATTAGCTGCATAAGCAGCAATTATTAACAGAAACTCTATAACACCTAAAAAAAATAATACATATATGATTTTTTTTATTTTGCCGCCTTATCATTTGGAAGTTCCCCCTACTGTTGTGTAAATAACTTCTCCCTTGTTTGGATCTCCTACTTGAACTGGAAGATCATCGTCCATTTGCCATTGATACCATCCACCGTCATACATACTCATATTTGTATATCCATTTTCATACATAATTAAAAAGGGAATAGATGCACGCCAACCTGTTCCACAGTAGAAAGAAAGCTCGTTATCCAAAGTAAAATCAAGACCTTCCCAAAGTTCTTTCATTTCATCCATTGTTATATAGCTTCCATCTTCATGGGTATAGTCTTCCATGTGATAAGGATCACTGCCTCCTTTGCCCCCCCATACGGCACCTTTAGGCTCCCCCCCTGCTTTATCAATATAAGAATAACCACTGGTTTCTCCATTAAATTCCTCATAGGAACGAATGCTCACTAAACGAAAATTAGAATCTTCCCGTAACTTTTTATCTGTTTCTTCAATTGATAGCCAAAATTCTGGATTTACTGGAACCTTTGCACCAAATTCTGTGGCTGGCACCCCCAAAATTTTCAGTAGTTTCTAATTCATATCCTGCCTTTGTCCATGCATTAAGACTTCCATCTAGCACCTTAACATTGTCAACTCCTGCCCAGATATATGCATATGCAACTCTAGCAGTGCCCGAAGGGTCAGAGCCATATAAAATAGCCGTTGTATCTTTTGTAATCCCAAGTTCAAGCATAGCCTGTTCAACTTCTTCTGGAGTTTTTAAATTCCAATATGGTTCCCCCCCTTCAATACTTGCAATATCAACATGAATAGCACCTGGTATATGACCCGCATTATAATCTGGACTATCATCAGCTGTCCCCCCCAAGAAGCCTCTAAGATTATATATTTTTTTGATTCTTCCTGCTCTCCATCAATAACACTTTTAACCCATTGGGGAGAGACAAATACTTTTTTTACATCTACAGCTTCAACTTTTTCTAATGCTACATTTTGTTTGTCTTCATTTTCTGGAACATTTTCTGATTGATTTGGCTCTTGCTTACACCCTGTAAATACTGTTACCATCAGTACAACAAGTAATAAGCCTAAAAACTTTTTCTTCATTGACAATCCACCTGCCTAATATATTATTATTTATTTTAATTGATTAAACTCAAGCCGTTAAAATTCTATCAATGATAGTTTGTAAAGTCCAATTAATTTTATCTATAGGAATAAGTAAATATATAGACTAAAGTCTTGGTTCCTCTGTTCCCAAAAGTTCCAAGACTTTTTTTTCATCATTCTCCTGTTGTATTTGTCCCTTATATTATACCTAAGTGACTAAATAAAATTTTAAAACCCATAAGTATTAAAATTACTCCTCCTATAAGTTCTGCTCTTGATTTACAATGATTGCCGAAGGTATTTCCTATTTTAACGCCAATCATTGATAATATAAAAGTTACAATCCCAATAAATAAAACTGCTGGAGTAATATTTACATTAAGAAATGCAAAAGTAACCCCTGCTACTAGAGCATCAATACTCGTTGCAATTGCTAGAATAGACATGTTTTTGAAACTAAGGGAATCGTCCATACTATCATCAGATATAAAATTATCCTCACTATTACATCCACAATTTTTTTTGACTCTCGAATCATGTTTAAACCAATAAATGCAAGTAGTATAAATGCTATCCAATGATCTATGAATGCAATTTTTTCGTGAAATCCTGCTCCAAGAAAATATCCAATTAAGGGCATTATCGCTTGAAATGTTCCAAAATACAGTCCTATTATTCCGGCTTTTTTTAATATTAATCTTATTCAAAGACAAGCCCTTGCAAATAGCTACTGCAAATGCATCCATTGATAAACCAATTGCAATAATAAATAGTTCAAATAAGCTCATATTATACTCTCCTTCATCATTTGATATTTAATAAAAAAAAGACTTCTCTGCAGATTCCTCCACAGACAAGTCTCGCTATTTAAAATAAAGCCAGATAAATTTTATCAGTATGTTGACTTTATTACACAATTCTTATTGTGCTAACTACTCCCCCCCTATCCCATTAATAAGTTATAATACGATGATTGTAATATCAAGCAACTGTTGGAAAATGTATGCTTTTGTTGTTGTCTAATCTATTTCAAACTCAATATTAGCATTTTCTTCTTCTACATCTTCAAATAGTTTGACTAAAGACTTACCATAGTCCCCCCCTAAATTTTCCATTAGTATATCCTCGTTAATTAAAATTATTTCAATAGGTTGATTATAAGTGCTTAAAACATCATATAAAGCATCTAAATTATTACCATAGTATTCCTTAGAATTTAGTACATTTTTTTATATATAAATGTACTGTTTCTTTAGTTTTCATACGTTTTCCATCAAGTATCACTTTTACCATATTTATTCATCTCCATATAATAATGTAAAACTATCATAATGATCTTCTGTATAATAGATTAATCCATCATTTGAATATACTAATCTTTCAGCACCTCTATGTCCACCCTCATAATTTATATCACATTCATAATACTGTCTACCTTCTTTTTTCAGGCAGTTTACCTTCTCTATTTCCAAACTTGTCTCCTCCAATACTATTTTTATCCGTTACATCCCATAGATTCCCTTCTCTTGATTCCCAACCTAAATCTCTTGCTTCTTTTTTTTGGTAATATAATTTTTAGGGAGTTTATTATAGATGTGTATATATAAAGAGACATCTTCTTTGCTTATATAATATCCATCTTCATCAATCTGAACTTTTAAATCCTCATCTACATTTTCCTTGGTATCTTGAATTTCATCTTCAAGTGTTGTATCCATACTTGAACAAGCTACTAAAGAAAAACTTAATAAAATTATTAAAAATAATGATAATATTTTTTTCATCTTTTTCATTTTTGATCTCCTTTGCAATTTTAGATTTGGTCAACAACTAAGATTCCAATGTTCCTATTTGAATTATCCTCCTTAGGAAGTAAGTTTGCAACAACTAGATTGTATGAAGAAAAACGGTAGTATTATTAATACATCATCAGATGCAGATTTATTAGGATCACCAGGGTTAGATCCATAGTGGATTCTACACCGTTTATTTCTAAATAGAAAAAAAACTCATTGAAAATTATTTTGTCTTTGACTGTCATTAAAAGGTCAAATATATTGTCTTGCCCCCCCTTTGCTTTTCTCATACTATTCCATCTCCAAACTTTAATCGATTCTATGTTTGTATTATACCACATTTGCTAACGGTTTCCAGATAGCATAAACTAATTGTTTATTTTTTTGTCCTACAATTATTTTACACTAGTTTCATCAATACAATCCTTGACTTGCGATAAAATATATGCTATGATGAACAATGTTCAGTTTGGAGGTTCGCTATGAATAAAACTTTAACTTCTAGAGAAGCTATTCTTTCTGCGGGGGGGAAAGAAATTATAATTCAATCAGGTATGCAAGGGTTGAACATGAGAGATGTAGCTCATAAATGTGGTGTTTCTGTGGGAACGATTTACAACTATTTTCCATCTAAAAGTGATTTGATTGTTGCAACAATTGAGTCTGTCTGGACAGAGATTATGCACGATTCTAAAGTTTGCGTCTCACATTGCAATTTTGACGAATATGTTCTGTCTTTGTTTAATAGCATACAAATGGGTTGTCAAAATATCCATCCTTTTTCAGCGTGCATTCTATGAGTATTGCAAGCCTTGATAAGAACAAGGGTCGAGAAGTGATGAATCGATATTTCGCCCACATAAAGAACAGATTACTTGAATCTCTCCATAATGATCAACGTATAAGAAAGGATGCTTTCTCAAGTCAATTTACAAAACCAGATTTTGTTGACTTTGTTTTCTCCAACATTATTACACTTTTGATGAAAGATGCGAAGTCATGCGATTTTTTTTGTTAGAAATAGTAAAACGTACAATTTATTAAACCAAACATATACTCACCAAAGGGTGGGTATATATAGGAAGTAAACTGAACGATGTTCACTAAATCTTTAGGAGGTCTCATTATGCAAGCAATTATGGAAACTTTATTTGATATGGTATATTTAACTACAGTGATTACCCTTGGAATTCTTATGATAAAAAAAATTCCAAAGGCAATCAGCAATATAAATTATTTGGTATTATGGCAGTTGTACTTGGTGCAGGTGATTCTTTTCATCTTATCCCCCCCCGTGCAATTGCATTATGCACAACCGGACTTGAAAATTATACTGTACCCTTAGGAATAGGTAAATTTATCACATCTATTACCATGACTATTTTTTTTATATCCTGCTTTACTACGTCTGGAGAAAACGCTATAACGTCAGTGGTAAACAAGGTATTAACATAGCTGTTTATCTGCTTGCTGCTATTCGAATTATTTTATGTTTATTCCCACAGAATGCTTGGACAAGTGCTAACGCACCTTTGTCATGGGGTATTTACAGAAATATTCCTTTTGCTCTCATGGGTATGCTTATTATTGTTCTATTTTATAAAAGTGCAAAAGAACACAATGACAAATCTTTCCGTTTTATGTGGTTTACCATTGTATTAAGCTTTGCCTTTTATATTCCTGTGGTGTTGTGGGCAGATGTAAACCCACTAATCGGTATGCTTATGATTCCAAAAACCTGTGCCTATGTTTGGACGGTGTGGATTGGATATAGTGATATGAAATCGTTTCAAAACTCAATACGGTGATAAACTAAATTTAGATAGTGCTATTTTATTATTTTTTTTCAAAGCAGAAAAGTCTTGGAACCTTTGGAAATAAAGGTTCCAAGACTTTTGTTTACTACTCCAGCCGTAGGTTGCGGACTTCTATATCCTTACAGTCGGTATAAGCCTCGCCAACCCTGGCAGGGGGGGTAGTGCCATCAATTTATATTAGCTTCGGGCTTGATAAATTGGGAGTTACTCCCACTCTACTTTTATGGATTTATTTTATTTAGAAATGTGTATATTTCAATATTTATTATTTTATTATTATTTGATTTATTGGTCTTTATTGCGAGTTTTGGGATTTTTAGAACTATTTTAGTACTATGGGGTACTAGTGCTAGTTAAAATATTTTTTTATGAATTGAACTCATCGAGATTTTCGAGTAGTTCATTTTAAATCTACATTTTCTATTTTATGAATACTTCATTTCTAAAACATTTAACATAGCCGTCATCTATTTCAGGATCTAACCAATCCCTTTTGACCTGCTCTATGGTCCTAATCTTTTCTAAATAATCCTTATCTCTAATAATATTTATACTTTCATCAAAATACCAACCTTTTGAAACCACTAAGATTTGATTTATCATATGAAACACTATCCCCATATCCATCGAAATAGCATAGATTAACTCATCTGTATTATTAAAAATCTCTATATGATCATTGATTATACTGATATTTACAATTTGATCTTTTATCTCATAATCTATTATAGGCACATCTAAAACCATAGGTTCAAATTTTTCATCAGTCTTTTTCTCTATTACATTAAAAGTTGCAACATCTTCTATACCATTAAAAAAAACATTATAGGTTTTTGCTCATTTTGGATTTCTATTCTTTTATCATTTGATATAATTTCTAAGTTTCCATATACTTTGCCCCCAATTATCTATCTCTTGACTCCTAAAACGAATGAACTGATTCCCTATTAATCCTTTCAAAACTTGAATATCATATTTTGATAAACCTGCATTTATCATTTTTATTCTCCTATAATATATTT
>JMBX01000371.1_pt1 | contig 11621 bp, 20 predicted proteins | sample 616521 | NCBI WGS metagenome assembly JMBX01 (sample SAMN02727906, study PRJNA239997) | anaerobic digester metagenome | biome: anaerobic digester; isolation source: mesophilic anaerobic digester inoculated with municipal waste water sludge... | place: Germany: Bielefeld University, CeBiTec ...
ACACCAACCGCTGATTCTCGGGAGCTCATCAATACATCTTTCTATCAAGTAGTGTTGTTCCTTTCTTACCATTTCACTGTGTGGAGATTGATGCTCAACAAAATAGAGCTCCTCTTTTTCCTTGTCAAGTGTCCCTGTTTTTCTGATTGCCTGCGAGGCCAGCCTGTCCAGTGCCATATTCTTGGTAGCCCTGAAGCAATAGGCTTCCAAGTTATCTATATAGTTCCAATCCTCTTTTCTGCTCCACAGTTTCAGCAGTAAGTCCTGCACTATGTCCTCTGCTTCAGCTTGTTCTCTTACAATACTGTAGGCGAGCCTGAAGAGTTTGTCCTTCAGGGGGGGCAGAATTATTTTATGAAACGAATCAATACTCATTATATAATGACGGTTGAAAGAGAAAAAAAGTTACATCAGAATGCAAATTTATTCTCTTTTTTTTGTAAGAAACAATAAGAAAAAAAACAGCTCTGTGTCAATTTTATTGATCAACGCGAGAGAATTTACTCCATATATTTTAACATTTTATTCATGATATTTTATTCGTCACATTTCATTATTTCAATTATTCGTTTCATTACTCTTTGTGATTTTTTTTCTCTACCCTTAATCATACACGTCATTTACAAATGATCAATTATTTTTCATAAAAACCTTCGCAAACGCTTGCATATCTTACTGATTATTTGTAATTTTGTGCCGTTTTTCACTCGAAGTGAAAGGTTATATAATGATAATCAGTCTATTATTATACGCACAGAGTGGGAAAAGTGGTTAAATAGCAATTATTTAAAAATATAGAAATACAAAAAAAAGAAAGCAGAAAATGCCTACAATTCAACAACTAGTAAGAAAAGGACGTACCACCCTTACGGAGAAGAGTAAATCGCCTGCTTTGGATTCTTGTCCGCAGCGCCGTGGCGTGTGCGTGAGAGTGTATACTACTACACCCAAGAAGCCAAACTCAGCGATGAGAAAGGTTGCACGTGTACGTTTGACTAACTCAAAGGAAGTGAATGCCTACATCCCCGGAGAAGGACATAACCTGCAGGAGCACTCCATTGTGCTTGTGCGTGGCGGACGTGTAAAGGATCTCCCCCGGTGTACGTTATCACATTGTGCGTGGTTCATTGGATACAGCCGGAGTAAGCGGCCGCACCCAAAGACGTTCCAAATATGGGGGGGCTAAACGTCCCAAGGCAGGTGCTAAAACTGCGGTTAAAGGGAAAAAGTAATCCATCCCCGCTAAGCATCATTTTAAGTATAATTAAATGTATTATCGCTGTTGAAATTTTTGGAGTACGCTACTTATTACAGGTTGAGTAAATAAATTCGGAGGAATTTGTTGAAGACATATAAATGGCAGCCAAACAACACACAATTTTTTTAAACAATGAGAAAAACAAAACCCAAAAAAAGGCAAGGTTCTCCCGGATCCTGTTTATGGTGATGTAAGGGTAACAAAATTTGTTAACCACCTTATGTATGATGGTAAGAAAAGTATCTCTTACGATATATTCTATACTGCTCTGGAGAATGTAAAGGCTAAAATGCCCAATGAAGAGAAGTCGGCTCTTGAGATATGGAAAGCCGCGCTCGATAATATAACACCTCAGGTGGAAGTTAAATCGCGCCGTGTTGGTGGTGCAACTTTTCAGGTTCCCACGGAAATAAGACCGGAAAGAAAAGAATCCGTTTCAATGAAAAACCTCATTCTTTATGCACGAAAAGAGGAGGTAAAACAATGGCTGACAAGCTTGCAGCCGAGATTGTTGATGCTTATAACAGTCAGGGTGGTGCTTTCAAGCGCAAAGAAGATATGCATAGAATGGCAGAAGCAAACCGTGCTTTTGCTCATTTCAGATTTTAAAATTGATAGAAGGTAAAAAAAGATGGCTAAGGGTTCAAAAGAGACATTAAACTTCACTCGTAACATTGGTATCATGGCTCATATTGACGCCGGCAAGACCACCACATCTGAGCGGATTCTGTTTTATACAGGTTTAACGCATAAGATCGGAGAGGTTCACGATGGCGCAGCAACCATGGATTGGATGGAGCAGGAGCAGGAGCGTGGTATAACCATTACATCTGCTGCTACTACCACGAGTTGGAAATTTGATAACAATACTTATAAGATAAATTTGATAGACACTCCGGGGGGGCACGTTGACTTCACAGTAGAAGTTGAACGCTCACTTAGGGTGTTAGACGGTGCCGTGGCCGCATTTTGTGCTGTAGGAGGTGTTGAACCGCAGTCGGAGACCGTGTGGCGTCAGGCAGATAAATACAAGGTTCCTCGAATAGGCTATGTGAACAAGATGGACCGTTCGGGAGCCAATTTTTTTTGATGTTGTACGTCAGGTAAAAGAGATGCTTGGCGCTAAGGCTTGCCCTATTCAAATACCTATTGGTGCTGAAGAAAATTTTAAGGGCGTCGTTGATCTTGTTACAATGAAAGCCCTTTATTGGCATGATGAGACAATGGGAGCTGATTACGATATTACCGACATTCCTGCCGATTTGCTTGATGAAGCCCGTGAATGGCGCGAAAATATGTTAGAGACAATTGCCGAAATTGACGATAAGCTCATGGAGAAATTCTTTGACGATCCCAATTCAATCACAGAGGATGAGATAAGGAGCGCTATCAGAAAAGGCACATTGTCTATGGAGATTAATCCTATGATTTGCGGATCATCTTTCAAGAACAAAGGTGTGCAGACTTTACTGGATGCTGTTTGCGCCTATCTGCCAAGTCCTCTTGATACTGATGCAATAACAGGTACCGATCCTGGCGACTCCACCAAGGTTCTTGTCCGTCATCCCGATCCCAGCGAGCCAATGTGTGCCCTGGCATTCAAGATTGCAACAGACCCGTATGTTGGGCGTCTCTGTTTCTTCCGTGTTTACTCGGGCGAACTTGATGCAGGATCATATGTTTACAACGCACGTTCAGGGAAGAAAGAGCGTATCTCGCGCCTCTTCCAGATGCATTCAAATAAACAGAACCCGAAAGATTTTATCGGAACAGGAGATATCGGTGCCGGAGTAGGTTTTAAGGATATTCGTACCGGGGGGGACACTTTATGTGATGAAAACAAGCCCATTATTCTTGAGGCAATAGATTTCCCAGATCCGGTTATTGGAATTGCTGTTGAGCCAAAACGCAGAAAGATCTTGATAAACTTTCTAACGGATTGGCCAAACTGGCAGAAGAAGATCCCACTTTCACCGTTAAAACGGATGAAGAGACCGGGCAGACAGTTATTTCCGGGATGGGTGAACTTCACCTTGAGATCATTATCGAAAGGTTGAAACGTGAGTTCAAGGTTGAGGCCAATCAGGGTAGGCCGCAGGTTTCTTATAAGGAGGCTATCTCCAAGCCTGTTGAATTGCGTGAAACATATAAGAAGCAGACAGGAGGTCGTGGTAAGTATGCCGATATGATAGTACGCGTGGAGCCTGCCGACAGCGATTTTGAAGGCGAACTGCAATTTATTGATGAAGTGAAGGGTGGTAATATACCTAAAGAGTACATACCTTCCATTCAGAAAGGGTTCCAGCGTGCAATGAAAATGGCATTCTTGCAGGCTATGCGCTGAATAAGTTGAAAGTGACAGTAATTGATGGTTCGTACCACCCGGTAGACTCTGATCAGCTTTCGTTTGAGATTTGTGCCATGCAAGCTTTCAAGAATGCATCTGAAAAAGCCGGACCTATACTTCTGGAGCCAATTATGAAGGTTGAAGTGGTTACTCCCGAAGAGAGTATGGGAGATGTTATCTCCGACTTGAACAAACGTCGCGGCCAGGTAGAGGGAATGGAATCGAACCGTTCCGGAGCACGTGTGGTAAAAGCAAAGACACCGCTTTCAGAGATGTTCGGATATGTAACTGCTTTGCGCACAATTACATCGGGACGAGCAACCTCAACAATGGTCTTTTCGCACTTTGAAGAGGTTTCTTCTTCCATAGCAAAACAAGTATTAACGGAAGTAAAAGGCCGTGTAGATTTGATTAAATAATTTATAGTATATGAGCCAAAAAAAATCAGAATTAAACTGAAATCATACGATTACAGCCTGGTTGATAAATCAGCCGAGAAAATCGTAAAGACCGTAAAAGCTACGGGTGCAGTAGTCAGTGGCCCTATTCCGTTGCCTACACACAAACGCATTTTCACCGTGAACCGTTCAACGTTTGTGAACAAAAATCGCGTGAACAGTTCGAGCTCGCTTCATTCAAACGCCTAATTGATATTTACAGCTCTACGGCAAAGACAGTGGATGCATTGATGAAGCTTGAATTGCCCAGCGGTGTAGAAGTGGAGATTAAAGTATAATTATAAAATAACAGAGAAATGCCAGGATTATTAGGAAAAAAATCGGAATGACATCCGTTTTCAGTGCTGATGGAAAAAAATATTCCATGCACTGTTATCGAAGCAGGTCCTTGCGTAGTTACTCAGGTGAAGACCGTTGAAAATGACGGTTATGACGCAATTCAGCTCGGGTTTGAAGACAAAAAGGAAAAACATACCACGAACCCTGAAAAAGGTCACTTTAAAAAAAAGCCGGAGTAACACCCAAGAGACACTTGGCCGAGTTCAAAGGTTTTGGGAACGAATATAAAGAAGGTTCCGAAATAGGTGTTGATATTTTTAACGGGACCATTTACGTTGATGTGATCGGAAAATCGAAAGGAAAAGGTTTTCAGGGTGTTGTTAAACGCCACGGCTTTGGCGGTGTTGGTCAGTCCACACACGGTCAACACAACAGGCTGCGTGCTCCTGGATCTATCGGCGCATGTTCCTATCCAGCAAAAGTATTTAAGGGAACTCGCATGGGCGGCCAGATGGGTAACAAACGTATAACCGTTCAAAACCTGCAGGTGATTAAGGTAATACCCGAGCACAATCTTTTATTGCTAAAAGGTTCTGTTCCGGGAAGTAAAGGTTCAATTGTAGCAATCGAAAAATAAGATGGAATTAAGTGTTTATAATATAAAAGGAGAGGTAACAGACAAAAAGGTGACGCTCGACGATTCCATTTTCGGGATTGAACCTAACAATCATGTTATCTGGTTAGATGTAAACAGTATCTGGCCAACAGGCGTCAGGGTACGCATAAGTCAAAAGAGAGAAGCGAAATTACCGGAAGTACACGCAAGCTCATTCGTCAGAAGGGGGGGAGTGGCGGTGCACGCCGAGGAGATATTAAATCTCCTGTTTTGGTCGGTGGCGGGCGAGTTTTTGGCCCTAAACCAAGGTATTACGGATTCAAGGTGAACAAAAAGGTGAAAGAGTTGGCTCGTAAGTCGGCACTTTCACTGAAAGCAAAAAAATAATGCTATTATTGTAGTAGAGGATTTTGTTTTTGATTCACCAAAAACAAAACAGATTGTAGAGATTACGAAGAATCTGCAACTCTCTGATAAAAAGCTACTTTTAGTTTTGCCGGGTCAGAATAAAAACGTATATTTGTCGGCTCGAAATTTAAGCAGAGTCAATGTTGTAACAGCTTCTGATATAAATACATATAAATTATGGACTGTGCAAATCTCGTAATAACCGAGTCGTCGGTTGCTGTGATTGATAACTTATTAAAAGCATAAGGAGAGAGAGAAGATGAGTGTAATTGTAAAACCCATATTCACAGAAAAGCAAACCGCAATAACGGAAAAGTTTGAAAACCGTTACGGTTTTATCGTTGAGCCTTCTGCCAATAAAGTTGATATCAAAAATGCAGTTGAAGAACTTTACAACGTACATGTAGAGCATGTAAATACAATGAAATATGATGGTAAGCTGAAAAGCCGATATACAAAATCGGGTGTGGTTACAGGACTTACGCCATCGTATAAAAAAAGCAATCGTAACCTTGAGAAAAGGTGAATCAATCGATTTATTTAGCAATATTTAAAAGAGATGGCAATACGTAAATTAAAGCCCACTACACCGGGGGGGCAAAGACACAAGATTATCGGTTCATTTGAAAATGTCACTGCAAGTGTACCGGAGAAATCTCTTGTACTTGGTAAGAAAACGTCAGGAGGCCGCAACAGTCAGGGTAAGATGACTGTTAAGAATGTAGGAGGCGGACATAAGAGGCGGTTCAGAATTATCGATTTCAAGAGAACAAAAGATGGTATCCCGGCCGTTGTTAAAAGTATAGAATATGATCCTAACCGCTCAGCTCGCATAGCACTATTATATTATGCAGATGGCGAAAAGGCCTATATTTTAGCTCCTAACGGCTTAAAAGTTGGAACCACAGTGATGTCGGGGGGGCCAGGTGCTGCCCCCCTGAAGTTGGAAACGCGCTCCCACTGTCTGTAATTCCTATAGGAACTGTAATTCATAATATTGAATTACGCCCGGGTCAGGGAGCCAAGATGGCACGATCAGCCGGAACATTCGCACAATTGGTATCTCGTGAAGAGAAATATGCAATTATAAAAATGCCTTCCGGAGAAGTTCGCAAAATTCTGTCGGCATGTAAAGCTACTGTTGGAAGTGTTGGTAATTCGGACCATGCTCTGGAACAATCAGGGAAGCCGGCCGTTCAAGATGGTTAGGACGTCGTCCGCGCACTCGCGGGGGGGTTAGCAAGAACCCTGTTGATCACCCAATGGGTGGGGGGGTGAGGGACGTGCTTCAGGAGGCCATCCAAGATCAGCCAAAGGCTTATATTCAAAGGGCTTGAAGACAAGAGCCCCGAAAAAAACATTCTTCTAAATACATTGTAGAGAGAAGAAAAAGAAGTAATCTGATTAATTATTAAAAATTATGAGCAGGTCATTAAAAAAAAGGTCCATATATCAATCTCAAATTAGAAGAGAAGGTAATTACCATGAACGAGAGCGGCAAAAATCCGTGATCAAAACATGGGCACGAGCCTCTATGATATCTCCTGATTTTGTTGGACACACCATCGCTGTGCACAACGGGAACAAATTCATCCCCCCCGTTTATATCACAGAGAACATGGTTGGGCATAAACTGGGCGAATTCGCTGTTACCCGTACGTTCCGCGGACACGCTGGCAACAGAAAGAAATAAGATCAGGGCGCTTAACGAATAAAGTAAAACAGAAAAAGACATGAGTGCTAGAAAAAGAATATCAGCCGAACAAAGAAAGGAAGAGCGTAAGGATGTCTCTTTCGCTATATTGAGGAATGTCCCCAGCTCGCCGCGTAAAATGCGATATGTCGCTGACATGGTTCGAGGTATGGAGGTGTTCAGAGCGTTGGGCGTTTTAAAGTTCTCCAACAAAGAAGCATCCGGTAAAATTGAAAAACTGCTGCTTTCAGCTATTGCTAACTGGGAACAGAAAAACGAACGTAAAGCCGAAACAGGCGAACTCTATATAAAAACAATAACTGTTGACGAAGGAACTACACTTAAAAGGCTTCGTCCAGCTCCGCAAGGCCGGGGGATACAGAATCCGCAAACGTTCAAATCATGTGACGATTGTGGTAGATACAATGAATAAAGAAGAACAAGAACAAGGATAACAAGATGGGACAAAAAGTAAATCCGATAGCAAATCGTTTAGGAATCATCAAGGGATGGGACTCTAACTGGTACGGCGGAAATAATTATGGTGACATTTTGCTGGAAGACAATAAGATCCGCACCTATTTGAATGCCCGTCTTGCCAAAGCAAGTGTATCTCGAATCGTTATTGAGCGAACATTGAAACTGGTGACTATCACAATTTGTACAGCTCGCCCCGGGATTATTATTGGTAAAGGGGGGGCCAGGAAGTTGACAAGTTGAAAGAAGAGTTGATGAAGATCACCGACAAAGATATACAGATAAATATTTTTGAGATAAAAAAACCGGAACTCGATGCAGTTATTGTAGCAAATAACGTTGCACGCCAGATTGAAGGTAAAATAGCATATCGCCGCGCCGTGAAGATGGCTATTGCTTCTACCATGAGAATGGGGGGGCCGAGGGAATCAAAATTCAGGTGTCAGGTCGTTTGAACGGAGCTGAGATGGCTCGTTCGGAGATGTATAAGGAGGGTAGGACCCCCCCACTTCATACTTTCCGTGCCGACATTGATTACGCGCAAGGTGAAGCGCTGACAAAAGTAGGTCTGATAGGTATCAAAGTATGGATTTGCCGTGGTGCGATCTATGGCAAAAAAGATCTTTCACCTTCGTTTGCAACTTCAAAGGACAGCCGTTCTCACAGTGGCGGAGGCCGTGGCGGAAACAGGCCTGAAGGTGGAAGAGGGGGGGCAGACGCAGAAGAAATAAAAACAATGCTTAATTGAAGAAAATATGTTACAACCTAAGAAAACAAGATTCAGAAGACAGCAGAAAGGCCGCATGAAAGGCTATGCCGGCCGCGGCAATCAACTGGCGTTTGGCTCTTTTGGCATAAAATCATTGCAATCCAAATGGATTACCGGAAGCCAGATAGAAGCTGCCCGTATCGCTGTAACGCGCTACATGCAACGTCAGGGACAGGTTTGGGTTCGTATTTTCCCAGATAAGCCTATCACAAAAAAAGCCTGCAGAGGTACGTATGGGTAAAGGTAAAGGTAATCCCGAAGGATTCGTTGCTCCCGTTACTCCCGGCAGAATTATTTTGAGGTTGAAGGAGTACCTTATGAAGTTGCAAAAGAGGCTTTGCGCTTAGCAGCTCAGAAATTGCCGGTTACCACTAAATTTGTGGTTCGAAGAGATTATGATAATGAGAAAAATATCGTAAATCGAGATGAGAAAACAAGAAGAATTAATAGAACTGTCCGGGAAAGATCTGAAAGAGAGATTAGATGCCGAAATGATAGCACTTACAAGGATGCGTATCAATCACAGCATAACTCCACTTGACAATTCTGGCTTATTGAAAGAGAAACGCAGGGATATTGCACGTATAAATACAGAACTTCGTGCAAGAGAGTTGAAAAAAAAGAACAATAACAGAGAAATGGAAACGAGAAATTTAAGAAAAGAAAGAATCGGGGTCGTTTTCAGCAATAAAATGGATAAAACTGTCACTGTTGCTGTAAAATGGAAAGAGAAACACCCTATATATGGGAAGTTCGTTAATAAAACGAGAAAATTTCACGCCCATGATGAAAAGAACGACTGTAACATTGGTGATACAGTCCGTATTATGGAGACTCGTCCTTTGAGCAAAAAAAGAGATGGAGAGTGGTTGAAGTAATTGAGAGGGCTAAGTAAGATGATACAACAAGAATCAAGATTAACGGTTACCGACAACAGCGGCGCCAAGGAAGCACTCTGCATTCGCGTGCTTGGTGGAACTAGAAGACGTTACGCGTCGGTTGGGGGATGTCATAGTTGTTTCTATCAAGAGCACAATCCCTTCGAGTGATATTAAGAAAGGTGCCATATCAAAAGCGATCATCGTTCGTACGAAAAAAGAGATTCGCCGTGCAGACGGTTCGTATATACGCTTCGACGACAATGCCTGCGTTCTGCTGAACAATGCCGGTGAATTGAGAGGAAGTCGTATCTTCGGTCCCGTTGCCCGTGAACTGCGTACCACGAACATGAAGATTGTTTCATTAGCACCAGAAGTATTATAATCTATTAAGCAATCACAGGCAATGAGTAAATTACACATAAAGAAAGGCGACATTGTTTACGTGAATTCCGGTGAAGATAAAGGTAAAACCGGACGTGTACTAACGGTTCTAGTTAAAAAGAACCGTGCAGTAGTGGAAGGCGTAAACATAGTGTCAAAACATACAAAACCCAATGCTCAAAATCCAAATGGAGGTATTGAAAAGAAAGAGGCTTCAGTTCACATCTCCAATTTAAACCCGGTTGATCCTAAAACAGGTAAACCCACTCGCATTGGGCGTAAGGAAAACAGTAAAGGCAAATTAGTACGTTACGCTAAAAAAATCTGGGGGGAGGAAATTTAATGAGTACTACAACATACCAAGTTAGTTTAAAGAAGGATTATAAAGAGCGTATTGTTCCTGCTTTGATGAAAGAATTCAATTACAAATCGGTAATGCAGGCACCCAGACTCGAGAAGATAGTAATTAATCAGGGTTTGGGCATTGCTGTGGCAGACAAAAAAAATCATCGAGACAGCGATCAACGAACTTACTGCTATCACTGGACAAAGAGCAGTGGCAACCGTTTCACGCAAAGATATATCAAATTTTAAATTGCGTAAAAAAAATGCCTGTAGGCGTGAGAGTTACACTTCGTCATGATAAAATGTATGAATTCCTTGAAAGATTAGTACGTGTGGCTCTGCCTCGTATACGTGACTTCAAGGGTATAGGGGCCAAGCTTGATGGAAGAGGCAACTACACGTTGGGTATTGAGGAACAGATTATTTTCCCGGAGATCAACATTGATACAATAACACGTTTGCTGGGAATGAATATTACTTTCGTTACTACTGCTCCTACCGACGAGGAAGGTTATGCTCTTCTTAGAGAGTTCGGTTTACCGTTTAAGACAGAACATTCGCATTAAGCTGTGTTGGCATAAGTCAGGCTACGTTTGAGTTATGCTGCTGGCTGGCAAACTATTTCTTTAATAAATGCAGTCACAAGCAAGTTTTATTGCATTATGTTGCAGAGAGAAATAGTAGAATATAGTTCAATGAATAATTTTAATGAACAAAAAAATTAATATATAATGGCAAAAGAATCAATGAAAGCCCGAGAGGTGAAGAGAGCCAGGATGGTTGCCCGTTATGCCGAGAAAAGAGCAAAGTATCTGGCAGATGGTGATTACGAAGCACTTCAATCCATTCCCAAGAACGCTTCCCCGGTACGATTGCACAACCGTTGTAAAATTACCGGACGCCCCAAAGGATATATGCGCCAGTTCGGCATCTCTCGTATCCAGTTCCGGGAAATGGCATCTAAAGGCCTGATTCCCGGTGTGAAGAAGGCTAGCTGGTAATAGATGGATAAACCGAAAAGTGAAAAAAAACTGGGAAAAGGTTTGATCAATTACCGGCGACTTTAAAGAAATGACGTTTTATTAAATATTGTCCCGGCGGTCGGGATCAATTTAAATTTTTAGTATATGACAGATCCAATAGCAGATTATTTGACGCGGCTACGAAATGCCATCCAGGCGAAGCATCGTGTGGTGGAGATACCCGCATCGAATCTAAAAGACATCACTAAGATTCTTTTTGAAAAAGGCTACATACTTAATTATAAGTTTGTAGAGGATGGTCCCCAGGGCACAATAATGATTGCCCTGAAGTACGATCCTGTAAACAAAGTAAACGCGATTAAGAAATTGAAGCGTGTATCAACGCCCGGTTTACGCCAGTATGTAGGTTACAAAGATATGCCGCGCGTACTCAATGGCCTGGGTATTGCCATATTATCTACTTCAAATGGAGTAATGACAGATAAAGAAGCCCGTGAACATAAAGTTGGCGGAGAAGTATTGTGTTTCGTTTATTAATCTGAAGGAGAGAAAAATATGTCAAGAATAGGAAAATTACCCATTACGCTGCCTGCAGGTGTTGCAGTGACAGTAGGAGAAGATAATGTGATCACAATGAAAGGCCCTAAAGGGGAGCTAAATCAGCAGATTGGCCTTGATATGAAGGTGGAGGTTAGCGATGGTGTGCTTTCCATTGAACGCTCCGAT
>JMBX01000372.1_pt1 | contig 11575 bp, 20 predicted proteins | sample 616521 | NCBI WGS metagenome assembly JMBX01 (sample SAMN02727906, study PRJNA239997) | anaerobic digester metagenome | biome: anaerobic digester; isolation source: mesophilic anaerobic digester inoculated with municipal waste water sludge... | place: Germany: Bielefeld University, CeBiTec ...
GGATACCAAAAGGGATATCCTGATATTTACTCGCCTGACTGTAATATCCTACCTGTTTCATGGAGTTGGGATAGAAGAAAGCGATGATGCTGGGGTAGATATTGTTGAAACTGCGTTTATTACCGATGTAAGCAAAAGCTTATTGCTAATGCCCATGAAAGAGCGTAAAAGCTTTAAGCTGAATATCATCACCGGCTTCCATTTCGAATAAAACCAAAGGAAAATGGTGCGGAAAAAGGCTAAAAGAACTGTTTGAACTACCAGTGACCATACGCCGTAACCATTCAGTGCCATCACAATTGCCACTGAAGCTGCAATAAGTAGTGCGGCAATATTTATCCTTGTAATTCCCCCTGAAATCGGCTTTCTTTGTCAGCAGTGTCTGCTGTATTATACCTCCTGAATTGAATATCAGTGACAAGAAGAGTATTCGCGAAACAGGTTCAATGCGAGGTTCGTGAAATATCTTAGCCAGAAAGGGTGCCGCCAAAAATAGAATCACATACAGCAGTAGAGCGAGTGAAATATTGAAATAAAAACAGTGCTGTATTCTGCCGTCGAGATGGTTTTTCTGTTCAGCAATGAACGTGTAAAGCCACTGTCAATAAGTAATCCGGAAAAGCGATAAACAGAGCCAGTGCACCTATCAATCCATATTCCGATGGATCCAAAATTCTCATAAGAACAATGCTCGTCCCCCCCAGATTGATCAGTTGCTGGCCGAACTTATCGGCAAAACTCCAGAAAAGAGAAACGGTTGTTTTTTTTGTTTTAACGTTGATTCCGCCATTAGAGGTTATATTCCCTGTTATAACTGCAAAAGTACGTAACTTTTTGTATTTTTGAAGCCTATTCTATTCACAGTTCGGTAAATATTTATTGAACACCCATCTGTACATAGAAATAGGACATGTTTTTAAAATTCTGTTCGCTATTAATAATTAAACAGATGTTGTTTTTTTTGAATAATACAAGACTATTATTTGTGTTTTTGTCGAATGACCTTTTCTGAAGAAATAAAGCAATATGCCTTTTCACTTGGTTTTGATGCCTGTGGCATCAGCAAAGCAGAAGAGAGTGGGGGGAAGAGGCCCGTTATATGAAGTGGGTCTCGGAGAATAACCATGCCGGGATGAAATACCTGGAACGCAATATTAGCAAGAGCTTGATCCGCGCCTCCTTGTTGAAGGAGCAAAATCCATTATTTCGGTCGCCCTGAACTATTACCCCCCCACCGGAAGCTGCCTGATAGCGTGCCGCAGTTTGCTTACTATGCCTATGGGAATGATTATCACATTGTGGTCCGTCAAAACTGTTACAGTTGTTTGAATTTATAAAACTTCGTTTTCACGGCGTTTCAGGAAGATATTTCACAGACTCAGCTCCTGTGCTGGAACGCTTCTGGGCTGCTCAGGCCGGACTGGGATTCATCGGGAAGAACACTCTGTTGATTATTCCAGGCAAGGGCTCTTTTTTTCCTTGGGGAGCTGATTGTCGATCTTGAGCTGGATTACGATGCTCCTGTCTCGCACTCTTGCGGGAAGTGCCGCCGGTGCCTCGATGCCTGTCCCACGGGAGCCATCGAAAAACCTCACTGGCTCAATTCAGGGAAATGTATCTCATATCAAACCATTGAGAATAAATGCGAGATATCACCGGAAATTTTGCCACTGTTAAGCAATAACGTTTACGGATGCGATATTTGTCAGAAGGTGTGTCCATGGAACAGGTATGCCCGGCCACACAATACGCCGGAACTTAATCCCTCGGATGAATTCCTTTCGCTCGATTACGAGAGGCTTCAGGAGATGAATGAAGATACCTACCGGCAGATTTTTCGCAATTCATCTGTAAAAAGGGCAAAATATTCCGGGTTAAAAAGGAATATAGAAGCAATTTCCAAAACTCGCTATAAATAGCTATTTTTGTACAAGATTAAATGATGGAAGAGACATTCGACATACATAGCAACCGGGATTTTCAGGAAAGTGAGCGTGAGTTTGAGAATACTCTGCGCCCGCTAACCTTTGGAGGGTTCAACGGCCAGGACAAGATAGTGGAGAACCTGAAGATTTTTGTGAGTGCGGCACGCATGCGTGGCGAATCGCTCGATCATGTGTTGCTGCACGGGCCTCCCGGCCTTGGAAAACCACATTGTCAAACATTATTGCTAACGAACTGGGTGTTGGGTTTAAGGTGACATCGGGGCCTGTGCTCGATAAGCCCGGCGATCTGGCAGGCGTACTTACATCACTTGAAAGGAACGATGTACTTTTTATTGATGAGATACACCGTCTTTCACCGGTGGTTGAAGAGTACCTCTATAGCGCCATGGAAGATTACCGCATAGACATACTTATTGATAAGGGCCCCCCAGTGCACGCTCAATACAGATCGACCTGAATCCTTTTACCCTTGTGGGGGCAACCACCAGGAGTGGATTGCTTACAAGCCCTCTGAGGGCACGGTTTGGAATTAACATGCACCTGGAATATTACGATATGGATACCCTTACCGGTATTATCCTGCGTTCGGCTGATATACTTCATATTGGCTGCGAAAGATTGCAGCAGAGGAGATAGCTTCACGAAGCAGGGGGACTCCCCCCCGTGTTGCCAACGCGCTTTTGCGCCGTGTACGTGATTTCGCTCAGGTAAAAGGGAACGGCCAGATAGACAGAGAAATAGCTACCTACGCCTTGGAGGCTCTTAATATCGATAGGTACGGGCTCGACGAGGTTGACAACAAGATACTTCTCACGATCATCGATAAATTCAAGGGAGGCCCGGTTGGAATAACCACTATTGCTACAGCCGTTGGCGATGATGCAGGCACTATTGAAGAGGTGTATGAACCTTTTCTTATCAAGGAGGGATTCATAAAACGTACCCCCCCCGTGGCAGAGAGGTAACAGAGCTTGCCTATCGGCATTTGGGCAGGAAAAGTCCCGACGAACAGCGTTTCCTCTTCTAAGATAAAATGAATATAAGTAGATAAACCGATATAATAAAAAAAACTGGAAAAGCTATCGTCAGAGAAAGACGCTTTTCCGGTTTAATATTTCTTTGCAGGATTCTAGAATCTGCTGAATATCAGTTGCAGCTTCAGATTACCCTGCCGTTTATCCAATATTGCAGCGGAAGGCCACATCTGGTTGTGTAAAGATGTCAGCACTTTAGAGCCCGAAGAGTAATAGCTCTGCTGCACGGTGGTAAATGTTGCATCCACCGGAATCAGATAATATATCAGATCAAAGGGTTCACCCTTATACTTTTCGTTGTAGTAATTTACCAGCGTTGAGATGTTGTTGAACTTATATGAATATGTGGCCGCATCAAACTTATCGGACAAAAAGCACGTTACATTGTCTGTAATTTTGCGCTTTTCAAAAAAAACCACTCAAGGAATCTTTGTTCACAAGCAGCAAATAATCGGGAGGGCTTATCTTCACCATCGGGTCCTCCGTTGCATCCGGTAGAGCGTAAACGGTAAAGTTTGCCAGGTTAAGAGCCTGGGACTTCAGCTTATCATTAATTTTTGAAAACGGGAAAGTTATTTCAGTATTTACTCCAGCCGGGCTTTTTACATAAGTGAGAGTGGAGTTTTCTTCCAGCAACCTGCTGTCGTCGTTATTAATGTAGTTGATCTGCATCACCTCGGGGGTAATGTACAGGTACATTGCATCGGTGCGAATAGTATCCTGGCCTTTTGATGATCCTTTTTATCAAGGTAATGATAGTGTACTTTCAGCGAAGTGAGGTTTACGTTTATGATAGTGCTTTTCCCGAAGCTTGTTGTAAAGTATAGACCGGGAAAAAAACTCTCTGAAGGTATCTGCATTAACCATTTTCCCATGATCTGATTTATTATATTCCGCAAGAAATTTTTCGCCGAGTGAGTTAGGCAGTTTCACGTGAATATCATAGATTGTATAGCTGCTCGACGTGTACCCCCCGATGTATAATTCTCTATTCTGTAAGTGGAATTTTTTCCTGTGAAGGTTTGTTTTCCAAGTGGAGCAGACATGTCGGAGTATGCTTTGGGATCGATATTGGAATAGTCTCCAAGCCCTTTCAGCGATTTACTAACTTCATAAACCGATAGCTCCATGGGAACAAGAGAGTCTCCGGCCATCGTGGTGTATGAAACTGTTACTTTAACTGAATCAATGGCGGCACCCGGTTTGAATCCCGAACCCTCGGGAAATAGAATTCGCCTATATATTCAGACTTAATGGAGCCGAATGCGGGATCTTCATATTCTCCCAATACCGGATATTTGGTTTTTGTAAACACTGAATCCACCTTAACGGTGCGTGCCTCCAGATTCAACGTATCGATATTCACAGAAAGCCGATCCTTTTCGGGCTGAATGGTGAAACCTACCTGGTCAAGTGTGTCGTTGCACGAAATTGCGAGAAGAGCGACAAAGGTTACTATAAGAGCTTTGTATAAGGATTTGAACTTCATTCGATTCTTTAATTTGTTTACAACCCCCCCGCAAATATCCGAAAAAAAATATGTCAAATAAAAGATGAAGAAAGTCTTTCTTCTTGTTTTTAAAGATATTTGTGTATAGGTGGTGATAAAAACAACCTCATAAAGTAATTTAACAGAATCAGGCGTCTAACTTCTCATAAAAGCATCAATCTCGCTCACGTTTTTTTCGAAGTCGGCACTGAAAGGCAAAAAAAACCGGCCTTTGACTCCCGGATATATTCCGATACTGCAGGATCAATATTTTCACTACCCTGTATAATTCCGTCAGAATAGTCGATAGCAAGCTTCATGAGATTATTATAATCCATGATGCCCCCCCTGCTTTTAATTTTCAATTTCCGGATCTCCAATACCATCAAATCGAAGCTTTTCTGCAGTGTTCTGGTTAAAAGGCTTCTCAAACAATTCATCATAAACCGAATAAACCACCTTGGCATTTTTAAAGCACGGGTCATCGGCATATCCCTTTTTTTTATGAAAAGTGGTGCAAGAGCGCTGAACCATCCGTGACAGTGGATCACATCGGGTACCCAGCGCAGTTTTTTTTATTGTCTCCATCACTCCTCGAATAAAGAATATGCTGCGTTCGTCGTTGTCATCATATTCTACTCCCTCTTATCGACAAGAGTTTCTCTGTTTTGAAAAAATCTTCATTATCGATAAAATAAACCTGCATTCGTGCAGACTGGATGGAAGCTACCTTGATAATGAGTGAATGGTCGGTATCATCAATAATGAGATTCATCCCCGAAAGGCGAATTACTTCGTGTAGCTGGTTACGGCGTTCATTAATATTGCCGTATTTAGGCATGAAGGCACGGATCTCCTTACCCTTTTCCTGTATGGCCTGGGGGGGTAAGTAACGTGAAGTATTTGCAATAGTGGACTCTTCGAGATAAGGATAAATCTCCTGCGAAATGTATAAAATTTTTTTCTGGGACATGTAGCTAATTATCTTAAGTTGTGTACAAAGATAATAAAAAAAATCCACATAATTACAAAATAAAATGGAGGATATTTTTTTAAAATAATGATACGCAATTGCTTGATGCTATTTTGTGCCTTTTCTTGCCAAGAAATAATGCCAATATTTTTCTTATGTGGCAAATATTTTGTTGCTTTGCACTTTAAAAAAGAGATTGATGGAAATCATTAAAACCGTAGTGGATTTAGAGGGGCTGTTGCAAGGTTATCGTCACAGTAATAAAACCATCGGGCTTGTTCCTACAATGGGGGCACTTCACGATGGGCACGCCTCTTTAGTAAGGCGCTGTGTTGCTGAAAACGATATTTGTGTTGTAAGCCTCTTTGTGAACCCCCCCACGCAGTTCAACAACAAAGAAGATTTGCAGTTATATCCCCGAACACCCGAAAAAGACTTTCAGCTGTTGGAAACCATTGGAGCGGATGTTGTTTTTTTCTCCATCCGAAGAGGAGATCTATCCGGAGGCTGATACACGTATTTTCGACTTTGGAAATCTTGTCAAGGTTATGGAAGGACGGTTCCGCCCGGGGGGGCATTTTAATGGCGTTGCCCAGGTGGTGAGTAAACTGTTTCGCCTTTGTAATGCCATGCAGAGCCTATTTCGGGGGGGAGAAAGACTTTCAGCAGCTGGTTATTGTGAGGGAGATGGTGAAACAGTTGAAAATTGATGTAGAGATAGTTGGAGTGCCAATAGTGAGGGAAGCAAGCGGTTTAGCTATGAGCAGCCGGAATCAGCGCCTTTCGGCCGATCAGCAGGGAATAGCCTCTGAGATATACCGTATCTTGAATGATAGTACTCTGATGACTGAACAGCAGTCGCCCTTGCAACTCATTTCTCATGTCACAAGGGAGATAAACAATGTACCCGGTTTGAGTGTTGAATACTTTGAAATTGTTGATGGAAATTCACTGCAGCCTGTTTCATCCTGGCAAGAGTCCGCATATATTGTAGGTTGTACTGCTGTTTTCTGCGGCAATGTGAGATTAATTGACAATATCAGATACAGATAACTTTTATGTTGGTAGAAATATTAAAATCGAAAATACACAGAGCCACGGTTACCGATGCCAATCTGAATTATGAAGGCAGCATAACCATTGACGAGGATCTGATTGATGCTGCAAATATGTTTGTACATGAGAAAGTGGCAGTGGTAAACAACAATAACGGGGGGGAGCGCTTTGAAACATATATCATTCGCGGTGAACGCGGATCCGGTATAATTTGCCTTAACGGGGCAGCGGCGCGTAAGGTGCATAAAGGTGATATTATTATCATCATGAGTTATGCAACGATCCCACTTGAGCAAGCAAAAACATTCCTTCCTACAATAGTCAACCTTGAGGACGGAACCAATAAAATAAAAAGATAGTATTCTTAAACCGTCAGTTGCAGTACCAACTGACGGTTTTTTGCAAATTAAGGTGTATTCCAATAAGCACATCATAAAGATCAGTACGCCTATCCTGTTGAGCCTTCTGGCGCAGAACATCATACAGGTGATAGATACAGCTTTTCTCGGCCGTGTGGGTGAGGTGGAGCTGGGGGGGCATCGGCTTTGGGTGGAGTCATCTATATAGCTTTGTTCACATTGGGCTTTGGTTTCAGCATGGGAAGCCAGATCCTTATAGGACGACGCAATGGAGAAGGTAATTTTGGCAAGATAGGCGATATTGTTATTCAGGGTGCTCTCTTTCTTCTTATACCTGCAATATTACTTGTACCTTTGCTAAGATACGGTGCTGTTAAGTGGCTTCCTGATATGTTGCAGTCAGAAAATGTGGCAAACGCCGCAGCGGAATATCTTAAGTGGCGTATTTTCGGGATTGTGTTCGCGTTTGTCAATGCCATGTTCAGGGCCTTCTATATTGGCATTGCTCGAACTAAAGTGCTTACCGCCAATGCTGTAGTCATGGCTTTGGTGAACGTGGTGTTCGATTACGGGCTTATATTCGGAAATCTGGGGGATGCCCCCCCGGATGGGCATTGGCGGTGCTGCTCTTGCATCAGTAATTGCAGAAGTGTCATCTACTCTTTTTTTTCCTTATCTATACAACTAAAACGGTGGATTTGGAAAAATATGGCTTCAAAAGATCAGGTTTCAATGGCGTGTAGTTAAAAAAGTACTCGATATCTCGATTTTCATGATGGCACAATATCTCTTCTCAATTGTCACCTGGATGCTTTTCTTTGTCTTCATTGAAAACTATATGGGTGAGCGCCCTCTGGCAGTCACAAATATTGTGCGTAGCTTCTACACCATATTCACCATCCCTTCACATGCACTTGGATCGGCAACCAGCACTATGGTGAGCAATACCATGGGGGGCAGGAAAGAGAGACGAGGTGTTTAACCTGATAAAAGAGTCGCGCTCATCAGCCTAATGGTTATGCTGTGTGTTATTGTCGCCGTTTCTGTTTTTCCCCCCCGTGCAATGATTCATATATATACCGATGATCCGTTGCTTATCAGTAATACTGTCAAGCCTCTTTATGTGCTAATATCATCTCTCCCAATCTATAGTGTAGGTTCGGTGTTATTCAGTGCTGTCTCCGGGACCGGAAATACCCGTACTGCTCTTAAGTTTGAGATTTTCACGCTCATTCTTTACCTGAGCTACATGTGGTTTGTTATAGTTTATATGCGCTTTTCAGTAGCTGTAGCCTGGACCACGGAGCATGTTTATTGGGCTCTTCTGACAACACTGTCCTTTATATACCTTCGTAGCGGCAAATGGCGGGACAGACAGATCTGATTCCTGAAATTTATACTATCTTTACCGCCGTGAATGTTACAATGCTGTCATTGCGTTATTGCTTCTGCAAGTTTGTTGGTTATATTGATTCTCGTATGTGGAAAAGTTTTGCTTTTGCATTATTCATATTGTTTGTAGTACCTGAGTTGCAGGCACAAGAGTACCTGTGGAGGCTGGGATTTGATTATTTTTTTCGATAACCGTGAATTTAAAAAAAATCGGCATTCATCGATTCCCAAACCCAGAATGGTATATGGCTGAAACCACAGGGAGGTATCTCATGGGACTCCACCCACACTATTTACGCGGGAGTGAATCTGCTTAAGATACCAGGTGGGGAGAGGCTGTTGATAAAGTGGATATGACTCTTTATTATCAGTACGAAACAGATAGAGTGCTGTTCCGGGCAGGCTCTTTCCCCCCCAGGAAGGAAGTGCTACGGAACTACTCCAGTTTCTTCTTCAAGGATTCTGTGAATAATTTTGTGCCGCTCATGCAGGGAGTATTCTGGCAGATAGGCAAGGAGAGGAATTTTTTTCAATGCATGGATGGACTGGACCGGTTATGCTTCGCCCACTGCAAGGGAGAGCTTTTTTTTCTGGGCTTTTCAGGTAGACTGTCCTCAGCCCATTTGTTTGGCGATTTTCAGTCGTACATGTTTCATTACGCCGGCACATTTCCCGGAAATTCCGCCTATGGTGTAAGTGAGCAGTTACAGGGATTAGCTTCGCTGGGAATAGAGTATGACGGCGATAACAGCTTCAAAGGGTTGTTGACAGCAGGCGTTTTTGCGGGGGGGATGGAACGAGACAGGAAAGCCGTTATAAGTTACTTCCCGGTGGGCTTTACCGCTAGAGCCGATGCCGAGTTTTGGGGGGGTATTGGAACTCGAAATACACTTTATGCCGGAGATCGTAGAATGCGATTTTATTCCCAACACGGAGACAACCTCTATTGGGGGGGTACTCAGTTCCTGCGTGGTTCAACATATATTGAGAGCATGTGGTACGTACGCCTGCTCAATTCAGATCGTGTTACGGCACAGTTTAATCTCAACCTGCACTTTTCCGGGGGGGGCGAGATGCTGTTTCAGCAGGCTTTTTCAGTTTCAGCATCGATAGATAATATTATTAACCCTGTGAAAAAAAGGTTAGTTATCCCTGGATGAGGATTTTTCAATAGTATGTCAATCATCTAAAGTGGCAGTATGAAAAGTTATCGTCAAATGAAGAGTTTTCAATAGAGGAAGTCACTCTCCCCCGGGTTAACGCTTACACCACCAATGTATTAGAATTATAGTCCAGAAAAATGGAAACAGTAAAAGAACAGATAGAAACACTTCGAAGAGAGCTTCATGAACATAATTACAGCTATTATGTCTTGTCGCACCCAACGATCTCTGATTTCGAGTTCGACAGGTTAATGAGGCAGCTTACTGAACTTGAGGCTAAATACCCCGAGTTCTACGATCCTAATTCACCGTCGGTGCGCGTAGGGAGCGATATCAACAAGAATTTCACCCAGGTGGTGCATAGCTATCCCATGCTATCGTTGCAAAACACCTACTCTGAGGGAGAGGCAGCCGACTTTTACAATCGTGTTAAGAGGGCCTTGAATGAAGATTTTGATATAGTATGCGAGCTGAAATATGATGGAACTTCAATATCGCTTATTTACGAAAATGGGAGGCTGATGCGTGCTGTAACACGAGGCGACGGAAAGATGGGCGATGATGTTACCGATAATGTGCGTACAATCCGCAACGTACCTCTGGTACTGAGAGGTGAAAATATACCGCCTTATTTGGAGGTCAGAGGTGAGATATTGATGCCATGGAGCTCTTTTGATGCTCTTAACAGAGAGCGGGCCGAGCAGGAAGAGCCTCTGTTTGCCAATCCCCGCAATGCTGCATCTGGCACGTTGAAAATGCAGGATTCACGAGTGGTGGCTTCCCGCAAACTGGAGTCATTCATCTATTATATGATTGGCGAGGATTTGCCTACGGGCAGCCATTTTAATAATATGGCCCTTGCCCGTACATGGGGATTGAATGTCTCCGATGCAATGAAGAGGTGCAGTACGCTCGATGAAATATTCGATTATCTGAAATATTGGGACAGTGAGCGCAAAAACCTGCCTGTAACAACCGATGGCGTTGTTCTCAAGGTAGATTCAATTTCGCAACAACGAAATCTGGGTTCTACCTCCAAGTTCCCCCCCGATGGTCTATAGCCTATAAGTTCAATGCTGAGCGGGCAGTCACCCGGTTAGAATCGGTCTCATACCAGGTAGGGCGTACCGGGGCGGTCACTCCTGTTGCCAATCTTGAGCCGGTACTGCTTTCAGGTACAACCGTTAAAAGGGCGTCACTCTATAACGAAGATGCCATCCTTGCGCTCGATCTGCATATTGGCGACATGGTGTATGTAGAGAAGGGAGGGAGATTATTCCAAAGATCACCGGTGTGGACAAGGAGTCACGTTTCCTATTAGGCGATAAAGTAACATTTGCCCGTAAATGTCCCGATTGCGCGACACCGCTTGTTCGTAATGAGGACGAGGCAATACACTATTGCCCCCCCAATAGCGAAGGGTGCCCCCCCACGCAGATAAAGGGGCGCATAGAGCATTTTGTCACACGTAAGGCAATGAACATAACCATTGGGCCGGAAAACATCTCACTGCTTTATGAAAAGGGGCTTATTAATGATGCTGCCGACCTGTATTCATTGAGGTTCCACGATCTGGTGAACCTTGAGCGATGGGGAGAAACCAGCGCCAATAATCTTCTTGAGAGCATAGAAAAGTCAAAGTCGGTACCCTATGAAAGGGTCCTTTTTGCTTTGGGAATACGCTTCGTCGGCGAAACAGTAGCACAGAAACTTGCGCATGCATTCCCTGATATAGATGCATTGGCAGAGGCATCATCAGAACAGCTGACTTTGGTAGAAGAGATTGGCGAACGTATTGCACAGAGTGTTATAGATTTTTTTCAGGAATCCCGGCTTTGCCTGTTTCGTTAAACGTCTTCGCGGACACGGATTGCAATTTGCTTTAAGTGAAGATTTAATGGCTTCAAAAACCGATAAGTTGAAAGGGAAGACAATCGTCATAAGCGGAACTTTTGAACTTCATTCGCGTGATGATTATAAAGCAATGATCCTCCGGAATGGAGGAAAGAACAGCGGATCAGTATCAAAAAAACACCGATTATATTCTCGCTGGAGAGAATATGGGGCCGGCCAAGCTGGAGACAGCACGGAAACTGGCATAAAGATTATCAACGAGAAAACATTTCTGGAGATGTTGCAGACAACAGTAGCCCAGTAAGTTTT
>JMBX01000373.1_pt1 | contig 11574 bp, 18 predicted proteins | sample 616521 | NCBI WGS metagenome assembly JMBX01 (sample SAMN02727906, study PRJNA239997) | anaerobic digester metagenome | biome: anaerobic digester; isolation source: mesophilic anaerobic digester inoculated with municipal waste water sludge... | place: Germany: Bielefeld University, CeBiTec ...
CCGTAGCCCACCAAGAATTCCTTAGGCACTTCAAATCCTACATATTTTACGGGAATTTCTACTGTGCGATTGGCCGGTTTATTCAGCAATGTACAGATTTCCAAAGACGCGGGGGGGTTGCGGCTGTGCAGGTTTTTAAAAGGTAACTAAGGGTCAATCCGGTGTCGATAATATCTTCTACAATCAATACGTGTTTGCCTTCAATGCTCTCTTCCAAATCCTTAGTAATGCGCACAACGCCTGATGACTGGGTGGCATCGCCGTAGCTGGAGACAGACATAAAATCGAAAGTTACGGGAGGCGTTAAATGCTTGGATAAATCGCAAAGAAACATCAGCCCGCCCTTGAGGATACAAATTAGTGCGATGGACAGGCCCTCATAATCCCGGGAAATGGCCTGTCCCAATTCTTGAATCCGTCCTTGAATCTGCTCTTCGGAAAGTAGTATGCGTTCAACAATATCCACGGCCTCATCTCCCCCCCAGCATTTTCCTCAATAATACTACTCCCCCCCGAAAAAAGGTCAAGAGAGGGTTTCCCGCACGTAATGTAGAAGTTGCTATAAATGGGGGTTTAAGAATGTCTAGGCTGCGCTGGATCATGAAGGAGCAGCACCCAAAGCAGGCGTCCGAATTAGGGGGCGGCTTTAGGTGTGGGCCCTTTGGTGGCACAACTATTGATTAATAGGGGCGTTACTTCGGTTGCCCGGGGGCGCGAGTTTCTCGGCCGGGATCTGACCGCTCTGCATGATCCGTATTTAATGCGGGATATGGCGGGCGCGGTTGACCGCATCCGGGCTGCGCTGGGGCGGCGCGAAAAGATCGTTATCTACGGAGATTATGACGCAGACGGTCAAACAGCTACGGCCCTTTAATAAGGGGGCCTAAGGCATTGGGCCCATTCCCCCCCGGACTTGTGGGCTACTATTTGCCCCATCGCCTGGAAGAAGGTTACGGTCTGCATCGGGACGCTTTAGCCCTTCTGGCTGAAGAAGCGGGTCTTGTGATTACGGTGGATTGCGGTATTTCTGCTGTAGATGAAATTGCTTACGCCAAGGGACTTGGGCTGGATATAATCGTGACAGATCACCACGAACCGGGTGATGTTATTCCCCCCGGCGGTGGCGGTGTTGAACCCTAAACAGCCGGGCTGCCGCTATCCCTTTAAGGACCTGGCCGGTGTTGGTGTCGCTTTTAAACTGCTGCAGGCGTTGGGGGGGCTTGCTCAAGACGGATGGGCTGCCCTTTGGATTTGGTCGCGCTGGGCACGGTGGCGGATTTGGTTCCGCTGCAGGGAGAAAACCGTATTTTGGCCCATCATGGGTTACGGCGATTAGCCAGAACAGATAATCTGGGTTTAAGGGCGCTCTTGGAAGTCTCAGAGGTCAAGCAGCCTAATGCCGGTGATTTGGGCTTCCGCTTGGGCCCGCGCCTCAATGCCGCCGGCCGCCTGGGCGATCCCGCCAGGGGTGTGCGCCTGCTCATAACGGAAGATGAAGAAGAGGCGAAGGACTTAAGCCTAAAACTGCACTTAGAGAACGGCCTGCGCCAGGAGTTGGAGGAAAAAGTGGTTGATGCAGCCATTGCTACCGTGCAGCGGTACCGGCTGCACGAACGCAGTGCGCTGGTAGTATGGGGGCAAGGGTGGCATCCGGGAGTCATTGGCATTGCCGCATCCCGGCTTGTGGAGCATTATTATCTGCCAACCATCGTCTTGAGTATTGAAGCGGGGGGGAGGCGACCGGGTCAGCGCGCAGCATTGCCGGTTTGGATTTATACGATACTTTAGTTGAGTGTTCCCATTTGTTGTCGCGGTTTGGCGGGCATCCCATGGCCGCCGGCCTCAGTTTGAGTGAACAAAACCTTGTCGCTTTCCAACGTACGTTTGAAGAGTTGTGTGCCGCAAGGCTGGGGGGGCCAGAGGACTACCTGCCGAAATTGTATATCGATGGACGGGCGGGGGGGTTGGGTGATATTACGCCGGATTTAATTCGGGGGGGCTAGAAGATTTGGAACCCCCATGGCATTGGCAATCCGGGACCGCTCTTGCAGGCAGATGTGGCGGTGACCGCCACTAGGGCCGTTGGGCGGGGGGGCAATGAGCACCTCCAGCTTACGGTGCAGGATAAAACGGGCGCACTGCCGGCGATTGCTTTTTCTGCCGGTGATGAACAAGATGCCCTGGAGAAATATGGTGAGGGTGTCAAGATGTGCTTTGTGCCCGCTATCAACGAATGGGCCGGTCAAAAACGGTTCAGCTGCGCTTGCGGGCTTGGCAGCCGGATCAAGGACAGGCGCTGGAACGTGATTATGTTTATAACTGGGTTGTGGAACGGTTTCCCTGGGACTTCACACCTGAGGAGTTGCTCAGCAGCGCCCTGGTTACGGTCGGGCAGCAACCACCCGGGGAGCTGGAGAATCATGTTCAGGTAGATCTCAGGGGGGGACCTGGAATAAAAGTAAGCTGCTGTGCGAGCGGCGCTGCCGCAGCGCACGAACATTAATTGTTGTCAATACGCCTGCGGGGGGGCAGTGGAACTCTGCCGTACGCTGCGCAGGGAGGTACCTGAGGGCCGGGAGTTCATCGGTTTCGAACACGAACGTTTAGATGAGGGGGGGAGAGGGCGGCAGCACAAAAATACAGCTGGGTAGTTTCCACCGGCTATACTGTCGACAGCGGTAAATGGCCTTCCGTATGGCTGTGGGATCCCCCCCCATTGAACGAAACCAATTTTCTAACCTGGTCCGGGGCGGTGCAAGCGGACGGTGAATTAGTAGCAGTTTTTGGGCCCGCAGATGTGCGCCGCGGCCAAAGTTACGTGGGGGGGACAGTTTGCCCCCGATCGGCAGAGTTTGGCTCGCATTTATACACTTTTGCGAAAAGAGGAAGAGCGGGTAAGCCTGGAGTGGGCCTATAAGCAGCTGCGGGCCCTAGGCCTGCTGGGGTCGTTTCCCGTCGCGCTTGGCATTTCCGAATTGGGCCTGTGGGAAGTGGCGGAAAACGCCATAATTTATAGGCCTGCTCCCGCTAGAAAACTAGACTTGAATCAAACAGTTTTGTATAATAAAGTCACAAAGATGCGCAGACAATCATCACAGTATTTGCAGCGTTGTTTGGAAAGGGGATTTTCCAGAATGGACTTAAAAGAGAAAATTAGAGTGATACCGGATTTTCCTAAACCGGGTGTTAGTTTTAAAGATATTACCACCCTACTAAAAGACGGCGAGGCCCTGCGGGCAACGGTGGCCGCCTTTGCGGAGCATTACCGGAATTATAATGTTGATATGATTGTTGGCGTGGAATCCCGCGGTTTCATTCTCGGTGCCCCCCTAGCCTATGAGATGGGCCTGGGTTTTGCCTTAATCAGAAAGCCGAATAAACTGCCGGGCCGGGTTCTTTCGGTCGAATACGATTTGGAATATGGGACGGATCGCCTGGAGATTCACACCGATGCATTTGAGCCGGGCACTCGTGTTCTGCTTGTTGATGACCTATTAGCGACGGGTGGCACCATTTGGGCCGCAACCGAACTCATTCGTAAGCTGGGGGGGAGAGATCGTCAGCCTGGCCTTTCTCATTGAACTTATCTATCTGCAGGGCCGCGCCAGGCTCAGTGATTACGATATTCTGTCTCTGGTCAAGTATGAAGAATAACTAAAGGGAGGGGGGGCGTCGTGGTGGATCTTAACTACCTTCTGGAACGGATCACAGCATATTTTCCGGCCGCGAATGTGGAAGTTATTGCCAGGGCTTTCCACTTTTCTGAGCGCGCCCATGAAGGCCAACTCCGCGAATCTGGCGCCCTTTATTTTGAGCACCCCCCCTACGAGGTCTCTTTGATCTTGGCCGATCTTGAACTGGATGTGGAGACAATTGCCGCCGGTTTACTGCACGATGTTCTGGAGGATACAACTGTCACCCGAGAAGAATTGGAAGAAGCCTTCGGTTCCACCGTTTTGATGCTGGTTGAAGGCGTTACCAAGTTGGAAAAACTGCCCTTCCGCAATCGTTTCGAGCACCAGGCCGAAAATATGCGTAAGATGATCTTTGCCATGGCGGAAGATGTGCGGGTCATTTTGATCAAACTCGCGGACCGTTTGCACAACATGCGGACCTTGAGCCACGTGCCCCCCCGAGAAACAGCTGTCGATTTCCCAAGAAACGTTGGACATCTTTGCCCCCCCTAGCACACCGACTGGGGATCTGGAAGATCAAGTTTGAGATGGAAGACTTGGCCTTCCGTCACCTCTATCCCAATGAATATTATAAGCTGGTGGCCGAGATCGATCGCAAGCGCCAAGAGCGCGAAGGGGATCTACAGGAAGTAATGGATATCATTGTTAGGCGTTTAGCGGAGGTTGATATGGCCTGCGATATCCAAGGCCGCCCTAAACATTTGTATAGTATTTATCAGAAAATGAAACGCCAGAACAAGAATCTGGATGAAATCTACGACCTGATGGCGATCAGAATCATTGTGGAGACGGTGCGGGAGTGCTACGCAGTTTTGGCATAATTCACGCCCTGTGGAAGCCCATTCCGGGCAGATTTAAGGACTTCATCGCGGTGCCTAAATCAAATCTTTATCAGTCTCTGCATACAACGGTCATGGTACCCCCCCACGGCGAACCTTATGAAATTCAGATTCGCACCTGGGATATGCACCGGACGGCAGAAAAAGGGGGGGTCGCCGCTCACTGGATGTATAAAGAAGGACGCAGTAAGGGCGTTACGGATGAGGCCAAGGTGGGTTGGCTGCGCGAGGCCATCGAATGGCTGCAGGAGATGAAGGATCCCCCCCAAGAGTTTATGGACACATTAAAAATTGATCTCTTTGAGGACGAAGTCTTTGTTTTCACCCCCTAAGGGCGATGTGAAATCTTTACCTAACGGGGGGCCACACCGGTGGACTTCGCCTTTGATGTCCATACTGATGTGGGCCTCAGCTGTTTTGGCGCTAAAGTCAACGGGCGCATCGTGCCTTTAAATTACGTGCTTAAGAACGGGGGGGATTACGTTGAAATCCTTACAAGCAAAACAGCTGATCCCACCCGGGATTGGCTCGGTTTTGTCAAAACATCCAAGGCCCGCAGCCGCATTCGTTCCTGGCTGAAAGAAGAACAGCGGGAAGAAAACCTCGGCAGAGGCCGTGAATTGCTAGAACGGGAAGTTAGAAAGACGGCCCATGACGCCCGGGAAATTTTAAGCGAAACCAATCTTAAGCAGACGGCGCAAAAATATGGCGTAAGTTCGTCTGAAGAGCTGTTGGCCAGCGTTGGTTCGGGCCGTATTAAAGCTAGTCAGGTGCTGCAAAAACTTACCGGCCAAGATACCCCCCCGAGCGCCGCAGGTATCCTGAAGTCAGCAGTAAAAACGTAGGGAGGCTACGGGCGGGGTGGAAGTGGAAGGGTAGATAACCTGCTGGTCCGCTTTTCTAAGTGCTGTAACCCTGTGCCCGGTGATGCAATTATCGGTTATATTACTCGCGGCAGGGGGGGAATATCGGTCCATCGGGCCGATTGCCCCCCCAACGTGGCTAACCTAGATTTGGATACGGGTAGGCAAATCGAGGTTAAGTGGAACGCGGCGGAGTCAGATTCGTATCCTGTGGAAATAGAAATTGAAGCGCTGGATAAGCCCAACCTGCTCACAAGTATAATGAATGCCCTTTCCGAAAAGAAGACAAGTGTGGAGGCTGTCACGGCTCGAACCAGAAAGCATGAATCGGCCATGATTCAGCTTGTTTTGGAAATCCATGATGTGGAACATTTAAATACGGTGATGGGGGACGCTGCGCCAAATAAACGGGGGGGTACTCAATGTTTATCGCGCAACTCCCACTTAGGAATTAAGGATGATGTTTTGTGCGTGCAGTTATACAGAGGGTGCAGCGGGCAAGTGTGAATGTTGAGGGGAAAAATATAGCTCGGATTGACAAGGGGGGGCTATTGGTGTTTTTAGGTGTCGGCTGCGAAGATACTGAGACAGAATGCGAATATATGGCCGAGAAAATTGCTTTTTTTGCGTGTTTTTCCCGATGCGCAAGGTAAAATGAATCTCAATGTACAGCAGGTGGGCGGAGCGGTCCTTGCGGTCTCGCAGTTTACGCTTTACGGTGATGCCCGCCGCGGAAGAAGGCCTAGTTTAGCGATGCTGCGCCCTCCGAGGAGGCGAATGGGCTGTATGGCGTCTTCGTCGATATTTTGCGCAGCAAGGCGTTCAGGTCCGGACCGGTGTCTTTCAGGCGCACATGGAAGTGGAGCTGCTCAATGATGGACCGGTAACAATTCTTTTAAGCTCGGGGGGAGAATTTTAAATGAATGTGCAAAAATTTCTGTTGGGTGCCATGATGGCTAACTGCTACGTTGTTTACAATCAGCGCGAAGCGGTGATTGTTGATCCGGGTGGGTCCTCCCAGGCAGTGCTCGATTTTTGCAGGAACAGCAGCTGCAGGTGGTGGCGATTGTGAATACGCACGGACACGCCGATCATATCGCGGGCAATGCTTGGTTTATGGAAAAGACAGGTGCCCCCCCTGCTGATTCACGCGGAAGAAGAAGCCTACCTAGCTGATGGAGCCTTAAACTTGGCTCATATGATTCGGCAGGACTTGCCGCCCCCCCTTAACGGCGGATCGGCTGCTGAAGGACGGTGACACAATCGCGCTGGGTACAGGTAAGCTGGAGGTGCTGCATACACCCGGGCATTCACCCGGGAGCATCTCTCTTTATTTTCCCGGATCTGTAATCTGCGGCGACACTCTGTTTAAGTCCTCGGTGGGCCGCTGGGATTTGCCCCCGCGGCAGTCACGCGGTGCTGCAGGAAAGCCTGCTTAGGCTGGCGCGTTTGCCGCTCGATACCGTTGTTTACCCCCCCGGCCACGGTGACAGTACCACAATTCGGGAAGAAATCAAAACAATCCATTCTTGTAATGGTTAGGAAGTGTGTTCTATTACCGTTCCCTTTCATTTTGCAGAGGAAAGTATTGAAATAGATGCCGCTCCGGACCTAATCCCCCCCACGATTGAGGCGGCTGTTCGCTCTTTGGTTCCCAATGTGAAATTTGGCACCGGCCGCAGGCTTAACGCCCGGGCGATCTGGCGCGCCCAAGGCTTGGCCGTCTTTGTGTCACTTGCCGGTGGCGAATCTTGGGACTGCCTTGATACGGAAATTTTAGATGACGGTTATGGCGAAACGGACCGGCGCAGGCGCGGCAAAGAGCGGGTTCGCTTAGGCGTGCGGCGTGTCATAGAACGGACTTTTGGGCTTTCTGCCGGCCCTTGGGGGGGTATTCTGACCGGGGGGTTAGGCCGACTAAGCTCGTTCACTCCCTGTTCGACAGGGGGTTTTCTCAAGCCAAGGTCCGCCATCTTTTGCAGGAAGTTTACGGGGGGGTTTTCCCGGACAAAATAGCGCTGCTTGAAGAGGTAATTATTGAACAAAGGCGTCATTTTTTTACCCAATCCCAATAATCCCGTCAGCATTTATGTGGGCATTCCTTTTTGCCCCACGCGCTGCACATATTGTTCTTTCGCTGCTTACCCCCCCTGGCGTCCCACGGACATCTCATGTCCGCTTTTCTGCAGGCGCTGCGGCTGGAGATTCTGGCCGTTGGTTCACTACTGCGGGAGAGTGGTGTGCAGGTGGAATCAATCTATCTCGGCGGCGGTACGCCAACAACTGTTCAAGGTGGAAAGCTCGTTGAACTGCTAGCTTTGATCGATGCGGAACTAAAAACAGCCCATACCCGCGAATATACTGTGGAAGCGGGTCGTCCCGAGACTTTGGGCGGTGAAACTCTGGCCGTTTTGAAAGATGCGGGTGTGAATCGCATCTCGATTAATCCCCAGAGTATGCACGATCAAACGCTGCACGCGATTGGGCGCCGCCATAGTGTGGAGCAGATCCGCACCGCCTTCGGACAGGCGCGCCGGGTGGGTATTCCAATCATTAATATGGATATTATTTAGGCTTGCCGGGCGAGAAACCGGCGCATGTGGAACAAACACTGCAGGAGATTGCCGCTCTAGGCCCGGACAACCTGACTGTGCACAGCCTGGCGCTTAAGCGAGCTTCCGTTCTAAAGCGGGAGCAGGCTTATCTGCAGGTAGCCCAAGAGCAGGGCGAAATGATGGCTGCCCTCAGCAGAAAATATGCGCTGGCGTGGGCAATGAAGCCCTACTATTTATACCGTCAGCGTTATATCCTCGGTGACTTGGAAAACGTGGGCTATGCCCGGCCCGAGAAAGAATGCTTGTACAATATTCAGATGATGGAAGAAAGGCAGACTATCATTGCCCTAGGCGGCGGGGGGGGATCACAAAACTGGTCAAGCCCGATCAAACATTAACCAGGCTTATAAACGCAAAATGCCCAGCAACTTACACCCAGCGGATTCATGGCGATCTGGGGTCGAAGATTAACCAGATCCGCCAGCATTTGCTTGTTTGACAGCGAACCGCATTTCAAGTACAATTAGCATGTTGGTCTTTTGCAAAAAGGAAAGGATTGGTCTTATGTTTTTTTCAAAAGATGCGGCAGCAAATGAAAGTTGTAATTATAGTGGTTGTTGTGGCCATGGCCGGCGGTTTGCTGTGGGCGGGCGGAACCTCGCTTTTTGGATCCAGGCGTAAACAACAGCCCGCGTTAGCCACCGTTGCAACAGTGAACGGCGAGGGTATTACGCAGTATGATTTGCATTATACTTTTCTAAATAATCTGCAGCGCATTGAGCAGGAGCAGGGGGGATTTTGCCTGCCGGCAGCCACGAAGCCGTTAAATTTCAGGCACTGCAGTCCTTAATTGAGACCACTATTATTAGACAGGAAATAGCCAATCGGGGGGGCTCACCGCTTCCGAAGGGGGGGAAGTCAAGGAGGAATTACAGACTCTCATCGATTTATTCCCCAGCGTTGACGATTATAAGGCGCAGTTGAAGATGGCGGGGGGGATAGAGGAAGATCTGCTCAAAGCCCAAATCGCGCAGGATATTCAATTCAAAAAACTCAAAAGGGAAATCATCGGTGATTTACCCATTGAGGATAGTGAAATTAAAGAAGCATACGAAGAGGTTCGCCCCAGCCACATCTTAATTCTCCCCCGATGATGACACTGAAGAAGGCTGGGCGAAAGCGGAGGCCAAGGCCTGGCAGATCCATGCCGAGGTGGACGCTGATAATTTCGCGGAATTGGCCCAAAGCTATTCCGAAGACTCCAGCGCGGAGCGCGGAGGGGGGGATATCGGCTATATTTCTCGCGGCCAAACGGTGCAGGAATTTGAAGCAACCGCTTTTGCACTTGCTTTAGCTGAAATCAGCGAACCGGTTCGTTCTCAGTTCGGCTATCATATTATCATGCTCACGGATCGCAGGGATGCGGAGGGTGAAGAGTTTGAGAAAGCCAAACCTAAAATTATAGAGGCGCTGCGCGGGGGGGAAAAGGGTCAAGATGACTTGGTGGCTTGGTTCGAGGAGGTACGGGAACAGGCGGACATTATCTACACCGATTACCAGATGAACGCCTTCGAGCAAGTGCGTTTAGGCAATTATGAAGATGCCATCCATTACTATAAGCTGGCCATCGAGGAACAGCCCGGCAACGGTTATCTTTATGCATCCTTGGGTAATGCGTACCGCGAGTTGGAGGATTTGGAGGCGGCAATTGAACAGTATCAGCTGGCGCTGGAGCAATTCGGCAGTGATTATTCGCTCCATATGAGCTTGGGTGAACTGTACCAAGAGGCGGATCGGGAAGATGAAGCGGTGCAGTCGTATCTGCGGGCTTCCGAACTTGCCCCCCCAATGATATCTACGCCCAATTGCTCGCTTATAACAGCCTAAGCCGCATGGAACGCTACGAGGATGCCAAAATTATTGAAGAGCGCATCGCCGCATTTCAAGAGCGGCAGGCGGCATTGTTAGAGGCTCAAAAAGAGGGGGGAGCCTGCGGAAACAGAACCATCCGAGGAGGCAGAAATGCCATCGGAGGAGGTGCCGGGTTGGGAGGCGGAAACGCCACCGGAAGATGAACGGGCCGCAACTGAGTAAAGATAAGGGCGAGTGGTGGCCAACATCACTCGCTTTTTTGCATAAGGAAAGGGGGGGAACCAAAGATGACGTTAGCGACAAGGCCCAGGGGGGGAACGAACGATATTCTGCCCGCGGAAGCGGAACTTTGGTGGAAGTTGGAAGAACAGATTAGAAGAGTGTGCCATATTTACGGTTATGGCGAACTGCGTACGCCCATGTTTGAGCATACCGAACTGTTTCAAAGGGGTATTGGCGATACAACAGACATTGTGGAAAAGAAATGTACACTTTTATAGATCGGGGCCAGCGCAGCTTGACACTGCGGCCGGAGGGTACCGCCCCCCCGTAGTGAGGGCTTTTTGGAGAATAAGTTAGACAGTGGGCCACTGCCCGTGAAACTTTTCTACTACGGCCCCCCCATGTTCCGTTACGAACGGCCTCAAAGCGGTAGGTATCGGCAGTTCACTCAGTTCGGCTTTGAAGCCTTGGGTTCGGATGATCCGCTTTTGGATGCGGAAAGCATCGCCCTACCTTTGGAATTGTACGAAGCTTGCGGCTTGAGCGGCTTTGAGGTTGAACTAAACAGTATAGGCTGTCCGCAGTGCCGAGGCTCTTACCGCGCTGAATTGGTGGCCTATTTTGAACCGCATCAAGAGCAGCTCTGCAGCAGCTGCCAATCCCGTCTGTACCGTAATCCCCCCCTTCGCCTGCTGGACTGCAAAGCGGAAGGATGCCGGAAGATCATTGCCGGGGCCCCCCCCGATATTCGTGAACACCTGTGCCCCGATTGTGCTGAACATTTCCGCCAGGTGCGCAACTATCTTGATATTTTGGGAATTGCTTACCGGATCAACCCCCGGCTGGTACGGGGGGGTTTTGACTATTATTCACGCACAGTCTTTGAAGTGATCTATGCGGATTTGGGTGCACAAGATGCTATCGGCGCGGGCGGCCGTTACGATGGCCTTGTGGAAGAATGCGGCGGCCAACCCACTCCGGCAGTGGGCTTTGCGGTAGGAGTGGAACGGCTGCTTCTGGCCCTGCAGGCGCAGCATAAATTGGAGCAGGTACCCAAGCGGCCTGCCGCGTATTTAGTGCATTTTGGCGGAGAAACAAAGATTGAAGCTGCCCGGGTAGCTCATGAATTGAGAAACGGGGGGGTTATGGGTCGAAATAGATTATCTCAACAGGAGCATGCGTGCCCAGATGAAGGCCGCCGATAGGCTCAAGAGCTACTATGTTTTGATTTTTGGTGAAGAGGAACTGGCGGCCCGCCAAGTGCTAGCGAGAAACATGGAAGATGGAGAACAAAAATTGTACGATTTACAGAAGTTGGAGCAGCTTATTAATATCTTAGGAGAGTGTGCACAATGACGGGCTGGAAAAGAACGCATCATTGCGGGCAGTTAAGAAAAGAAAATGTGGGTGACACGGTTGTTTTGAACGGATGGGTTAATCGGCGCCGCGATCTGGGGCAGGTAATCTTTTGGATTAAGGGATCGTTCAGGGCTTGTGCAGGTCGTGCTGGATCCCGAACGGTTAGGTG
>JMBX01000374.1_pt1 | contig 11522 bp, 23 predicted proteins | sample 616521 | NCBI WGS metagenome assembly JMBX01 (sample SAMN02727906, study PRJNA239997) | anaerobic digester metagenome | biome: anaerobic digester; isolation source: mesophilic anaerobic digester inoculated with municipal waste water sludge... | place: Germany: Bielefeld University, CeBiTec ...
TTTTTATTAAAAAAAATAATATGATATAATCAAACAGTGGCAAAATTAGATAGCCAGAATAAAATAATATAAATATATAATTTGGTAATAATAAAAATGAAATTATTTTAATAAAAATCTAGGAGGTAAATTTATGTTTACATTTTGCATAAAAGACCATGAATATTCTCATATTCACTTTATTGGAATAGGGGGAATTAGTATGAGTGGTTTAGCGGAAATTTTATTGACTGAAAACTATAAGGTTTCCGGTTCAGATGCAAACAATACCCATATAGTAGAAAGATTGAAAACTCTAGGAGCTGATATATACATAAATCATAATGAGGCCAATATTGGGGGGGATGCTGATTTAGTAGTATATACAGATGCTATTTCTATGGATAATGTGGAATTAAATACTGCAATGAATAAAATATACCAGTAGTAGATAGGCTACTTTTTAGGCGCCTTAATGAAAAATTATACAAATTCCATTGCCATATCTGGCACCCATGGTAAGACTACTACAACCAGCATGATGGCTACCATATTAAATCGTTCATCTCTAAACCCTACAATATTATTAGGTGGCAATTCAGATGAAATTGGTGGAAATGTAAAATTAGGAAGTAAAGACTATTTATTAACAGAGGCTTGCGAATATAAGGGAAATATTTTAAAATACTTTCCCACTATGGCAGTAATTTTAAATATGGAAGAGGACCATTTAGATTATTTTAAAAACATCACCCATATTGTAGATACCTTTGTAGGCTATGGAGAAAATATTCAAGAACAGGGTTTTCTAATTATAAATATGGATGATAAAAATGCCTATAGGGTAATAGAAAATACTAATGCCAATATAATAGGTTTTGGGATCCATAATAGTGCAGATTATTCCTGTGAAAATATTATTTTTTTTCCGAGGAAGGCTATTCTAGTTTCATATTAAATATTAAGGGAAAGGGTAAATACCCTGTAAGACTAAATGTAATGGGTATGCACAATATATATAATGCATTGGCCAGTATTGCAGCTACTCACACTCTGGGAGTGCCTATTGAAATTATATTAAGGGCCTTAGGAGAATATGGAGGTACCCATAGGAGATTAGAAGTAAAGGGAATTATTAATGGTATTAAAATTATAGACGACTATGCCCATCATCCTACAGAAATTAAGGCTTCCTTAAAGGCATTAAAGAATTCTAATTATAACGAATTATGGTGTATTTTCCAGCCCCCCCATACCTACACTAGGACAAAATATTTATTAAATGATTTTGCTACTGCCTTTTCCGATGCAGATAAGGTGATTATTCCAGATATATATGCTGCTAGGGAAAAGAATACCGGACTAATTCATTCCGTAGATTTGGTAGAAGCCTTAATAAAAAAATGGTGTAGATGCTAAATACATCTCTTCCTTTGAGAGTATTGAAAACTTCTTATTAGAAAATGCCAAACCAAATGATATTATAGTAACTATGGGCGCAGGAAATGTATATACCATAGGAGATACTATTTTGGAGGCAAAGGAAAAGAAAGCTATTTAATCCCCTAATTTTTAGGGGGGTTTTTTTACTTTATATAATGTTTCCAACAAATTCTTAGTCTCTAAGGAATTGGGAATATAATAGGATAATAGTTTTCCATTAATTCTTTTATACTCACTTTCTCCAGGTAGGATTTGAAATTTAAAATCTTCTGTTTTAATACCTATAACCTTAGTGGCATAATTTATCCCATCTAATAATTTAATATCTGTTTCAATATGTTCAAATCCTTTTTTTTACTACTATGGGAAGTTTATGAGATAGGGTTTTATCTATAAAAGATTTTAAAATTCCTGTTGAGATTTAATTCTTCCCAAATCTCCATCTATATATCCGGATTTGCCTTTATTGCCTTTTCTATATCTTAGGAAATTCAAAGATTGTTTCCCGTCTAATATTTGCTTCCCCCTCAGGAATATTTATATATAGTGGAGGGGGGGTTGCAGTGGGGGGGTCCTTATATACCATATGAAAAGGTACTACTACCTCTATGCCTCCTAGGGAATCTACAATGCTTTCCACTCCCCTATAATCCATAATTATATGATGATGAATTGGCACATCTCCTAATGTATAAGATACTGCCTTTTTTTACCCCCCCTGAAATCCCATGGCTCCCATATATAGCATTTATTTTTCGCTGTTCTCCTTGATTATACCCCCCCTTCTATGAATATAGGTGTCCCTAGGTATGGATATAAAATCTATATTTTTGTCTTCTGGATGAAAAGATGCAAGTATTATGGTATCAGTGCGAATATCTTCTAAACCTACAATTAGGGCATTGATTCTTTTGCTATTTTTAAAGGACTCTTCTAAGGAACTGTAGCTTTCTTCTTTTTTTAATTACTTCCTTTTTATTTTCTTCCCTGCTATTTACTTTTTCACTAGATTTATTTTCTTTTATAATATTCATATTGTTTAAACTTTCTTCCCTATAAATTTTAGTATAAGAATGAGAGCCTAAATATATGGCCGAAATAAAAAAAATATAATGGACAAAATAAAAGTCTTCCAAAAACTTTTCATATGGTACCACCTTTCTGAGGCATTTTAATTTATTGTGTCCATTATAGAATTTTATATAATATGTAAATAAAAAAAATGTCATTCTGAGCCTAAGCGAAGAATCTCTAAATATCTTAAAATTAAGATCCTTCACTTCGTTCAGGATGACAAATATAATCAAACAGCAAATGTACTTGGAATAATTATTCTATATAAATTCTATCTAGAATAATCAAAGAACCCCTTTACCAGTTTTTCTGCCTAAATATCCACCTCTTACCATTTTTCTCATTAATGGATGTGCTCTGTATTTGGAATCTCCAAATTCAGTATATAGTACATCCATAATAGCTAAACATACATCTAATCCAATTAAATCTGCTAAAGCTAGGGGTCCCATTGGATGATTGGCGCCTAATTTCATAGCCTCGTCTATATCTTCTGCTGAGGCTACTCCATCTCCTAATATGCCTACAGCTTCGTTAATCATAGGAATAAGTATTCTATTTACTACAAAGCCTGGAGCCTCCTCTACTTTTACTGGAGTCTTGCCTAATTTTTTTTGGACAATTCCATTATTTTTTTTCTTCTGTTTCTTCTGAGGTTCCTAGACCCTTTATAACTTCTACTAATTTCATTACTGGCACTGGATTAAAGAAATGCATACCTACTACTTTATCTGGTCTATTGGTAGCTGCAGCTATTTCAGTAATAGATAGTGATGAAGTATTAGTTGCCAAAATAGCATCTTCTTTACAGATTTCATCTAATTCTTTAAAAGTTGCTGTTTTAATATCCATATCTTCTGCTATGGCTTCTATAACTAAATCACAGTCTTTTAAATCCTTATAGTCTGTTGTAATTTCAATTCTATTTAATATATTTTTCTTATCTTCTTCTGTAATTTTTTTCTTTTTTTAACTAATCTTCCTAAACTCTTGTCTAGGGCTTTTAAACTACCTCTAGGATTAGATTCATCAATGGACCTTACCCACATAATCACATCATAATCTTTTTCCGCAAAAATTTGAACTATACCTGAAGCCATAGTTCCTCTTCCTAATATTCCTATCTTTTGCATAAAAGCACCTCCACTATTATTTTAATTTATAATTTGGATTACGTTTTTCTAAAAAAAGCAGTCATTCCTTCTTTTTGATCCTCTGTTGCAAAACACAATCCAAATAAATCTCTTTCTATTGCCATAGCTGTTTCCATATCTACATCTATACCACGATTGATGGAAGTCTTGGCAAATCTAACAGCAATTTGCCCCTTTTCACTTATACTCTTAGCCATAGCTAAGGCCTCTTCCATTAATTTATCTACTGGTACTACTTTATTTACTAAGCCTATTCTATAGGCCTCTTCTGCATTTATCATATCAGTAGTAAAAATCAATTCCTTTGCTCTTCCCATACCTACTAATCTAGATAATCTCTGAGTTCCTGCAAAACCCGGAATAATTCCAAGGCCTACTTCCGGTTGCCCGAATTTAGCTTTTTCAGAGGCTATTCTAATATCACAACACATAGATAGTTCACAGCCACCACCTAGGGCAAATCCATTTATTGCAGCTATAATAGGTTTTTCCATTAATTCAATTTTTCTAAAAACACCTAAGCCTAAATCTGCAAATTCTCTAGCTTGAAATACATCCATATCCTTCATTTCTCCAATATCTGCACCAGCTACAAAGGCTCGTCCTTCTCCTGTTAATATTACTATATGTATTTCTTCATCTTTTCTATAATATCCATTGCCTTGTCTAGCTCTTGTAAGACTTCTGTATTTAGTGCATTTAGTGCCTCTGGTCGATTAATAGACAATATTCCAATATTTTCTTCCCTTTTAAATACTAGATTTTTAAAATCCATACTATCCCTCCCTACTATTCTATATTATCAAAGTTTTTAGAATAAAACAATAGAGGATTGTTAATAAAATAACAACCCCCCTTATTTACCTAATAATTTAAACATATTTTTCTTATATTCTTCCACACCTGGCTGATCAAAAGGATTTACCCCCCCTAATAAGTATCCAGATATGCTACAGGATTTTTGGAAGAAATATATTAGTTTTCCAAAATAATATTCATCCATACTAGGTATATCAATTATTAAATTTGGTACATTCCCATTAGTATGGGCCATTACTGTACCTTCAAAAGCTTTTTTTTATTTATATAATCTATGGTTTTCCCTTCTAGAAAGTTTAATTTGTCTAAATTGTCTTCATCCTTTTTTTACAGCTAAATCTTTCTTAGGTTTTTCTATATTTAGTGTAGTTTCAAATATATTTCTCCTGCCATCCTGTATCCATTGTCCCATAGAGTGTAAATCCGTAGTAAAGTTCACAGAAGCAGGTATATGCCCTTTCCATCCTTGCCCTCGGACTCACCAAATAATTGCTTCCACCATTCTGATAAATAGTGTAAACTAGGCTGATAGTTTACTAGTATTTCAATTATTTTTCCCTTATTATAAAGTATATTTCTAAGGACTGCATATTCGTAAGCAGAGTTTTCATATAGATTTGGATTAGAATACTCTTCCATACCAGATAAAGCACCTTCCATAATTTTATCTATATCTAATCCTGAAACAGCTATAGGTAGCATACCTACTGCTGTAAATATGGAATACCTTCCTCCTATATCATCTGGAATAATAAAGGAGGCATAGCCTTCCTTATTAACTAATTCTCTTAGGGCACCTTTATTTTCATCTGTAGTAATATATATTCTTTCTCTTGCCTCTTCTTTGCCATATCTTTCTTCCATATATTCCTTAAAAATTCTAAAGGCTAATGCAGGTTCTAAAGTGGTGCCTGATTTAGATATTACATTAATACTAAAATCTTTGTCTTCTACTAATTCCAGCAAATCTAGTATATAATCACTACTTATATTATTTCCTACATAATAGATTTCCGGAGTTTTTCTTTTTTTTAGAATCTAAATTATTATAAAAATTGTGATTTAGAGCCTCTATACAAGCCCTAGCTCCTAAATAGGAACCACCAATGCCTATTACTATAAGGCATTAGAATTTTTGAATTTTATTTGCTGCCAATTTTATTTTCAAATTCTTCTCCATTGTAAGTTTTGGATAATCCATCCAGCCTAAAATCTTTCCAGGTCCCTTCTTATCATGGAGAAACTTATGAGAAATGTCTAAAAAGGCAGTAAATTTTCTATTTCATTTTCCTCTGTAAAGCTATTGGAATAATCTAATTTAATTTTGTTCATTTCAAACCTCCAATTTATAATTTTTAAAAAGGCCTTAGAATTTCCATCCTAAGGCCTTTTCTAATTCAATACTTCCATCAAAACCATGGCTAAATCGTCTTTTTGTTCCCCCCCATCTAATCTTTCTACATTATAAACTATTTTATTTAATATATCTTCTTCATTTTCCTCTATAATTTTAATACCCCCCCATCTATTTCAAATTCTTCCCCCCCGTGAATATTTTTCGCCTCTGTAATTCCATCGGTGTAGAATAATATTTTATCCCCCCCTGGACTTAATTTTATTTCCTCTTCTGTATAATCTACCTTATTGAAAATTAAGGAAATGGGAAATCCATTAGTTTTTAATAGGGAAATTTCTTCATCATTGATTTTAATAGGCACACAATTATGGCCTCCATTAGAATATTTAAAACTTCTATCCTTTGTATTAAATACTCCATAGAATATGGTAAAATATTTGTCCGTATCTAGATCTAATGCAATAAATTTTTGGTGCAATTCACTTAGGGCTCTAGATGGGCTTAATATATCGTCTTTAATAGCTCTCATAGTTTGCCTTACAAACATAGTCATCATAGAGGCTGTTACTCCATGGCCTACTACATCGCAAATATATATGCCTATATTGTCCTCATCTATATAATAGATATCAAATATATCCCCCCCACTTAACATTTCACAGGCTTATAAAGATATTCTATTTGCAAATTACCATATATGCCAGCCTTAGGCAATATTCTATGTTGAAGTCTTTTGGCAAATAGTAGATCATTGCTCATTTTAGTATTTTTTTTCGATTAGTTCTAATTCTAGTTTTCTTTCTCTAGTTACATCTCTAAATACTTCAACAGCTGCTATTACTTGTCCATGACTGTCCAATACTGGGGGGGAGGACTTTACAGTAAAATATCTTCCCTGTATAATCTCTTCCTTCTGTATGGTCTCCCTAGTTTCTATACTCCTTCGTGATATACAAAACCACAAGGTTTTATTTGCCCTGTGCTATATAGCATTTCATCCCTACAATATTGTCTCCTAAGGAATCTTTCATAGATTTATTTGCATAAAGTATATTGCCATCATAGTCTATTACTCTTACCCAATCTGCCATACTTTCTAATACTTGATAATTTAAATTACTATATTCTTCAATCTCTTTACTTAAAAGACCAATCTCTTCTCTACTAAGCATAGCATCACCTACTAAAAATATTAGGTACTTTGCTTTATAATATCATAACGGAATTTAAAACACAAAGTTTTTTTGTATAATATGTCAGGTAGAAATTAAATTGAATTGTTCGACAAAATATATTATAATTAAAATTAACAAGGGGGGGATTATTTTGGAAAACAAAAAAAATAATAGTTTAAAAAACAAAAATTTCTAATATATACTTTAATAATTGTATTTTTAAGTATATCTATATCCAATATTATATTTCATTTAATTGAAATTGATACAAGCTTTAGTCCAAAAATGGCTATCCTAATTTCAGCCATTGTAAATATGTTGATTATAGGGATTATTCTCTATATTGTATTTAATAAAGTAGTTGGTTCTTCCTTAGAGCGGTTGCTTTTAGATATTGAAAGAATTGCAAAAGGGATTATACTGCAATAAAAGAGATAAAGGGTATAAAGGAAATACCTGAGATTAGTGAATCTCTAAATCAAATAGTAGAAAATGGCAAAAATGTAGCCATAGGTGTTAAATCTAGTTCTGATGTACTATCCCAAAATGCAGAAGATTTATCCTTTGTTATTGAAGATACTACTGTAGCTGTAGAAAATATAGCCCAGTCTGTAAATGAAATAGCAAGAGGCTCTGAAGATACCTCTAAAAATATTAATGAATTAAGTGAAGCCATTTCTGTTTTAGATCAATTGTCTCAGGATACAGATAATTATGCAGGACAGGCTACTGAATTATCTATTTTTATGGCTAAATCTGCCCAGGAAGGTAGTATTGCCTTAGACAATATTCTAGAAATGATTAATTCCATAGAGGAAAATACTAAGAACACCTCTACAATAATCGAAGAATTAAATAATCAAATTAAAAGCATTGATAATATTGTACTTATTATTAACGAAATCGCAGAGCAAACTAATCTTTTAGCATTAAATGCCGCCATAGAAGCAGCTAGAGCTGGAGATGCAGGAAGAGGATTTGCAGTTGTAGCAGAGGAAATCAGCAAATTGGCAGATGCTACCCATACTTATTCCCAAGAAATATCCTCTATTACTCAAAATGTTACTAATAGCAGTACCAATGCAGTTAGCAGTGTAGATGAAGTAATAGATGTAGTGCAAGAAAGTGTAGTAAGAGCTACAGCTACTAAAGAATCCTTTAATTCCCTATTATTAGCCATTGATCAAATAAATGCAGCTATAATAGAAATTACAGAAACTGCAGGGGAAGTCAGAAATAATAGTGGATATATATTGGAAAGGGCTACAGAAATATCCGCCATATCAGAAGAAACTACAGCAGCCTCTGAAACCAGTGCTGCTGCAACAGAATCCAATTTGGCAGCTATGGAAGAAATAACTGCTTCTATACAAAATCTATCTAGCATAGCTCAAGAACTACATGATATTATAGCTCATATTAACGCTTAATAGCTAACTTTAGTTTCCTTTTCTTCTAAATACCTGGCTATGGCATATATAAAATCAGATAGTCGATTTACATATTTCACTACTTTAGAATCGATTTCTGCATGGCCTTGGAGAGTGATTATTCTCCTTTCTGCCCTTCTACATATGGTGCGACAAAGATGTAGATGTCCTGAAGCTTTGCCAGAGCCAGGTATTATAAAACCAGTGGGATTGTTTAATAATCCCATATACTTGTCTATATTCTTCTCTAAAAATTCTATATCCTCTTCTATTACATGATGCTTTATTTTTCCCTTATCCTCTGTGGCTAAAATAGATGCTACTGTAAAGAGTTTGTTTTGCACCTGTTCTATTAAATTATATATTTCATCATCTTCTATATAATTTTTGCAAGTCCTAGGGCAGAAACCAATTCATCTATGGTGCCATAGGCCTCTACTCTAACATCGTCCTTAGACACTCTTTTATTATCAAATAAACTAGTAGTCCCCCCCTTATCTCCTGTTTTAGTATATATATTCATAATATTCACCTCGAAAATGTATTTATTATAAATATACCCAATTAATATATATTAAAAATCTTTTGGAGGTCTCGGCCCATAGTATTGATAATAGTCTACTTTTATTCTGCCATTGTATAGTTTTCTCCTTCTGCTAGCTTCCTTCCCATAGAGCTTTTCAAAGTCCTCGTTGGAAGTCAGTATATATATAGAATAGGTATCTAATTTTTTTTGAAAATTTTCCCCATATCTATATACAATTCTTCTATTTCCTTTTTATTGCCAAGTCTTTCTCCATAAGGTGGATTAGATATTATTACTCCATATTGATCATTTATTTTTAAATCCCTTATATCCTTCACTATAAATTTAATATCTTCTTCTAAACCAATATTTTCTGCATTTTCCTTAGCTGCTTTAATGGCTTCCTTATCTATATCGCTACCTATAATATTTAGTTTGTCTTCATTCATTACCTCCCAGGCTGTTCTCCTAGCATCATGCCAATATTCCCTCTTTACTCTAGGCCATTCTTCTGATGCAAAATTTCTATTTAAACCTGGAGCCATATTTTTGCCAATCATGCTGCTTCTATAGGAATGGTGCCAGAACCACAAAAAGGATCTAATAATAATCTATCCTTATTCCAATAGCTTAATTGAACCAATGCTGCAGCTAGAGTCTCCTTTAAAGGTGCCTCTACACTATCTAGTCTATAACCTCTTTTGTGTAGGCCTTCTCCAGATGTATCTATGGTTAAGGTGGCTATATCCTTTAATAGGGATACTTCTATGGTAAATTTAGCCCCATTTTCCTCAAACCATTCCCTGTGATATTTGGTTTTCATCTTTTCTACTACAGCTTTTTTTTACTATGGCCTGACAATCTGGAACACTAAAAGCTGAGAACCTACAGATTTACCTTCTACAGTAAATTCTCCATCTTCTGTAATCCATTCTTCCCAGGGAAGGGCCTTAGTCTTTTCAAATAATTCTTCAAAAGAAGTAGCCTTAAATTCTCCCATATTTATTAATACTCTATCAGCAGAACGAAGCCATAAATTAGTCTTTGGAATATCCTCTTCTATGCCTTTAAAATGTACCTTTCCATTTTCTACTCTTAAATCTTCATATCCTAAGTTTAACAATTCCCTTTTAACCACTGCCTCTAAACCAAAAGTAGAGGTGGCTATTAAATCTATTTCTCCCATATAAATCTTCCTTTCTTGTTTTGTCTAATTCTATTATATCTAAAAAAACCATTATAAATTAAATTTTGTGTATTTCTAAAACTATTTGGGTATATAATCATACAAGTGTAAGTTTAAAATAAAATTTTTATATTGAAGGAGGAAAACAAATGGCAAACTTAAGTTCATTATATCAAAGTGGAGACTGGAAAGGTGAAAAACACGTACCTGTAATTAATGCACCTGCTAATGTTAAAAAAAGGTGATTTGGTAGAAGTAAATGTGAATATTGGGGGGAAGAAATAGCCCATCCAAATACTTTTGAACACTATATTTCTTGGATTAAAGTATATTTCAAACCAGAAGGTGGAAACTTCCCAATAGAAGTAGGAGCCTACGATTTTGCAGCTCATGGTGAGTACGATGTATTTACAGAACCAAGTGTAACATTAAAGTTTAAAGCAGAGAAATCTGGAACTATACTTGCAACAAGCTATTGTAATATACACGGACTATGGGAAAATAGTCAAGAACTAGTGGTAGAGGACTAATTTAGTCCTCTTTTTTTTCTTGACAAGAATATATTAATATATTATAGTATTATTTAAATCAAAATGTAGACTATGAAGGATATATTAGCTCTATTATGTTAAATACAGAGAATAGTCGGGGGCTGAGAAGACTATAACTTAATTTTAGAGTGAATTACAAATCTGGAGTTTTATGGGCTAATGACCCTTATGCCATTAGAGGCTTTATGCGAATTAAGGTGGTACCACGGGTATTTTCTCGTCCTTTAGGAGAGAAAATACCCTTTTTATATGAAAAAAAATTTAGGAGGGAAATATAATGTCAAATGTATTTGATACTTTGGAAGAGAGAGGTTATATAGATCAGGTAACCTATGAAGAGGAATTAAAAGAATTACTGGAAAAAGAATCTGTTACATTCTATGTAGGCTTTGATGCCACAGCTGACAGTTTGACTCTAGGCCATTTTATACAGATAATGGTTATGATGCATATGCAAAAAGCGGGACACAAACCTATAGCTCTATTAGGTGGAGGAACTACTATGGTGGGAGACCCTTCCGGCAGAACTGATATGAGAAAAATGCTAACTAAAGAAACCATAGACCATAATGCCAGCAAGTTTAAAGAACAATTATCTAATTTTATAGACTTTGATAATGACAAAGCCTATGTAGTTAATAATGCAGACTGGCTATTAGAATTAAATTTCCTAGAATTTATGAGAGAAGTAGGAGTGCATTTCTCAGTCAATAGAATGCTTACTTTTGATTGCTACAAAAATAGAATGGAAGACGGATTGACCTTCTTTGAATTTAGCTATATGCTAATGCAATCCTATGACTATTTAAAACTATATAGGGATTACAA
>JMBX01000375.1_pt1 | contig 11461 bp, 25 predicted proteins | sample 616521 | NCBI WGS metagenome assembly JMBX01 (sample SAMN02727906, study PRJNA239997) | anaerobic digester metagenome | biome: anaerobic digester; isolation source: mesophilic anaerobic digester inoculated with municipal waste water sludge... | place: Germany: Bielefeld University, CeBiTec ...
CAATGTGGTTATGTAGTAAATGTAATTCATGTGATATATCCATGACTTATTATATGACAGAAAACAAATTAAAATGCCATTATTGTGGACTGGCCATTAATCCACCTAATTTATGCCCCCCCATATGTAAAAGTAAATATATTAAATATTTTGGCATTGGTACAGAAAAGGTGGAGGATTATACGAAAAAAATTATTTCCCAAAGCTAGAGTTGAAAGAATGGATATGGACACTACTAGTAAAAAGGGTAGTCATGAAACTATATTACAAAATATGAAGGATGAAAAAAAATCGATATATTAATTGGAACCCAAATGATAGGCAAAGGCTTGGATTTTAAAAATGTTACATTGGTAGGCATAATTGCAGCAGACACTAGTTTAAATTTACCAGACTTTCGTGCATCAGAAAGGACTTTTCAATTAGTAACCAAGTGGCTGGCAGGGCTGGGCGAGGAGATTTTCCTGGAAAGGTAATTGTTCAAAGCTATAATCCAGATCACTATAGCATACAAGCTTCTAAAGAACATGATTATATAGGTTTTTATAATAAAGAAATACTCTTAAGAAAAGAATTTAATTACCCACCTTTTACTAATATAATATCTATAACTATATATGGAGAAAATAGAAATAGGGTAATTAAGGCCTCACAAGATATATATAGTGCTTTAATTGAAAAAAATAAATATAAATAGACTTGAAAAAAAATACAAGACAATATAATTGGGCCTAGTCCTGCAGCTTTAGAAAAGATTAAAAATAATTTTAGATATCAAATATTAATTAAGTCTCCAGATGAATGTATGAAAAAGTTAAAAGAGATAATAGAATGGGTATGTATAATTAATAGGGATAAATTAGATTTAACAGATATAAAATTAAATATAGATATAAATTCCAATTCAATTTTATAGGAGGGTGAGTATGGCAATTAGACAGATTAGAGTCGACGGAGATCCTATTTTAAGGAAAAAGTCTAGGGAAGTAAAGGAAATAAATGATAGAATAAAAATTTTATTAGATGATATGGTAGAAACTATGTATGAAAATGATGGAGTAGGTTTGGCAGCACCACAAATAGGAATACTGAGACAATTAGTAGTAATAGATATTGGAGAGGGAGTAATAAAATTAGTAAATCCTCAAATAATCGAAAAAGATGGGGGGAAATAATAGATGTGGAAGGCTGCTTATCTGTTCCAGAAAGAGCTGGCACCGTTATTAGACCTGAATGGGTAAAGGTTAAATATCTAGACGAACTTGGGGAAGAACGGATTCTAGAAGGAGAAGGACTCTTGGCTAGAGCCATTTGTCATGAAATAGATCATTTAAATGGAATTTTGTTTATAGATAAAATAATAGAAGAAGTGTATACTGAAGAAGAGGAAGAATAATTTGGAGGGAAGAAAATGAATATAGTTTTTGCAGGTACTCCTGAATTTGCCCTTCCGACTTTAGAAAAATTATATGAAAGTGGATATAATATTCCATTGGTAATAAGTCAAAAGGATAGACCTAGAGGCAGAGGCAAGAAAATGCAATTTACTCCAGTTAAAAAAAAGAGCTTTAGAATTAGGCTTAGAAGTGTATCAACCAGATTCTATTAACTCTAAGGAAGCTATTGAAAAGCTAAGGAATATAAAACCTGATTGTATAGTAGTAATTGCCTATGGCCAAATATTAAAAAGCGAGATTTTGAATTTACCAAAATATAACTGTATTAATGTCCATGCTTCATTATTACCTAAGTATAGAGGAGCTGCACCAATTAATTGGGCTATTATAAACGGGGGGGAAAGTGAAACTGGCATTACTATTATGAAAATGGAAAAAGGACTAGATACAGGCCCCATATTAAATAGGAGAAGTATCCCCCCATAGAAATTACAGATGATTCCATTAGTATTCATGATAGATTATCTATTTTAGGGGGAGAGGTTCTAATTGAAACTCTAGAAGCTTTGGAAAAAAAACGAAGTTGAAGAAATAGCTCAGGAAGACAGTTTATCTAGTTATGCATCAATTTTAACTAAGGATATGGGAAAAATTAATTGGAATTATTCAGGAGAAAAAAATTGTAAATTTAATTAGAGGGCTTAAGCCTTGGCCTTCTGCTTATACAATATATAATGGAGATAATATTAAAATTCATAGTGCCAAGAGGATAGCTAAGTTTAAAGAGGGAGATAATGGCATAGTAGTAGAAGTAAGTGATAAGGGTATATTTGTCAATTGTAGTGATGAATGCATTGTAATTGAAGAACTACAATTTCCGGGCAAAAGAAAAATGCATATATCAGAGTATTTAAGGGGGAAATAAATTAGACCCTTGGATAAAATTTTCTTAATTATTTAGAAAGGGTGGTATAATGTATCCAGGATATGGGTATTATGGTGGTGGAGGTAGTTGGATGTTATTTCTTTTTCCAGCCATATTATTTGCCATGTATGCACAATTAAAGGTTAGTACTTCCTTTAATAAATATTTAAGGGTACAAAGCCGTTCAGGCTATACAGGAAAAGAAGTAGCTAGAACTATATTAGACAGAAATGGGTTATATGATGTAAGGATTGAGCCTGTGGCAGGAAATTTGACAGATCACTATGATCCAAGAACAAAGGTAGTTAGATTGTCTAGCAATGTCTACAATGGAACTTCAATTGCTGCTGTTTCTGTTGCAGCTCACGAGGTAGGCCATGCAATGCAACATGGGGAAGGATATTTTCCTTTAATTTTAAGAAATAATATAGCCCCCTATAGCAGGTATTGGTTCTCAGCTAGTGTGGATACTAGTTATGCTTGGGCTAATAATAGAGCCATTTTTATTAGAAGTGGGAATTGCATTGTATTTGGCAGTGGTGCTATTTCAAATCATTACATTACCAGTAGAAATTAATGCCAGTAGAAGGGCCTTGGCTCAATTGGAAAATGGTTTTATTTATGATGATGAATATAGGCCATCTAAAAAAAGTTCTATTAGCAGCAGCCTTAACCTATGTGGCAGCTACTTTAGTTGCAATTGGTCAATTGTTGAGGTTAATGGCCATGTCCGGTAGAAGGAGAGATTAAATAAATACTTTACTATTTGCCTGGCAATTGCCAGGCAAATAATTTTAGGAGGGCCTTTATGGATTCGAGGGAGATTATTTTAAAAATTTTAATAGATATTAATATTAATGGTGCCTATTCTAATATCTCCATTAATAAATATTTAAAAAAAACAATAAGAATGTGGAAAATGAAAATTTTATAAGGGAAATAGTATATGGAGTTATAGAAAATAAAATCTATATAGACCATATTATTTCTCAGGTTTCAAAGACTAAAATAGAAAAAATACACCCTAATACTTTGGAGATACTTCGAATGGCTGTATATCAAATAATTTTTATGGATAAATCCCAGATAGAGCTGCAGTAAATGAAGCCGTAAATCTTTCAAAAAAAATATGGACATAAGGGGATTTCAGGATTTGTAAATGGAGTCTTACGAAATATCATTAGAAATAAAGATAAACTAATGGAAATCCAAGTAGATAATAAATAGATTTTCTATCTATTAAATATTCCCATTCGAAATGGATGGTGGAAAATTGGATTGAAGATTATGGCTATGAATTCACAGAAAAAAATTTTAAAGGGAAATAATAGTAGGCCAAAATTAAATATTAGAGCCAATACATTGAAAATCAGTAGAGATGAGTTATTAAATATGCTCTCCAATTATGGCTTTAATGCTTATGAAACTAAATATGCAAAGGATGGAATAGTAATTGAGAATCCAAGACAAATTACTTTTTTGGACGAATATAAAAAAAGGTTATTTTATAATTCAGGATGAAAGTAGTATGTTAGTATCCCAGGTAATAGATGCAAGGGAAGATAAATTGGCTTTAGACTTATGTGCTGCACCAGGTGGCAAATCCACTCATATGGGACAATTGATGAAAAACAGTGGTGAAATAATTTCTAGAGATATATATGAACATAAATTACAATTAATAAAAGACAATGCCAATAGATTAGGTATAGATATTATTCATACAGAAATTTTTGATGCTAGGAAATTAGATGAGAATTTAATAAATAAAGTAGATTATTGTATTATAGATGCACCTTGTTCTGGATTAGGTATAATTAGACGAAAACCAGAAATAAAGTGGAATAGAAAGAAAGAGGATATTAAAGAATTAAATAGTATTCAATGGGAAATATTAAATAATGCCAAGGAATATTTGAAGCCTGGAGGAATTATGGTTTATAGTACCTGTACCATATCAAAGGCAGAAAATGAAAATATGGTAGAGAGGTTTTTATGTGAAAATAAAAAAATTTGAATTAGTGGATTTTTATGATAAATTTAGTAATAAGGAAAATGTGGATAATTCTAAGAATGGGTATTTACAGCTTTTTCCTCATATACATAATACAGATGGTTTTTTTATTGCTAAATTTAAAAAGATTAATAGCTAACTTTTTAAAAATTGTGGTATAATATAAAATTAAGAATGACTATGGGGGGTGATTTTTTTTGCATAAAATACAATTAAATAGTCTTCAGCTAGAGGAAATGGAAATATTTTTGAAGATAATAGGAGAGAAAAAAATTTAGGGCAGGACAATTATATAATTTCCTACATAAAAACCATGGGGGGGTAAAAAATTCAGGATGATTAACTGTATTCTCTAAGGAACTCAGGGACAAGCTAGAAATATAGCAGAGATTGATGAAATGAAAATTTACAAAAGATTTGATTCTAAAATTGATAGTACGAAAAAATATCTATTTTTATTAGAAGATAATAATATAATTGAAGGAGTTCTAATGGAATATGCCCATGGATTAACTGCATGTATCTCTACTCAAGTTGGATGTAGAATGGGCTGTTCCTTTTGCGCTTCTACAAAGGAAGGACTAGTTAGGAATCTATCTCCTGCGGAAATGGTAAATCAAATCTATACTATGGAGAAAGATCTAAATTGCACTATAAATAATATTGTTTTAATGGGCAGTGGTGAACCCTTAGATAATTACGAAAATCTTATAAAATTTTTAAATATTATTCATCATGAAAAGGGTAAAAACCTTAGTTATAGAAGTATTACTCTGTCAAGCTGTGGCATAGCACCTAAATATACACATTAGCAGATGAGGGAATCCCCATGAATCTATCTATTTCCCTTCATTCTCCCTTTAATCATATTAGGGAGGAAATAATGCCAATAGGCAAAAAGTATTTAGTAGAAGAGATAATAGAGGCCTGTAAATACTATTATGAAAAAAACAGGTAGAAGAATTACTATGGAATATACAATAATAGAAGGTGTAAATGATAGGGATGAAGATTTAAAGGAATTAATCAAAATTTAAAAGACTTAAATTGTCATATTAATTTAATACCCTTAAATCCCATTGAAGAATATTCTAAAAAGAGGCCGTCTATATCTAATATTGAGAAGTTCCAATTAAGGCTCAATAATTCAGGTATAAATACTACTATTAGGCGAGAAATGGGTAGCGATGTAAATGCTTCCTGTGGCCAATTAAGACGACGATATACAAATGACGGAGAGGATAAAACTATTCGGTGAGGTGATTATATTGGATATTGGCGTTAGAACAGATACAGGTAGAATTAGAGAAAATAATCAAGATTCATATTATCTTCCTTCAGAAGAATCAAAACCCCCCCTGTTTATTATTGCAGATGGCATGGGGGGCCATAAAGCAGGGGAAATCGCTAGTAATTTAGCCATCAATATTATCAGCGAAAATTTTAATGATTTTCTAAATAAGGGAAATATAAATGAAAAAAAATATTAAAAATAATATAATTGAATCCTTTAATGAGGCAAATGAAAAAAAATATATAGAAAAGCTATGAAGGAAGAAGAGTGTTCAGGTATGGGTACTACAGTTGTCCTAGCTTATATATCAGATGAAAACCTGTATATTGGCCATGTAGGGGATAGTAGAGCCTATAGCCTATATGGGGGAGGAATTCTTGCAAATAACTGAAGATCATTCTTTAGTAGAAGAACTAATAAAAAAATGGCAGTATTAGTAAAGAAGAGGCTAAAACTCATCCCCCCAAAGAAATATTATTACTAGGGCTGTAGGCACAAGTAGGGATATAGATGTGGATATACTAGTATTGCCTAAAACTGCAGTTGAAATCCTTTTATTATGCACTGATGGTTTAACTAGTATGTTGGATGATAATGAAATTAAAGATACCTTAATCAATAGTGAAAATATGCAAATTGCCTGTGATAGATTAGTCCAGTTTTCAAATGACAAAGGTGGATATGATAATATAACTGTTTTGGCATTAGAATTTTAAAAAGTGAGGTGATTATATGATAGGGACAGTATTAGGTAGTAGATATGAGATTAACGAAAAAGTTGGTGCTGGAGGTATGGCCCATGTATATAAGGCCAGGTGTAGACTTTTAAATAGAAATGTGGCTATTAAAATTCTAAGAGATGAATATGTAAATGATGAGGAATTTATTAAAAAGTTTAGGAGAGAATCCCAGGCTGCTGCTAGTTTATCCCATCCTAATATTGTAAATGTTTATGATGTTGGTATGGATGAATAGATGGCAATAAAATTTATTATATTGTTATGGAATATATAAATGGAAAGACTTTGAAAGAAATAATTAGAGAAAAGGGAAAATTATCCTTAGAGGAAACTCTAGACTTTTCAATACAAATTGCAGAGGCATTAGAACATGCTCATAAAATCATATAGTTCATAGGGATATTAAGCCCCCCCACAATATTATGATTACCGAAGACGGAAGGGTAAAGGTTACGGACTTTGGCATTGCCAGGGCTGCTACTGCATCCACTGTAACTAATACTTCTAATGTAATAGGCTCTGTTCATTATTTTTCACCAGAACAAGCTAGGGGGGGAGGCTATACAGATGAAAAATCTGATATTTATTCCCTCGGAATAGTCATATATGAAATGATTACTGGCAAAGTACCCTATGAGGGAGACAGTCCTATTTCAGTGGCATTAAAGCATATTCAAGATGATATAGTACCTCCTAGAGAAATCGACAATACTATACCCATTGGCTTAGAAAATATTATTATGAAATGTGTTCAGAAGAGCCAAAGCGACAGATATAAGAGCGCATCAGAATTATTAAGGGATTTAAGGCGATTAAAATACTCCTTGAATGATGGTTCAATTGAAGATACTGCAATGATCCAAACTACGCAAATAATGTCTGCAGTAGATAATAAAGGCGGAGATAATATGAAAAAAAGGCCCTAAAGAAAGCAAAAAAAGACGGTGGTTTTAAGCTAATGATAGCAGCTATATTATTAGCCTTTGTAGTTGTAGCTGCTGGAGCATATGGTTTTTATAGATTGAAGGATTATTTTGTGACTAAAGAAGTAGAAGTTCCCAATTTAGTTGGAATGAATGTGGAAATGGCTGAAGAGGAATTAGATAGTCGAGAATTAAAATTACGAATTGGTAAGGAAATACCCAGTAGTGAATTTAAAAAAAAGGGGGGGATATTATAGACCAAAAGACAAAAGCTGGGGGGGATAAAGTAAAACCAGGCTATACTATTGAGGTAATAGTCAGTTCTGGTGGAAATTATACTAAGGTTCCAAGTTTAATTGGTAAGAGTATTACAGAAATTGATGCTATACTTAGTGAGTATAAAGTAGAAGAAGGGGGGGAAGTAAAACCTCAGCCTAGTGATACCATAGAAGCTAATATAATTATGAATCAATATCCAGAGCCTATACAGAAGTCGAAGAGGGTACTAAAATAGACTTAGTGGTAAGTCAGGGGCCTGAGAAAAAGACAGTTTTAATGCCAAAACTTATAGATAGGACTGAAGGAGAGGCTAAAAGTGCCTTAGAAGCCTTTGGATTAATAAAAGGCAGTACAGGTGAAGATTATAGTGATGAATACGAAGCTGGTAAGATCATTTGGCAAAGTGTGGAGGCAGGAGTAGCTGTAGAAACTGGTACTAAAATCGATATAACAATAAGTAAAGGCCCAGAACCAGAGCCAGAACCTGTAGAAGAAAAAGAGGTTCCATTTAATGTGAATTTAACATTACCTAATTCTGGTGGTGAAATTGAAGTAATAGTAGAAAGAATTCAGGATGGAGTCGCTGAAACTGTATATAAAGAAATCCATGAAGCTGATGGAAAAACTATTAAAATACCTTTAAAGGGTAAATTAGATGCGGAATTTAGATTCTACTATGATGGAGAATATAGCGATACTGAATATCATCCAAATAGATAGGGGGTTTTAATGCTTGAAGGAGTTATAGTAAAAGGCATTGGTGGATTTTATTATGTAAAAACTGAAGAAGGGGGGGTTTTAGAATGTAGAGCTAGGGGGGGATTATTTAGAGAAGAGAACCTAGTTCCTCTAGTTGGAGATAAAGTTAGAATTCAAATTAGTAAAGAGGATAATACTGGATATATAAAAGAGATAAAACCTAGAGAATCCCAATTATTAAGACCACCAGTGGCTAATATTACACAGGTTATTATAGTTATGAGTATAAAGAATCCTAATATTAATCTTTGGCTATTAGATAGATTTTTAGTAATGGCAGAATTTGAAGGATTAGATGTTCATATTTGTTTAAATAAAGTAGATTTAGAAGAAGAAAAAAAGGATAATGGAAATCAACAATATATACAGTGATGTGGGTTATGATATTATAAATACAAGCATTATAGATAATAGTGGCATTGGAGAATTAAGAGATAAATTAAAAGATAATATTACAGTATTTGCAGGTCCATCTGGTGTAGGTAAGTCTTCATTATTAAATGAGATTTATCCTGGCTTAGATCTGAAAACTGGAGATATTAGCAAGAAAACCACTAGGGGAAAACACACTACCCGTCATGTAGAATTAATAGATTTAGATTATAATTCCTATGTATTAGATAGTCCAGGCTTTAGTTCCCTAGATTTAGATTTTATTGAAAGGGAAGAGGATTTGGGAGACTATTTTATAGAAATGGCAAAACACAAGGGCAAATGTAAGTTTATTTCCTGTGTTCATTTTAAAGAGCCAGATTGTGAAATAAAAAGGCAATTAGAAAAGGGAAATATAGCTAGTAGCAGATACGATAATTATATAAATTTTCTAGAAGAGATTAAAAACATAAGGAGGTATTAGTATGACACAAATTTCACCTTCAATTTTATCCAGTGATTTTGCTAATTTAGAAGAGGAAATTTTATTATTAGAAAAAGGTGGAGCTGATTACATTCATTTAGATGTAATGGATGGTGTTTTTGTACCAAATATTAGCTTTGGTCCGCCAGTAATAAAAAGCATAAGAGGAATAACAGATATTCCCTTCGACGTGCATTTAATGGTAGATAGACCTGAAAGATACATTAAAACTTTTATGAAGCTGGTGCAGACATTATTACAGTCCATCAGGAGGCTACTACCCATTTACATAGGACTTTAGAGGAAATTAAATCCTATGGCATAAAGGCAGGAGTATCTTTAAATCCAGCCACTCCCTTGGAGACTTTAGAATATATTTTAGAATATATCGATATGGTTTTAATAATGACGGTAAATCCAGGTTTTGGTGGACAAAAATATATTAAATCCATGGATAAGAAAATAGCAGATTTGAGAAAGATTATAGACAATAGAAATTTAGATATATCAATAGAAGTAGATGGAGGAATTAAACTAGACAATGCCAAAGATGTAATTGATCTAGGGGGCAGATATTTTAGTAGTTGGTTCTGGGATATTTGGAGCAGAGGATGTAGTTGAAAGAACCAAGATGTTTAAAAATCTATAATTGCATATTTTTAGTTATATGATATAATAAAATTGTCAATTAAATAAGTAACACTAGGGGGGGAGCCGTTGGCTGAGAGGGGGGGTAAATCCCGACCCTTTAACCTGAACTAGGTAATGCTAGCGTAGGAAAGTAAAATTAAGAATTTATACCTATTGCCTATTTCGGCAATAGGTATTATTTTTATAGGAGGTTATATGATGAAAAATGGAGTACAAAAATGTTGACAGAAGCAGGAATTATGATTGCCCTATCAGTATTATTAAGTAGAATTAAAATTTATGAGGCCCCTATGGGAGGTTCTGTTACTGCGGGTAGTATGATACCTATAATATTATTTGCTCTAAGATGGGGGGGTGTTAAGCCAGGTGTAATTACTGGCGCTACTTTTGGGGGGGTATTAAAGCTAATGCTTGGTGGTTATGTATATACGCCAATCCAAGCCATACTGGAATATCCTATAGCTTTTGGACTTTTAGGATTAGCAGGAATTATTTCTACGAATGAAGAATTTAAACCAGTGGATTATTTAAGAGTAGTATTAGGTGTATTTTTTTTGCCATTGGCGGAAGATTTTTATGTCATTTTATTGCTGGAATTGTATTCTTTGGCCAATATGCTCCAGAGGGAATTAGTGCTTGGAAATATTCTCTTGGGTATCAATTACAATATTTACTGCCAGAATTTATTATATCTGCTATAATATTGTCATTGATATGGAAACCTATAAGCAAAATAGAAAAATAAAAGGGATGAATTTAATTGAGGGCATTACTAGTTTCAGGTGGAAATATAATAGATATTAATTTATTAAAGGATCTAGCTAAGGATATGGATTTTATTCTAGCTGTAGATAGGGGGGGAACAGACTATTGCTTAAACGCTAGTCTAGTGCCTGATATTATAGTAGGGGATTTAGATTCTATTGACAAAAATAGCTTAAAAACTGTAAAGAAAAAAAGAAATACCTATTCTCAAATTTCCAGTAGAAAAGGATAAAACTGATACAGAGTTGGCTATAGACTATTTAATTAATCAAGATTTTAAAGATATTACTATAATATCTGCTATAGGCAGCAGAATGGACCATACCTTAGGGAATATATTCCTGCTGAAAAAGTTAAAGGACAATAAATTAAAAGGCAGAATAATAGACGAGGACAATGTTATTTATTTAATTGATCAGGAATTGAAAATAGAAAACAAAACCAATACCTATGTATCTATAATACCTATTACTAAATATATAGTAGTTACTTTAGAAGGATTTAAATACAATTTATCTAAAATGAAAATAGATTTTTCCTCTACATTAGGTATCAGTAATGAAATAAAAGGAGATATAGGATATGTAAAAATACATAAGGGAGAAGCCTTAGTGTTTTTATCCATAGATTAAATCTGTTGTAACTAAAACTATAAATCTCGAATAATATAAATAAATGGTATTATTCGAGGTGTATTTATGAAAAATTTTTTTTATAGATTTAAATGTAAATATAGACATAAATTTAAACAAATAGTAGGTATAGTATTGGGTATTATTGGTTTTATGATAATAATAAATTTAGTTTCTATAGAATTTCTCTTGATTTTAATTGGCATTCTTTTAATTATCATGGCAA
>JMBX01000376.1_pt1 | contig 11449 bp, 22 predicted proteins | sample 616521 | NCBI WGS metagenome assembly JMBX01 (sample SAMN02727906, study PRJNA239997) | anaerobic digester metagenome | biome: anaerobic digester; isolation source: mesophilic anaerobic digester inoculated with municipal waste water sludge... | place: Germany: Bielefeld University, CeBiTec ...
CTTATTTTTATTTAATATATTTAAAATTTTTATATTTAATAATTACCCTTGGATTATCTTCCTTATCCATGGTAATCATTTTATACGGTTTAAAATCTTTTTTTTATCTAAATAAATAATCTTTTCCTTATTATATTTGTTTTTTTTCTTTTGGAATAAACTTAAAAATATAGTAACTCTTATTTTCTATTTTTTTTCTTCTTTAATTGACTTAATAAAATCTTTTTCTTGAAAAACCTCTCCAAATAACATCCCTTTATTTAATCCTTTTATATCCTTTAAAGAAATAGACTGCTTTAGGGAAGCATTATTTATAATGATTTTATCCTCCTTATATTCTATGGTAATGCCTTTACTCTCTTTAGGCTCTAATATGTCTACTTTTGTTTCACCATTATATTTATATTTTTCTTTTAATAAGTAAATAGATTCTTTTTCATCCATAGTGATTTGTAATTCCGCTTCTGTTTCATATCCTATATAATTATCTAAAGTTTTTTTCTAATTTTTTTCATAATCTTAGAGCTATTATCTTTTGAACATGATACTAGAAATATATTAAAAATCAATATGAATAATAGGACTTTTTTTCAAAGCTTCCCACCTCTTTTACTAGGCTAAATTAAATATATTATTATATTATATTTAATTATTAGTTTTTTTAGAATGGAAATAATTAATCTGTTTTTTTCTTTTTCTAAAGTTAAACTATAATAACCTATGGCAAAGGCTACAGCAAATTCTTCCTCATGGGATATAGAAATATCAAATTTATTTATATTTAGATCGTTTAATATGTAAGTTGTTCTTTGAGTAAGATTCACCAAAGGTTTTCCATTTTATCATGGGATATCTCTATATCCTTCCATGTAATTTTCCCTATACCTGTTCCTAAAGCCTTAGATATTGCTTCTTTAGCAGCAAATAAGGTCGCTACAGTTTTAGGATCGTTGTTTTTACTTTGTATATATAGAATCTCTTTTTCTGTAAATATTTTATTATAAAAAGCTTCCCTTTTATTATCTAAAATTTTCTTAATTCTATCAACTTTAATTATATCGACGCCTGTAGTTATCATATAGTTAAAACACTTCCATCTTTACCATAAATATGCTATCATATTTTCCTCTTGTTTCCTCAAAGATTACATGACTTACATTAATAATAGTAACTCCCTGTAAATTTAATAATGTCTTTTCTATCTCAATTGCTATTTCCCCATCTAAACTTGAAAAAGCTTCATCCAAAAAAATTATATCTGCATTTGAAATAAGACCTCTAGCAATAGCTATTCTACTTTTCTCTCCACCAGAGATATTCTTTCCATTATCATATATCATAGTATCCAATCCTTGAGGCAATCCTTTGATAAAGCCTTCCAATCCTGCTTTTTTTTATTACATCATTTAATTCTTCCTCTGAAAACTCCTTATAAAGAGTAATATTATTTCTTAATGTATCTTCAAATAAAAATACCTGCTGTTCAACATTGGAAATACTTTTAAAATAACTATTTCTAGTAATATCTATTAGATTCATTCCATCTATATATATTTTCCCATTACTTGGATTAAAATATTTTCTTAATAGCTTTAATAATGTAGACTTTCCGCCACCACTAGGTCCTATAATTAAATACTTCTCTCCTTTTTCAATTCCAAGTTTATATTATCTAATACCATATTTTCATCATATCCAAAGAAAAGTTCCTCAATCCTTATACTGTCTTTAAAGCTTTCTAATTTCAATGTCTCTACATGATTATCATGGTTTTTTTAAGTTTTCATCTAAATCATTAAACAAAGATTTAACTGAAAAAAAACTTTCGGCAACCATTCCCCCCCAAGTTGCATCAATGGATATATTAAACTTTCCATATTGCTAACTACAAGAATTACTCCACCAAGGGTCATATGTCCTTTAATAGCCATATATACAACTATAGCCGTTATACTAAAAAAAAGATAGACTCATAGTTAAATTTTGTATGGCTAAAAAAATATGTAGTTATTTTATCTATTATATAGCCTTTATCCTGTACACCCTTACTTTTATTATAGAAATCTTTTTTTTACCTTATGGCTTAAATTATTGGATTTTATTATATGGAAAGCACTAAGAACTTCTTTTATATATGAAGTATAATCTTCCAATAATTTAGACCTATGTATCTGGTGCCTTTGAAGAGGCCTTCCTAAAGCCATGGCTAATAAAGTACTTATTCCACTTACTAGTAGTCCAATTCCTAAAACACTAGGGCTTACAGATGAAATAACTACAATACTTACAAGAAAATATATAATATTAAAACCTATTTCATATATAGCTTCAATATAGTTTATCTCTATAGTATTCATATCATTTGTAAGAGAAGACAAATATTTTGCGTTATTATCCTTTGAAATTCATTGATATTTTTATTAAATATTCCTTCCATATAATCCTTTTTAATTGTAACTAATGCTTTTTCTTATATAATCCCTTTCCATATGATAGAAGTATATTTATAGGTAAAAGCACCAATGATAATAATATTAAAATCTTCCCTTGTTCAATAAACAAGGATTTATTCCCTGTTAAAGTAGTATCTACTATCTTCATCATATATATAGATAAATAACCTTCTAAAATAGCAGATATCATCACTATTGCTAATGCTAAGATTAAGAGGAATCTAGCTTTTTTTAAAGATTTCTTCATAGAATAGCTACCTCCTTAAAATATTCCTCACTGGAATATTCATTTATTCTACCATTAGAAAGTTCTAAAACATAATCATATTTTTCCGTAATTTCAGGATAATATCTATGAGATATTGCCAATACAGTGCTTTCAAGATTTAAAATAGTGTCTTCAATTTGAGCTCCTAATTTTTTTTATCTAAAGCTGATGTAGCTTCATCTATAAAAAGAATACTAGCATCTTTAATAATTGCCCTTGCAATAGATATCCTCTGTCTTTCTCCCCCCCTGATAAATTTTTCCCATTTTCAATGATTTCCTCATCTATTCCACTTTCCCTTTTATCTAAAAATTCTTTTAATCCCGCCATATATACTGCATTTTCTAGCTTTTCTTTGTCATAATATTTATATAGTGTAATATTGTTTAAGATGCTATCTTCAAATAAAAATACATCTTGGTAAATATATGATATATTGTCACTTAAACTTTTTTTACTTATTTCTCTATAGTCTGCACCGTCTAACAGTATCTCCCCCCCTTCATAATTTTCATAAACCATAGACAATAATTTAATTAAAGTGGATTTTCCTACACCACTTGGTCCTTTTAGCAGATATTTCTTACCTTTTTTAATATTAAAAGATGCATCTTTTAATATTTCTTTATCCCCATAGCTAAAGGATAATTTTTTTACTTCTATCTTATCCTTAAAAGAAAATTCTCTCTTTTAACCTCTTTATCTTCGTCTTCATCTATAACTTTTGTAATTTTTTTTCATATATATTTACTGAAGATTTCAACTCATTGGCAAGGGGGGAGGAATTTTAGTCATACTCCAAACGGAACTATTAGATAGTTGAAGCATAAAAGTAATAGTAGTAAAGGATATCCCTTTATTGGTTAAAGTCAATAAATATACCATTGTGGAAATGATAATAAGTAAACCTAAAAAAATTGGCTAATCTAAATTGTACATCTGCAAAAACTGTATAGCCAAACTTCTTTCTTTCTACTTTATCAATGGACTTTAAAAATTTATTTAAAAATTTATCTTCAATATTATTTAGTTTTAATATTTCTAATCCATTAAATGTATTTGATGCATCAATGGAAACTTTTCGTTATATTCTGAAACCTCTTCTTGAAGTTCTACGGTCTTTTTCTCAAAACTTTTATTTAATAGAAAAAGAACTATTGATACCACAAATATAACTGTGGCAAATTTAAAATCTATTATAGCTAATATAAATAAAGATATTACATAAACTCCTCCATTAAATATTAGGTTTATCAGTTTTAAGAAAAAAATTATTTTCAAATATATTTATATCGTTAACTAAATTAGATATGTATGATTCCCTAGATTTCATATTGAAATCCTTATATGATAATTTTAATATCTTATCGAAAGCCTTAATTCGAACATCCAATAGAGTATCCCTCATATATGAAATCCTCAGAAACCTCGATAGTATATATACCATGGAAGATATTATAGAAGCACCTAAAGCCAATAATAATACCTTAGTAAAATAGTCTATCCTTCCAATTTCAACACTACCTATAAATAATGCAATTATATAATTCACCATAAATTGACTTAAAACAGGCATAAAACAGGCAATTATATAAAGAACAAATCTAGCTTTTCGCTTTAATAATAGCTCTTTTATAATAGACACCCCCTTAAAAGTCCCCCTGAATACAGCTCTATAATATATTGTATAACAATCATATTCTAATAACAATCTAAAATTTATAAGAAAAATTCTTATTATCTTATATTTTATATCAAAAACTTTCCTATTGATTATAACAAAAAAGCCCTTGAAAATAAATTTTTAAGGGCTTTTTTTTGTTATTCAATTAGGTTTTATTAACTACTATCCCATAGAAGAACTTAAGCTACTCTTTATTTGATCAATATCATTTTTGTTAGCTGGAGGAGCTGCCATATAGTATCCCTTTTGTTCAGCCATTTGATATAATTGATATTGTAACTGCTCTGCTTCATTTCTTAAAGTTTGTAAAGTTGATCTTAATTGTTCATTTGAACATTCAGTAATAGCTGTAGTATATGTGTTTATACTGGCTTTAGTACCTGATAATATATCATTTACCATATCTTGATCTCTCATTTTAAACCTCCTATAATGAATTAATTAAATTAGTTGCAGTAGTTTGTGCATCTGAACTTGATTGTTGAAATAATTGTTTAAATTGTGGGTCCTGAATTTGATTTGAATATTGTTCAAATTTTTTTACTCATAGTTAAATGTCCTGATGCAATTTCCTTTATGGTATTAAGCTCTTGTTGAGTAATATTATTTAAATTAATTGTGTTTTTAGTGCCATAAATTTTCCTCCTTAAAAATATTTGCAACAATATTATTTTACCTTAAAGCATGATTTTTATTCTGGGAAGTATTGTTTAAATATGGATTTAGAATAAATTAAAACCCTTATATTTTAAACTACTGTATATTACTTATATTTTGGTATACTATTTATATAATTAAAAAAACGAGGTGTTTTTATGGAATTTATATTAGGAAAAGATGGAGAAGTTAGAATTATCCCTATAGTAAAGGGAACTGAAAGCTTAAAACAAGAGGATGAATTATATTCATATCTTAAGAAGAAAAATTTATTTGAAGGTAATTTAAGTGAAATTTATTTGCAATTAAATCCTAAAGAGGAAAATGTCCTCTTTTTAGGGTTAGGAGAAGAAGAAGAGTTAAACATAGATCATCTAAGAAAAGCTTTCCACAATGTTGGTAAAAAAATAATGGAATTTAAAATTAAAAATGTAAGTATATTAATTCCAAAGTTTGGAAATTTATGCTATAAAAAAAACCATAGCAGCTGTAGCAGAAGGATTACTTCAATCAGAATATGCTTTTGAAAAATATCTTACAAAAAAAAGAAGGTTATACCTACATTAGAAAAAGTTTATTTGGATGTTTTAGAAGATAAAAAAAGATGATGTCTTAAAAGTAATAAAAGAAATAGAAATATTAATTGAAGGCATATTTTAACTAGGGATTTAGTTAATGAAAGATCTATAAATATGTACCCTGAGGTTTTAGCTAAGGCCGCCAAAGAAAATTTAGAAAACTTAGGAATAAAAGTAGATATCTTTGGCAAAAAAGAAATTAAAGAGCTAGGAATGGAAGCCTTTTAGCTGTATCAGAAGGTTCCTCAAAGGAACCACAATTTATAGTAATGAATTATAATGGCAATCCTGATTCAAAGGAAAAGTTGCCCTTGTAGGTAAGGGATTGACTTATGATTCTGGAGGATATTCTTTGAAGCCTTCTACAAGTATGGATACTATGTTTACAGATATGGCTGGAGCTGCTACAGTTATTGGGGGGGCCCTAAAATCCATAGCAAAGTCTAATTTAAAGAAAAATGTAGTAGGAATAATTGCAGCATGTGAAAATTTAATATCTGGTGGTGCTTATAAACCTGGTGATATTATAGGTTCTATGTCTGGGAAGACTATAGAAGTACTAAATACCGATGCTGAAGGTAGATTAACCTTAGCTGATGCATTATGGTATGCTGTTAAGGAAGTTAAAGCTGATAAGGTTGTGGATTTAGCAACTTTAACTGGTGCTTGCATAGTAGCCTTAGGTAATATTACCACTGGTGCCATAGCAAATAATGAAAAACTAATGGAAGAAGTAATGGAAGCTTCTAATATTGCTGGAGAACCTATATGGCAATTGCCTTCTAGTTCCGAGTATAAGGAACTTATAAAAGGTGACTTTGCAGATTTGAAAAACACTGGCGGTAGAGGTGCTGGTACAATTACAGCTGGATTATTCTTAGAAGAGTTTGTTGACAATACTCCATGGGTTCATTTAGATATAGCAGGAACTTCTTATGCTGACAAAGCTACTGGTTATTTACCAAAGGGAGCAACTGGCGTGCATGTAAAAACATTATATTATCTTGTAAAAGGTGAATAAAATTTTAAGAGAGACTAAGTTAAAGTCTCTCTTTTTTTTACACTATATTTTCCATATTTGATAATATATTGGTTATAGGTGGCACTACTTGTTTTTTTTCTAGATAACACTCCTGGAGCATAGAAGGAATTATTAATTAAGGATTCATTAAAAGCCTTAGCAGCATAATCCTTATTTTGTCCTACTACTATCATCTCCGATGCCTGTCGAAATATATCTGTTAACATCAGTATAAATATGGAGTAATTATATTCTCTAGCTCTTTCTTCCATTAAATTTATTAAATCATTTTTCATATCCTTTAAGCTATCTGGATCCATAGTATAGACTTGGCCAATTCCAATTTTGTTATCATTGATTGTAAATGCCTTAAAGTCCTGACTTAATAATTCTTCAGGAGTCTTCCCTGTTAATGATGTTCCTGCTTTAAACATTTCCATAGCAAATACTTCCACATCTAAATCTGCAATTCTAGCTAATCTTTCTAACATTATTTTATCTGTATTAGTAGATGTTGGAGATCTAAACAATAATGTATCCGATATAATACCTGCCGCTAATATTCCTGCTATTTTTTTTAGATGGCCTTCTACCATTTTCAAACATTATAGAAGCAACTATAGTGGAAGTACTTCCTACTGGTTCATTTCTAAAATATATTGGACTTCCAGTAAAAACATCTGCCACCCTATGGTGGTCTATTATTTCTAATATCTCCGCTTCTTCTAGTCCATCGATGGATTGACTTCTCTCATTATGATCTACTAAAATAACTTTTTTTCTTCATACTAGAGATAAGATGATATCTAGATATGGAGCCTATAACCTTATTTTCATGGTTTATAACTGGATAACTTCTATATCTAGTTTGAGACATTTGTACCTTTACATCATCTACTAAGTCATCTAGGGAAAACACCACCAAATCTTCAGTAGTCATAACATGTTTTATAGGTAGACTTTGAGTTATCAACCTAGATGCTGTAAAGGTGTCATGAGGCGTAGATATAATAGTTATATCTTTTTTTCTTTGCGAGACTTATTAGTTTTTCATCTAATCTCCCATTCCCTGTAACTATCATTAAAGAAATATTGCTGTTTATTGCTACTTCTTGTATGTCTTTTCTATCGCCACAAATTACTATATCATTATCTTCAATATATTCTATTAAACTATTTGGTTCCATAGCAAGTACTAAAAGTTTACCATCAAAGGACTTAGTCTTATCTGGAATAACTATAGCATCTGCAGACAATGTATCAATAATATTATCTATTGATGTACCAGATTTACCTAAAATAGAACTGTCCCATACATCTATATAACTTTGTACTATATCTGATACTGTTACTATTCCTACTAATTGCTCATTCTCATCTATAACTGGAAGGCTATTTACATTGTTTTTATTCATTAAATTTAATGCCATCCTTAAGGATATTTCAGGACTTACAGGAGCAATATTATCAAAATTTAAATCTTCTACGCTTAGCCTAACAGTCTCCATAAATTGTGGTTCTTCTACACCAAAATAATCAAGAATAAATTTAGTTTCTCTATTTATCTCTCCAAGCCTTACTGGTATAGCTTCTATGTCACCAGTTCCATTTTTATATTCTGCATAGGCTAAAGCAGAACATATAGAATCAGAGTCTGGATTTTTATGTCCTATTATATATACTGTGTCTTTCATATCTTCCTCCCTAAATTCACCTAATTATATTAACAATTATAACACAAGATATGAGTTCCTTACTAAACATAGGGTTTTAAATATATTTACTTCCTTCTCTCACACTTAATTTTGATAATTCATTTGTTTCTATAAATTTCTTTACCCATTCCCTATTTGTTTTAGAATATTCCCTTAAAGCCCATCCTATGGCTTTGTTAATAAAGAATTCATCAGTTTTTGCATTATGCAAAATAGCCTTGCTTAAAAACTCAGTATCTGTATTTTCCTTATATCTTAATTGAAAGATAATTGAAACCCTCTTTAGCCAAATATTGTCTGATTCTATCCAATTTGAAATAGTATTATCTTTTATTTCAGGATATTTCATAGCTATGTGCCCTACTACTTTGTTGATGGCATCTACACTATCCCACCAAGACTTTGTAGTTATAATCTTTTGAACTTTATCCATGTCCTCTGGTATAAACAAATCCTTTACTACTACCATATAGTCTATACCTAAATATTGAAACTCCCTATCAGGTAAATCAAAGCAAGTATGAATAAATTTCCAATCTACTTCCTTATCTTTTTCTTTTTCTTTAAAATTCTTTAGATAAAGCTTCTCTCTTAGGCTTTTTTTTATTCCAAGGAAATAAAATTTATTTCTCATATATTTAGCCATTGGAACGGCTACATCAAAATCCCTATTGGCAAAAAAAATATTTCAAATATATTCATTTTTTTTCAATTCCTTTCTACTTTATAAAGGTTTTTCATTTACAAATAATTGAAATACATCTGGTCTACTATAATGCCCTGTAGGATCAAAGTCCATTCTACTAAGAATTACTTGATCTAAATCTAGATCAGCATACAAAATTTCTTCTTTATCCCACACAGGACCTGCTACATATTTTCCAAAGGGATCTACTATACAGCTTCCACCTGGACACATGTTATCTGGACAATCATCTAATTCTTCTTGATAATTGAACCCTTTTGGATACATATCTTTAGTTACATGTTGATTGCATCCAATAACAAAGCATCTACCTTCCAGTGCAATATGTCTCATAGTCGCTTGCCACTCATCTCGGGAATCAGCAGTTGGAGCTAAGTATATGGATACTCCCTTTTGATACATAGCTGCCCTTGCAAGGGGGGGCATATAGTTTTCCCAACAAATCAAAGAACCCATGATTCCATAAGGAGTATCTATAGTCGTTAATGTGCTGCCATCTCCTTCACCCCATATACATCTTTCCGTTCCTGTAGGTTTTAGCTTTCTATGTTTTCCTAATAAAGTTCCATCTGGGCCAAAAAAAATAAATAGGTACAATATAATGTACAATTTACTTGATCTCTTTCTGTTACTCCAATACATACATATGCTTCTGCTTCCATTGCTGCATTTCCAATGATTTCAGTATCCTTACTTGGAACAAGTACAGAGTTATCATAATATATTTTCCAATCTTCTCTACCTTCCATGGTCCTACTTCCAACAATATACCCGTATGAAAATCCTCTAGGATATGCTGGAATAAACGCCTCTGGAAAAACTATTAGTTTTGCTCCTTCTTTGGCAGCTTCTTCTATTAATTCTACTGCTTTTTCAATAGTCCTGTCCTTATTAAATAATACTGGAGCAGCTTGTACAACAGCAACTCTTAAATTTTTTTCTGTATCCTTCATATTTTCCCCCCCTCCAAATTAATTTTTTTCCTTTATATTATATGCTAAAAATTCTTCCTAATCTTATAATAGCACAATTCGAAAACATATTTTCAACTTTCTAAAAGTTTTGTTGCTGAGTAATTTATTCCAATAGCTCCTAATGGTGCTGTAATTAGTATGGATAATACAGCAATAGCTAAAATGATATCTCCTGATTCTACTCCCAATGATAATGGAACTGCACCTATTGCCGCTTGAACTGTGGCTTTAGGTATATAGGATATAATACAAAACAATCTTTCCTTGTAATTTAAATCTGTGCCTATTAAAGAAATCAAAACCCCCCCTATGCTTCTACCTAAAAGTCCAATGGTTAAAATAATTATCCCTACTTTACCTGCATTAATAGCTACATTGATATTTACTTCTGCTCCTACCAATATAAAAAGAAGCATTTCTGCAAAATCCATATTTTATTTAACTTAGATCCTAATCTCTGCCCTATATGGGGGTACCCTTTCAACTATAATAAATCCTATAGTCATAACTCCTATTAATGATGCTATACTTATCTTTGGTTCTAAATAAGCTTCTATTTCCGTTAATAATATACCTAGACCTAATAATAGTAAACTTTTTTTTAGTATCTCTCATGTGATACTTGGTAAATATTCTTATAAGAACTAAACCAGCAAACAACCCTAATGCTATACCTAATAATATAGATATTGGAATTTCAAGTAATTGCATACCTATATTTATATTATCACCACTATATAAACCTAGAAAAACACTAAATATAGTAATTGCAACAACATCATCAATAGATGCCCCCCCTGCTAATATTAGGATTGGGACTCCTTTACTTTTACCTACATCCTCCTCTATTAACTTTAACATGGATGGCACTATAACTGCTGGGGGGGATACTGCTGCAATTATAAAACCTAATATTCCACCTTGTATAAATGTAAAATCTAAAAGTTCTATTGAAGCTAATGCTATAAAAAAATCCTTCTATCATACCAGGAATACAACTTATTTTTAATGCAGGAGCACCAACTTTTTTTCAAATCTGATTTATTAATTCCAAGTCCTGCTCTTAGCAAAATAATAATTAAGGCGATTTTCCTTAAATCCGCTGATATATTCATCATATCCCTTTGTAACAAATTAAGTCCATAGGGTCCAATTACAACTCCTAATACAAGCATCCCTAATAATCCGGGTAATTTAAATTTTTCAGATAATTTTTTTTGCTGGTAATCCTAATAATAAAATTGTTGCTAAACTTATTGCCATATTTTATTCCTCAAATTTTAAAATAGAAAACTCCTACAGGCATACTTATATAATTACCTGTAGGAGTCATTAGCATTATGCGGTTTTGGTGAACTCCATCACCATTATTTATTTATAAGAATAGTATAGT
>JMBX01000377.1_pt1 | contig 11445 bp, 25 predicted proteins | sample 616521 | NCBI WGS metagenome assembly JMBX01 (sample SAMN02727906, study PRJNA239997) | anaerobic digester metagenome | biome: anaerobic digester; isolation source: mesophilic anaerobic digester inoculated with municipal waste water sludge... | place: Germany: Bielefeld University, CeBiTec ...
AAAAGGCAGCACCTTTACAATCGTACTGCCCGGGATGGTCGGTTAAAGATAATTGTGCAGGGCTGATCAAACGACGGAATCTCCCGCTTTCGGGTCTGCACTGTGATGGTGTATTGGAGGAGAGGAGAAAATGATTTTAAGGATTAATACAACGGTTGAACAGGAATTGATTGAAATTACGGCCGATGTGCGGCAGGTGGTGGAGGATACGGGCATTCGGGCCGGATTTGCAGTTGTTTATGTGCCCACACAACCGCCGGTGTGACGATCAATGAAACGGCGATCCGGATGTTGCCAGGGACATATTGATGAGTTTCAACAAAAGTTTCCCTGTCATCGATGATTACCTACATTTTGAGGGCAATTCTCATGCCCACATCAAGGCGTCTCTGATGGGGTCTTCTTGCCTAATACCCTTGGAAGATGGCCGTTTGCAGCTCGGCCGCTGGCAGGGTATCTTTTTCTGTGAATTTGATGGCCCCCCCGGCGTCGGACCGCCTTTGTTAAGGTTTATAAATCAAATTGAGAGGTGGTTTTTATGAGATTGCTGATTATGGCCGTGTTGGCCACCGTTTATTTGTTTAAAACCTACGTTGCCCTGCTAAACCACGAACATAGCAAAAGGCCCCTGCCGCGACGCATCAGTGGTATCTATGATCGGGAGCGCTATGCAAAATGGCTGGCCTATTCCACTGAGAAAATAGACTGGACTTGATTCAACAAGCGTTTAACTTGGTCCTATTGCTGATTCTCCTGAGCGGCCCTTTCGCCCGTTTGGAACAATTCGCGGCGGGCCAAACCGAGCATTTGATTCTGCAAACCCTTTTGTTTTTAGGCGTTTATCAGCTAATCGCGATCCTTTTGGGCATCCCCCCCTTCGATTTATATCGTACATTTTCCCTTGAAGAGCGTCACGGGTTTAACCGAACGGCGCCCGCAACCTTTGTGCGGGATCTGGTGTTAAATATCGTTCTTTTGGCAGTCCTGGGCGGAGGGCTTTTGGCCGGTGTCCATGCTTTGTATTTGAAGCTTGCGAATAATCTTTGGATATTTATTTTCGCGGCCTGGGCAGTAGTTGCGGTGGTAATGCTGATGATTTTTGTCTTTTTAAATCGTCTTGTTTTGCGATTGTTCAACAAGTTTACGCCCCCCCTGCCCGAAGGCACTCTTCGGACCCGTATCGAGCAGTTGGCCGCTTCCCTTGGTTTCAACATCAAGTCCATTTCGGTGATGGATGCTTCTCGACGGTCCACAAAATTGAATGCTTTTTTTTAGCGGCATCGGGAAGACAAAAGAAGTGGTGCTTTATGACACGCTTTTGGAAAAGGCATCGGAAGATGAGGTGTTGGCCGTCCTAGCCCACGAACTGGGCCACGCAGTATATAAGGATACGCTGCGCATGGCTTGTTCAAATTGCCGCAGTTGGCCTGTATGCGGCGGGTGTGGGCCTGATTCTGCAAAATGCGGCCCTGTTCACCGCCTTTGGCCTATCCGGCGTACACTTTGGTTTTGCCATTGTGCTGTTTACCGTCTTATTCCAACCGGTGCAGCTTGTTCTAAATCTGCCCTTTGTGGCTATGATGCGCAAGGCGGAATACAGGGCTGACCGCTTCGCGGCCAAACACACCAATCGAAGCTGGTTGATTTCTGCCTTGAAGGTGTTATCAAGGGAGAATTTATCCAATCTCAACCCGCATCCCTTGTTTGTGCGCCTGTATTATACCCATCCGCCCATCAATGATCGGATCGCCGCCTTGGAATAAATCTGCGCTAGATGCCCAGCGTTTCCCGTTCCTTATTGTGCCTTGTTCGGATGACCCGTTCTTGCCATCTCTTGCCGCGGTAGACCCAGTAGCCGTACAGGCAGACGATGAGGTTGCTGAAACTCATGGAAAACCAAATTCCTGTAGAACCCCCCCAGGCGGTGAAATGTTTAAAGCACAGAATCATGGGCAGTCTGACAAACCACAGTCTGCCCACCTCCATGGCCATGGAGTATTTTGTATGTCCGGTACCCTGGTACAGTCCTTGGAAAACACTGAACACACCCATAAGCGGCATGGAAAGGGAAATATAAAAAAAAGATAGGTGAGCGCCAGATCAATAACGGACGGATCGTCTTTGGCCTGCATGAAAAAGGTGATGATGGGATAATCAAAAGCGACGAGCAGGATGCTGCCCACAACGCCGATGGCGATGGCCAGCGCCAGCGCTTTGCGAAAGGCCTCTTGCACCCGATCCATTCTGCCGGCACCCACATTTTGCCCCCCCACGATTGCGGTTAGGGCAGAGCCCATGCCCATGGCGGGCTGCATGACCAAAGACGTGATGCGGTTTACCATAGCATAAGCCGCGATGGTGGCAGTACCGTAGGAGCCGATGAAACCATTTAAGACGATAAAACCCAGTGAAGCGCCGGATTGGCCGATGGTGGAAGGCAGCCCCACCGCTACAACTTCGCGAATGATTTCCTTGTCAAACTGAAAGCCACGGAAACCGGGCCGCACCCGGTTTTCTTACCGAAAGCAGCATTATGCCCACAACTGCCAAAAGAGCCCTCGAGGCGAGTGTGGCCCAGGCGGCGCCGGCTATGCCCCCCCAGTTAAAGGTAAAAATGAAGATGGGGGGGTCCAAAATAATATTGATTACCGCTGAGATGCCGCTTAAGATCATGGGGGGGTGATTGTATCACCCTGAGCATGCATAATGGAGTTAATATTAAAGAACAGAAACATAAAGGGGGGGAGATCTAGAAAGGTTATTCGGAGATATGTGCCGCCCAAACTGTGCAGATCGCCTGTGGCACCCATCAGCTTGAGAATAAAAGGGCTTAGTAAAAAGCCCGCGGCAGTAAAGATGATTGAACTTAAAAGGGTGACCGCGATGATCTGGCTGGCGTATTCCTTAGCGCCCCCGCAGGTTGTCGGCACCGATTAGTTGGGATAATAGGGACGTGCCGGCGATGGAAAGGCCAATACCCAGGGAGATGAATAAAAAGTTGACCGGCCAGACAAAGGCGGTGGCTGCAAAATGCACGGAGGATAGTTTGCTTACCCAGATCCCGTCCACCAGATTATAAAGTGTTTGAATCAGGCTGTTGATAATAATGGGGACAGATAGGGTTATGAGCACCCGGTAGAGGTTTCGCTGCAGAATAAATTCTGTTTTATTATGTTTGGCCACCGTTTCCACCCCCCCAAAATCATTTTTCGAAACAAATGCAGTATTTAGTATTATATCACTTTTGGGCGGAAAACAACATGGCCTAAGTGTGTAAAAAAAATCGCCCCCCCGAATCATAAACGGTTCGGGGCGTTTGGCTAGATCCTTAATGCTGCAGCTGCAGCCGTTTTTCCACCTCCGCTAAAACTTGTTGGGCCGAAAGCCCCCCCGCGGCCTCTATTACCGGTGTGCGTGAGGTCGTGGCGGCATCGCCCAGCGGGTTTGTATCCATGCCGCTGACGATGAAGAGCGACGCCTGTTGCGGACTCTCGCTTAGGCCGATTGTCTTAAAGCCATTTTCCTCTAGATAGGATCGGATATTGCTCAGCCCGTCTTCAATTGCAATCTTTTTTTGCATCATGAACCTCCTCGTACTTTTGTCATCAAGCGATCAAGTGTGAGACCCATCAAACCCAAGAGCAGAATAAAACCGAGCAGAGTACCCAAGGTAGTACGAAAAAAAGGTGTGAGGCCGAATAGAAAAGCCAAAACGGCATCAACAACTCCGCGTCCGAAAGCGATGCCCGTTGGCCGCAGGAGTGCTGACATTTTGGGCGCGGCCGCGGTGTTTACCGCAGCAGCAGCAAGAGCGAAAGAAAGAAAACTTTCCACCAGGCATTGCTGTCAAAAGTGTCAGCATAAGCAGTGATATCGGGAAAACTAACGTGTATTCGAATGCAAAACGCCCCCCCACACCCCCCCGCATTTGCTTCCCCCCCCGCTTTATTTTGTGCCCAATCAACGGAAAAATACTTGTTGACAGATGGGGAAATGTGTAATATAGTAATAGTGCACTAGGTGACTAGTGCACTATGCAGAGGGAGGAAGTGACAGCATTTGCAGATGGATTTTAATACTTCGGTCCCCCCCATTTATTTGCAGATTATTACCGCATTTAAGCGCCGCATCGCCACGGGCAGCCTGGGGGGGCCCGGGGATAGGCTGCCGTCCCAGCGGGACTTAGCCATTGACTTAAAAGTCAATGCCAATACGGTGCAGAGGGCTTATCGAGAAATGGAGAATCTGGGGGGGCTGGTGGAGACACTGCGGGGGGGGCAGGGCACTTTCGTCTGCTCACGAGAAGATCTAAGGAATGAGATTCGGGGGGGAGATGTTGTCCCAATTGGTAAGGGATTTTGTCCGGGCCATGCACTCCCTGGGCTGCAGCGAAAAACCGCGGTTGAGTTAGTTCAGAAACGATTCGGCGAGGTGAATGAAGATGATTGAAAGCAAATATGCACTGACAATCAGTAATCTGAAGAAGAAGTATCCCGGGACTGAGGCATTGAAGGGCATCGATCTTCAGCTCCCAATGGGGGGAAATCTGTGGTTTATTGGGCCCCCCCAACGGGAGCGGAAAATCCACGCTTTTAAAATGCGTGGTCGGCCTTGTCCGACCCGATCAAGGAGATATCAAGATAATGGGGGGGCAAAAACCTTCTCGGCACACCAAGGGGCTGATTGCCTTTATGCCTGAAATTGATCATCTCTACCGTTGGATGACAGTGCGGGGGGGTGTTCTGGATTTTACTTCTGCCTTTTATCAAGATTGGGAAGAAGCACGCATTTCTGAGCTGGTTAAATTCATGCGCTTGGACCCCAATAAAAAGGTGAGTTCACTTTCAAAGGGCATGCGCGCCCGCCTAAAATTGATCCTTGCTCTGGCGCGCCGGGCACCTTTGATTCTTTTGGATGAGCTTCAGCGGAATTGATCCTTCATCGCGGGATCGGATTGTAGAAGGCATTGTCCGCCAATTTAAGCAGGAAGAGCAGACAATGGTAATCTCCACCCACGCTGTGGGCGATACGGAGCAGCTGTTCGATTCCGTCATCTTTTTGGATGAAGGGACGGTTAATTTACAGGGCAACGCCGAGGATTTGCGCACAGAGCACAGCAAGTCCATCAACGAGCTGTTTAAGGAGGTTTTCGCCTGATGAAGCGGTTTTGGCGTCTTTTAAAAAAAGGATTTGGAAGCAATGCGTTGGCCGGTTGGAATTTTCGCCGGTGTAACGGCCGGGATCATGGTTTTTGTTCGCTTTAGAGTTTCACATGGTTTATCTTTGGAGGTCGTGCCCGCACTAACCGTGGCACTGCCCTGGGTGTGCTGCCCTTTGGCTGCTGTGGCAGAGCCTGCAGAGCCTGCGTATGGAGTGGCGGGAGGATACTGTCTATACGCTGCTTAGCCTGCCCGTGCCCGGCTGGTGGATTACCCTTTCTAAACTAGTGCGGGTTTGGATTGAGTATACGCTGATCGTGGCGGTTGTGGCCACTGGCAATTTACTGCTCTTTTCTGATGTGGTGAGGCTGTTTTTGGGTGATGTTTCGGTTACCGCTCTGGGTAGGATTTTATTTCTTTTCTACCTGTCCAGCCTAGCGATTATCGCCGTTTTCGTTACCATTATTCAGCTTGTTTTTGTCGTGAGTAAGCTGGTAGGCCGCGCCCAAGGGCTTGTGGCCCTGTGGGCCGGAATTTTAGCCCTGTGGACAACGGGTGCGATCAGCAGGCTGTTGGAGCCCCCCCTTTTCCGTTGGGTGCCGCCTATTTCTGTCGACAGGCTGTTTCGGTTGGGCGAACTGGGGGCGCGTCCCCCCCATGGATGTGTCTTTCTCGCCGAGGGTGGAAGTCTGGCTGGCGGTGCTGGGACTATTTGTTTTAACCGCCTATTTGTTGGAACACTACGTGGAAATTGACGGGTAGGGGGGGAAGAAAATGAAAATTCGCAGAATCACGGTTATTGTTTTGGTAGTCCTCAGCTTATTGATGGTCAGCGATGTTCGCTACAATATCCTTTCCGGGCTGGGAAATGTGCGGCGGGCACCCATCCAATACCAAATCGGCGCGGGGGGGAGCATGAGCCCACCTGGACCGGATCACATGAATTTAGGCTGCCTAAGGGCAACTTAACCGCCATAAACGTTGAAAATCAATTCGGTACCATGAGCATTCGCAGGGCGGATCACGAGGAAATAATTGTTATTGCCACCGTTAAAGCGTTTGACCCTTCGGTGGAAAAGGCGGAAAAACATTCAGGGCTGGGAGCCTCGGGGAACAGATCCGCGGTTCGGAGGTATTTTACGAATGGCTTGCTCCCGTTTCTGAAAGGAAGGATATACAGACCGATTTCACGATTGAAGTTCCCCGGGGGGGTATGTCCGTCCGATTGGAACAGGATTTTGGTACGATAGAGGCTTTGGGCCTCAGCGGAAACATGGAAATTGACGCGGATTTTTCCACCGTTCTTGTACAGGATTTTGTGGGCTATTTAAGAATAAAAAGCAGTTATTCCACAACAAACTTGCGGAATATACAGGGGCCGCTCACCGTTGACGACTCTTTTTCTACACTAGTGGCCTCTTTAGTTAAGGACGATGCCGGTTACAATTTCGACATTGATCTTAGTTTCGGCACTCTGCGCGGCAATGTTCCTTACAATTTGAAGGAAAAGAGATGCATGATCTGAAGGCCAAGGGCAGCTGGGGGGGCCCTGGCGTTCATCCCGTTAAAATCAGTTCCAGTTTTGGTACCGTTGACCTGAGTCTCATCGATTAAATGGTAAAAAGGCCGCCCCCCCCGCTGTGCAGGACGGCCTTTTTTTATGATGCTAGCTTAAATAGCCTAGTTTCTTTAGTTTATCCAGCGCAGTTTCAAGATCCTCCGGTGCTACCAAATTACAGGCCCGGTGCAGCCCATGCCCGCTTCAGCGTAGATCTTCTCTTTCCAGAGGGCCTCAGTGGCATCTTCAATTTCCAAGACATCAATTCCGGTAATTTCTTGATCTACCGGTTTAGCCGGGGGGTTTTTCAACGCTCGATTCAGCCGGTGCAGTGAACCCCCCCGCTTTCTCCAGCTCTTCTGCAACCAGCTCGGGAAGCTTGGCTTTTGCTGCTTCGCCCGCGAACTGCACCGCATTGGCAATTACCGGTGCCCCCCCAGAGGCTCTGGAGACGATGCAGACTATGTCGCGGTAACCTTCTCCTACGCCCGGGCCGTAGCCGTAACCGATACTTTCGTAATTGCCGCCCGTACTGAGCGCGGAGAGCATTTTCACTAAAATGTTGCCCGTCAAGGAGTCTGTCACTAACACGTCGCAGGCGCCTGTTAAGGCATCGTTGCCCCGCATAATGGCCTGCTCGGAGCGGCCCGATTTAGCCCAATTGATGGCATAGCCCTTTGCGGCCAGCTCCTTGAGGGCCCTTTCGGTGGTCAGGGCCCCGTCTACGTTGAGGATTCCAACGGATGGTTCAGCGCTGCCCAGAGCCTTGGCAACAGCAATACCCAGAATCGCGTTTTATACATGGCATCTGTGCGGTTGCTCGCGGACATGCCCGTTGTAGAGGCAATCAAAGTCTCTTTGCCGGTGGCGGGGGGCCAGCACGCGCCCGATCGTTGTTACGCCCAGGGGGAAGTTGTAGTGCATCGTGACGCAGGCGTCTATCTCGCCTGATTTTAAAAGCTTTTCCATCGCCCGCTGCTGCTCTTCTGCACTGTTTGCTTCCACCGTCGGCAGGTTGGTGCTGCCCTTGGGCCCAATAGCCACAACTCGCAAGTTCTTGTGGCGTTGTTGCGCCAATTCGGCGCCGCGCACAACTTCCTCCACGCCGTGTTCACTCCCCCCCAGTAGGGTGACCCCCCCTACTGAAATCACTTCTTCCGGCACCGCGGTGCGTGTTTGCTCACCGCCGGGGGTTGGCTTCCATAATAAAGGAGATGCCGTCAAAAAGGTTGGTCAGGCGGGCCAAGAACAGGCTGCCCTTGCCAACGATCATGCTGCGTTTCATTTTTCCTTCCAGAATTCCCTTGCGGGCAAAACCCATATAGGGCACACCGGAGGGGATATGGCCCTGGGTGGGGCCCAGCCTGTAAGGCCGTGTTTTGCCACGAAATCATTAAGCTCAGCCCGTTCTAAAACGCCCTGCCTGACACCGAGCGCGGCGATCATGCGGTAGTTGGCGAGCGGTACATCGCCTGCCCCCCCGGCAGGTACCGTGATTTCCGGGTTTTGCATCTCAACACTGTATTTATCAATATCGGTGATGGAAAGCCCGATTCTATCCAGCGGCTCCGTAACCAGCGCTGTTGTTACCGCCTGGGGGGGCGAGGATCCGGTGCCGACGCGGTGGCGTCCGATGGCATCGGTGCGCAGGATAGGGCTTGCCCCGTCATCTTCGCTGATTAATACTGCGAAGGCGCCTAAGAGGTCTTCCAGCACCGGGACCTCTTTTTGATGTGATCGCGCGAATTCATGCCCAATTTGGCCACGGCGCCGCCGCCTAAAACTACCACGTTCTTGTAGATCCCCCGCTTTAACCAGGGCAATGGCGTTGACTATCCCGTGTGCGGGGGCCTGCGCAGAAAGATCTGGTGTCTGAACCGGTGGCATTAATGCAGCCCGCCACCTCGCCAATTGCTTTAGCAAAGTTGCCTCCGCCGCGTTGGTTCATATCGCCTGCCGCTTCCTCAGATGTTTCGATAATATAATCTACCAGGGCCGGTTCAAGTTCGTTGTTCCACAACAGGTGCCTCAGGGCTAAAACACCGCTGGCCTTGGCCGCCAGGTTTTCGAACATCACATCCGCTTTAAGGTTTAGATCATGTTCGTGGGCCCGTTTTACGCAGCCCACCACTTGGCCACCATGTTCCAGCGGGATCGCTGTTCGATTTTCTAAAAGGGTGTTGATCTGATCCGCAGTGGCTGTTTTCTGCAAGATAGCCAGATCGTCCTGAGTAAAAAGAGGATGATTGCTCAAAACAGAGCTGATCTCTTGCGCGAAAGACTCTTCTAGCATGACTAAATCAAAGGAATCGGAGATCTTCATCATGGCGATGAATTCGTTTTGGGGGGGAAAGATCTCACCAAATCTGCCTTGTCTATCCGGTGTGAGCGGGTTTTCATACCAGGGCTGGGGGGGGTTTGTGCCAGCTCTTCCGGGGGGGTTATCCTGCCTATATAACCTGGTTGGGGGGGCATACGCCAAGACATCTTCATAGGGCCGCAAGGCTGCCTTAACCTGTGTTAACAAAGGGGGGGAATCGGGGGGGTTTTGGCCCTCTCCATCGTTAGCGTTGTTCCGTGCGAAAGCACCATATCGGGTGCATGGATCAAGCAGTAGCTTGTTGCTTTAACTACTGGGTTGGTCAATAAACACACCTCCAAAGGGAAGAGAAGGACTCGGGCCGTGGCCGAAGTCCGTCTCTTCGTTTAAGCTTCAAATATCGTTTGTTCGGTGACAGGCTTGGTAAGAGACATGAGCGCCTGTTCCACCAACCGTTTGCGTAGGGCGAACTCTTCCACCGCGCTCAGCTTGGGGGGGTTCCCCCAATGGGTAGGGAATGGCCACCGCAGGCACAATCCGATTCGCACCCACCGTCAGGGAAATTGGTGTCACGGTACACACATGCACAACCGGAATGCCCGTCCGTTCAATTTCTTTGACCATCGTTGCGCCGCAACGAGTACAGGTCCCTCAGGTACTGGTGAGAATGACAGCCTGAACACCGTCATTGACCAGTTCCCCGGCAATTTCCGCAGCAAATTTCTTCGCATTGGCCACCGACGTTCCATTGCCTACCGTGGAGTAAAAGTAAGGGTGCAGTTTGGCAATCTTGCCTTCGCTCTCCAAGGCGCGCAGGGCGTCAACGGGAACGACCCGATCAGGTGCTGCGTTGGCATAGGTTGGGTCATAACCGCCGTGGGCGGTCTCGAAAGCGTCGGGGGCGAGCTTGTCTAGGCCCCCCCTATGGAGTATTTTCCATAGTGTGAGGCGCTTGACGCTTCAATCCGATCGGGGTTGCCCTTGGGTACGATTCCGCCGCTAGTGACTAAAGCAACGGTGATCGCACTTAAATCGGCCAAGGCTGCGGCCGGTTCTACCCGATCGAAATGGGGGAATGGGGTATTCCGTTTCGAATTCTTCACCCCCCCGAAGTTTTTGCAGAAGCATATCAATGGCCCTTTCGGAGCCGCGTTTTTCCACAAAAACATTTTGGCGGATGCCGCGGCTGATGTAGCCTTCTTCGCCGGGGCTGCCAACCGATTCGCCATTGGCCAATTTGCCCGCGAGTTTAGCCATGGCGGGCAGGGCGGTGCGCATGCCAGCGGCAGAATCCGTTGTTTCTACGATATACAGATATTGGCGGTAGCTTTCTACGCCGGGGGGGTTTCCCGATACATGGCCGACACAGCGGGGGGGATGCCCATTTCTGCGGCAATCTTGCCCACCGTTCCGCAAGCCATGCCGTAGCGGCCCGCATTAAAGGCAGGCCCGGCTACCACCGTATCGGGCGCGAATTCTGCCAGCATTCTCGCACCGCGGCGCTGGCCTGTTCTAGATTCTCGTTAAAATAGTCATCGCCGCAGAAGATGGTGCCTACCACTTTGCAGTTCTTAGGCAGCAACTGCTGTAGGCCCACACCCGGACCCCCCCTAGGAACATCAAAACTTGCGGGAGGGACGTTGGCCTTGTCTTCGCCGCCCATTTGTCCAAAAACTGATTCAGATAGACGACTATCCGTTTTGTTTCCAAGTTTCTACACCTCAATCCGTTTGGCGGTAAGTGGCGACCTCCTTGATGATATCATCAACTTCCAGGACCATTTCCATCATGCTCACTTGCTCGTCCCAGACGTCTTCGGGAATAATTTCTTTAAGTTCGAAAATATGGTATACGGGAAGTCCTAACTGGACTCCTGTCAATGGACCGGCAAAGGTAGGATCTCCGCTCGTAACAGTTTCGGCTGCCAGGCCCGAAGCTTCTGCCTCGGCACCGCCTAATACTACTACAACCGTTTCCTTACCGTATTTTCTACCAACTCCAGTACTCGAGTTTGGTTTTCCATGTCCATTGCACCGGCTGCTGTTCAAACAAAGCACTCGGTGGTGGAAAAGACTACTGTGGCCCCCCGGCTTTTTTTTAATACATTCTTCAATGGCCGGTCCCGGAATGCCGTCCCGGTCTCCGATAACGGCAACATTTTTGCCTTTCAGATCAATCATGACCGAGTCCTCCTCTTTTTATATTTTTTTGCTTTAGTATTCGCGGGCGGTTAGTTTGTTAAAGCCAAGTTCGTTCGTTGCCCCCCCGATAATTGCCTGCAGTTCAACGGTGATGGTGCCATCCGCTCCGCGTCCTCCTTTGAAGCCACCGGCGATGATCTCCACCGGTTCTAGGCTGCCCAGTACCTTCTCCAACGGCGGCAGCGTGATTAGGGCATTGGCATTACC
>JMBX01000378.1_pt1 | contig 11444 bp, 23 predicted proteins | sample 616521 | NCBI WGS metagenome assembly JMBX01 (sample SAMN02727906, study PRJNA239997) | anaerobic digester metagenome | biome: anaerobic digester; isolation source: mesophilic anaerobic digester inoculated with municipal waste water sludge... | place: Germany: Bielefeld University, CeBiTec ...
CGTGGGCCTTGGTCACCGCCCCCCCCGGTTTGGGTGGGGGGATCACCGGCAACCCCCCTAAGGGGGGGCCCCCCCTGGTAGATAGGATCATGCACAGAGCCTAAAAGGGGGGGTCGGCAATCCCCCCGCTCGTCGAAACGAGCGATTGTGGCATCCACTTCTACAAATGCCGCTTCGGCCCTGAAGGGTGAAAGCCCGTTCGCCTTTGCCTCTTCCAGCACAACGCGCGCCGCGGCCGTTTTGCCTACACCCGGGGGGGCCCGTAGATGATTACGTGCTGGGGGGGTTAGGCCCGCACAGGGCAGCCCGCAGCGCCTTAAGCCCATCCTCCTGGCCGATAATCTCCCGAAAATCTTTGGGCCTTGTCAGCTCGGATAGGGGGGGCTCTGTCAAGGCAATTGTATTCAAACGGCGCAATTTTTCCAGTTCCTTGCGGGACTCGCGATTGACGGCGAATTTGTTGCTCTGCTGCTGCCGCAGCAGGTTCCAGAAATAAAGGCCAATCACAATCGCAAAAAACAGATTGATCAACGCAAGTATTCCCATTGAAGTTCTCCTTTCCCCAGATCACAACACTTATTATGTCCCCCGGAAAGGAAAAAGATGAGGCGGGCGGACCCGACTCATCTTTTAGCTTTCTTCCCATTCTATGCTATTTCCTCTTTACCCTTCGCCTTACTTCGCACTAGAAGGGGGGGCTGTTCTCTTTTCTCCACCGCAGCCTTGGTTATGACACATTTGGATACATCGCGCTGCGAAGGTATATTATACATAATATCCAGCATAATCCCCCCCTCTAAAACGGTCCGCAAGCCCCCCCGCGCCCCCCCCGTTTTTTTTGCTCCATGGCTTTGGCCGCGACCATCTTCAGCGCTTCAGGCTCGAACTCCAAGGCTACGCCATCCATATGCAGTAGCTTTTGGAATTGTTTCACCAAAGCGTTCTTAGGCTCCGTTAAGATCTGAATCAGCGCATCTAAATCGAGGGCATCCAGGGCACAAACCACAGGCACCCGCCCGATGAACTCAGGAATCAGCCCCGTAGCGCAGTAAATCTTCAGGCATATTCTGCCGCAGCGTATCGCCGATTTTTTTTCTCCTCACGAGAAACAATCTCCGCCCCCCCGAACCCAATGCTCTTTTGGCCGATGCGGCGTTCAATGATTTTCTCCAGTCCATCAAAAGCCCCCCCGCCACAAATAAAGAGAATGTTGGTCGTATCCACCTGGATAAACTCCTGGTGCGGATGCTTCCTACCCCCCCTGCGGCGGCACACTGGCAACCGTTCCTTCCAGTATTTTCAAAAGGGCCTGCTGCACGCCTTCGCCCGAAACGTCTCTAGTAATGGAGGGATTTTCGGACTTGCGAGCAATTTTGTCAATCTCATCAATATAGATGATCCCCCCCGTTCGGCCCTCTCCACATCGTAATCCGCGGCCTGGATCAACTTCAAGAGGATGTTTTCCACATCCTCACCCACATAACCGGCTTCAGTCAGGCTAGTGGCGTCCGCAATGGCAAAAGGCACATTGAGAATGCGAGCCAGCGTTTGCGCTAAAAATGTTTTCCCGCTCCCCCCCGTAGGCCCCAGCATTAAAATGTTGCTCTTTTGCAGTTCCACATCGTCCGTCTGCAGATTGCTGTTAATCCGCTTGTAATGATTGTAGACGGCCACGGACAGGTTCTTCTTCGCTTCATCCTGCCCGATCACGTATTCATCTAAAGCCTCTCGGATCTCCTTAGGCTTGGGAATGCTGTCGAGTTCAACTTCGTGGTCTTCTGTGAATTCCTCTTCGATGATCTCGTTGCAGAGTTCTATACATTCATCGCAGATGTAGACCCCCCGGGCCGGCGATGAGTTTCTTTACCTGTTCCTGCATTTTACCGCAAAAGGAGCATTTTAATTGACCCTTTTCATCGCCAAATTTGAACATCATATCACCTCGCTTAATCCTACTACTGTTTTTTTTCCGCTCAAGTTGATGTTTGGTTAAAACCCCATCAATCAGGCCATATTCTGCTGCCTCATCGGAGGACATATAATAATCTCGATCAGTATCTCGATCAATTTTCTCCAGCGGCTGCCCCCGTGTGCTTATGCAAGATATGATTGATTCTGGATCTTAGATGCAGAATCTCACGGGCCTGAATTTCAATTTGACTTGCTTGCCCTTGCGCCCCCCACCCAATGGCTGGTGAATCATGATCCGGGAATTAGGCAGTGCGAATCTTTTGCCTTCCGTTCCCGCGGCCAAAAGTAGCGCTCCCATACTGGCCGCCATGCCCACACAGATCGTGGAAACATCCGCCTTAATATATTGAATTGTGTCGTAAATGGCCAATCCCGAGTATACTACCCCCCCGCCCGGACTGTTAATATACAAGTTGATGTCTTTGTCGGGATCTTCCGATTCCAAAAACAACAGCTGGGCAATGACCAAGTTGGCAACGTTATCCTCGATGGGCCCGCCGATAAAAATTATCCTGTCCTTGAGGAGACGGGAATAAATATCGAAAGCCCGTTCTCCGCGATTTGTTTGCTCTACAACCATGGGAATTAAAACACTCATAATTCTCCCGCCTTTCTATCTATTCTTCCGCTGGTATCTCCGCCGGTATCTCCGCCGGTTCTTCTACCCGCTCAACTTCCGTAATTTCAGCGTTATCTATTATGAACTGCAGCGCTTTTTCCCTCTGCAGCGCCGATTCGATATTCGCCCTTTGTTCATTCCAATATTCGCGCAAACGTTCCGCCAGCTCTTCTTCCATGTCGGAACTAGATCCCATATATTCCTCAATCTTACTATTCACTTCTTCTTCACCTACCGTGATACCTTCCTGTGCAAACACGGATTCCAAAATAAGATCATGGATTATCTGGGTTTGGGCCTGCGGTTCAAACTGTTCAAGCAGTTCCTCTCGGCTTTGACCGGTGATTTCTAAGTATTTTTCCTCATCCAGCCCCCCCTGCCTCCGCAAGTTCTCGAAAAGTACTCCAGCAGATGCTCTGCCTGGTGCGCAACCATTGAAGCGGGAACCTCCACCTCACTATCGGCAGCGATCAGCTCTAATAGTCTATTCTCCAGCTCATCAGTTGTTCTGCGGGTGGCTTCGTCCTCTAAGTTTCCGAATATCTGCTTTTAATTCATCAAGTGTCTCGTAGTCACCCATGTCCTTGGCGAACTCATCATCCAGTTCGGGCAGGTGTTTTTCCTTCAGCTCTTTGACGGTAACTTCGAACACTGCCTGCTTGCCCGCTAAGTTTTCCGCGTGATAGTCTTCGGGAAATGTGACTTCAATTTCACTTTGAACGTTCAGTTCCAAACCAATCAGCTGTTCTTCAAAACCGGGAATAAACTGCCCCCGAACCAATTTCCAATGTGTGATCCTCAGCCGCCCCACCGCTAAAAGGCTGCCCATCGATGGAACCGATAAAATCGAGGGTGGCGAAATCCCCTTTCTGAACTGTGGTGCGCTCGGCAACCACAAGCTGAGCACTGCGTTCTTGCTGCTGTTCCAGCACTTTTAGCACATCTTCTTCATCTATCCGCACAGCAGTGCGCTCCGCCTGCAGGCTCTTATATTTTCCCAGTTCAAGCCGGGGGGGATAAACGTCCACTTCGAATATGAGAGTTACCCCTACACCGCGTTCGATTTCCTCCACATCAACGACCGGTTGCTCCACAGGCCGGATTTCAGTCTCGGTAAGTGCTTTCTCATAAGCCCTTGGCAGTAGGATGTCGAGGGCATCCTCCAAAAAAACATTGGGCCCGTAATTCAATTCAATCAGCTGACGCGGAGCCCTGCCCTTGCGAAACCCGGGCAGGCTAATCTTCTTGGCTGCCCGCCGATAGGCTTCATCGATCGTTTTCTCCAATTCTTCAGCGTCAATATTCACAGTAAGTTTTACCCTACTGTTTTCCAATTTTTCCAGATTAGTGGTCATGGTGTGGTTCCCCCTTCTTAATGAACGCAAAAAAAGTACACTGGGCAGTGTATCTGTACACAAAAAAAATGGTGCAGGCGGAGAGAGTCGAACTCTCACGGGGGGGAATACCCACTAGATCCTAAGTCTAGCGCGTCTGCCAATTCCGCCACGCCTGCCCGATTATGGAAAATGGTGAGCCATCCGCGATTCGAACGCGGGACACCCGGATTAAAAGTCCGGTGCTCTGCCGGCTGAGCTAATGGCTCATCATGCAAAGTCATTATAACAGAGAGGCAAAAAGGGGTCAACACCTTTTAGGCGAGCTTTTGACCCTAGGGCTGGTTTACGCCGGGAAAACCAGTTATAATAAAGACAAGCTGGAAGGAGGCAGCAGTATGAGAATTCCCCCGGCGTTATTGGCGAAATTTGGACTGGCCTTTGATCGCGGCTGTGCTGGCTTTAATCATGATCGGCATGGTGGTGATCTACTCCGCTTCCCATTCCCAGCTGGAGGCTTCGGGCCTCAACCCCTACCATTATGTGTATCGGCAGCTTTTGGCCTTGGGCATGGGGGGGTTGCGGTGGCTATACTGATTATATCCATTGATTACCGGGCTTGGATACGCTGGACACGGATTATTTACCTGGGAAACATACTGCTTCTCGCGGGTGTTCTGCTCATGGGCAAGACGGCCTTTGGTTCGCAGCGCTGGGTAAAGTTGGGCCCTTTAAACATCCAGCCCTCTGAGCTTGCCAAGATCGGCCTGATTCTAGTTCTGGCCAAGATTTTTTTTCGGAAAAAGAACAGGCGGGTGATCCTCGGGCGGTAGGACGTGCTTTTCTCCTGACGCTCATTCCCACAGGATTGATTTTGCTGCAGCCCGACATGGGCACAGGCGCGATTTTTATCTGCCTTTTGTTTACACTCTGGTTCATCGGCGGTGCCAAGCCGAAACATATCCTAATCGCGGGGGGGAAGCATGCTGACAGCGGCGGCGGCCGGCATTATCGTATCTTCCCGGGGGGGTGGCTGAAAATAATCAAACCTTACCAGCTCAAAAGGCTGTTGGTCTTCTTAGATCCCTATTCTGATCCCACCGGTTCGGGCTGGAACATCATCCAATCCATGATCGCCATCGGCTCGGGTGGCTTTTTAGGCAAGGGCTTGCTCAACGGGACCCAAAGTTCTCTTCGTTTTCTTCCGGCAAATCACACCGATTTCGTGTTTTCTGTCATCGCGGAAGAACTGGGGGGTTTTTGGGCTCCGTAGCAGTTTTGGCCCTTTACGTTTTCCTGATCTGGCGGGGGGGCTGCGCGTCGCCGCCATCGCCAAGGATACCTATGGTGCCTTGCTGGCAACCGGGGGGCCACCAGCATTTTCTTTTTCCATTTGCTAATTAATGTGGGCATGACGTTGGGTATTATGCCCGTTACCGGCTTACCGCTGCCTTTTATAACGGCGGGAGGGAGCACCATGCTCACCAGTTTATTGGCGATCGGCATAATTTTAAACGTGGGCCTCAGGCGGATCAAGATCATGTTTTAATTCTAAGGCAAGCAGCAAAAGCGTACTTGAGGCGAAATAAAGGCAGGTCGCGGCGGCGACCACACCCGAGTCATTGAAAATGAAAGCAGCAAGTGAACCAAGCACGGCCCCCTTTCATTCCTAAGGCAATAAACGGATAATTATCTTTTAACCAAGCGATGAAAGTGGAGGGCCAGATAAAGCTGGCGCCCATCACGGTAAGGGCAATGAGCAAAGCCTTGCTCCAAACACTGTAGCGCAGCAATTTGAAATTCATGGCCAGCTTGCGCGTGATGATCTGACCAATGCCAAATAAACCTTCGCGACGAATTACGGCGACTGTCTGCCCTATGTGCGATTGTTCATTAACGGGATTAGCATGGTCGGCAAGCATTAAAAGCCCGAGGACCGCCGCTGCGGCAGCCGCAAGGATCAGAACACTGCGAAACCCCCGCTTGTTTGCGGCGCATGGCATTCCAAGTATAGCCGAAGGCAAACACAGCGCAAATTGCCCCACCCACATTCGTGCCCAACGCGGGCGCTCCGATTACGGCAAGTACTATTCCAAAGACACAAAATCCTATCCAATTCGCATAGGGGAGATTTCTGTTTTTCTCTCGAACAACAGACCACCCCCCCAGCACAGCGGAGCCCACCAAAAGCCCCCCATGAATTCGTTGCCCAAGCCATAAAAACGGGCACCCCCCCGATCGGATCGTAACCGAGGTAAGAATAGCGCAAAAGCGGGCTTCCGGCGGCCACGTCCGCAGCTATAATTAAGGCGGTGGCGACAGCGATTATGCCGACTTTCATAACCTGCGCAGAGCACGCCATTTCTAAAATGAGAAGCGCCAGGCCTAAAAATAAAATGGAAAGCGGTGACGCGGACAACAACACCAAACCTAGGGGGTAGGGCCAGAAACACTATGTGCAAAACTGGAGCGCACGCAGCAGGCGTGCGGGCGGACGATTGATGATCAGGGCCAGCAAAGACGCGGAGTAAAGCGAAATCTGCAGTAGAATCAGCACTCTCAGGACAGGGCCGCGCCGCAGCGCCAACCGCTCCAATCTGTTCAGCATTGTTTCCAAGAAAGCATGTGGTTCGTTGTAAATCGCGCTGACCGCCTCCCGGCCCACGAAAGGTTCAGCGTGGCCTACCTGCAGTAAGGCGAGCACGGTCGGGGGGGCAATATCCATATTGGTGATTAACCCGGGCCAGCGCGTAGTACCGGAGGTAAGCAGACCTTCATCCGCACCAATGCACAAAACGGGGGGGTCAGCCACCGGCCCTGTTCCGCACGGGGGGGCCTGCCCGGATGGGGGGGCTTACCACTAAAAGAACGGTATCCTCTTTTTTTTGTTTCGGCCAGCCTTCCCACAAAAGACAGAGCTTCCGCAACCAAAGGCGCCTGCAGTGCCGCTGCCTGTTCCGGGCTGAGAAATTTTCTATACTGATCAAACCGAAACGGATCACCCAGATCAATAATGATCACATCTTCCACTGCGGCCGCAGCCACCGTTTCTAAATATTGATAATCGGTCCTTAAACCAAAGGGGGTAACGGGGGATCCGGAACGACGGCCCCTTCCCTTGTCTGCCCGGCCCAGACTCTACCCCCCCATTCATCCATGGCCACCAGAGCGGCCCAGTTGGCATCGTCCTTCCAGTCACTGTTTCCCAGCACCTGAACCGTTACGCCGCCGGCCCGCAAAGCACTGCCCAAAGCACCCGGCTTCACAGTATAGTTCACCTTTTGCGCGGCTTTGATCAGGGCTATGTCGGGTTGAACATACAAAGCCGGTTCGCGACCTGTACGCAGCCTGTAAACATCGCCGGCCGATTCCCCGCTGAAAAAGGCGGCAGCGTCGGCAAACCCCCCCACGGCCCTTGCACCTGCGCTAATACTCAAATAGGAGGCGGAGGGTTCGTCCCCCCCGCCGCCGGAACGGGTGTTCATTATTCCGATGGATAGCGGCGCTGAACAGCTAAACTCGCTGATCTGTTCCCACTCCAGGCCATGCCACAGCACAAGTATAACTTGGCCCGCGCCTAACTCGGACGCCGCCGCGGATCGGCAGGATAGACAAATGGTCAGAAGCAGCAGATAATAGATTCCGCTACGCGCCCGATTCAATCTCGGTAGCCCTCATACAGGGTGCGCACACTGCGAACCATCCTATCCGCGGCAAAGACAGAGTCCACCCGTTCCCGGTTGAAATCCCCCCATCGCTCTTGCCTTGTCCGGCGCCTTCAACACGTGCAGCAGGGCGGCGGCAAAATCAGGAGCGCTGCCGGACAGCACCAGAAATCCCCCCTTTCCCGGTCAGAACCGCTTCGCGCAGCGCGGGTAAATCGGAGGCCACCACCGGCAGGCGGCTGGCCATAGCCTCTAAAACACTGATATTGAACCCCTCCTTCAGACTGGGCAGAGCAAAACAGTTCCATCCCGCCATCAAGCAAGGCACATCTTCTCGCTGGCCCAAGAAGATGGCCCGCTGCCCAAGGCCCAGCCCTTGCGCGTATCCTTCTAATCTATGTCTTTCCGGCCCATCCCCCCCCACAATAACGAGTTTCAAATCGGGAAGGATTTTAGCAATCAGCGACACAGCCTCCAGCAGTGTTGCTATTCCCTTGTCAGGTATCAACCTGGCGACTGTACCCACCACTAAATCTTCAGGCAATAAACCGGCCTGCGCCCGAGAGTCCTCACGGCTGATCAGGCCGAACGACGAGGGCAAAATTCCGTTGTGAATCGTCATCACTTTGTCCCCCCCCGGTGCATATTTGAGAATCTGCATCCGCACAGAATCGGAAACGCTGATAATAGTATCCATGCCCTGAAACAACCAACGCTGAACCGGCCCCCGCGGCCCAGTGCCCGAGGGGGGGAAACTGTTCCGGCAGGCTGTTGTGCGCGGTGAACAAAAAAACGCTGCCGCCGCGACCAAAAAAAGGGCTGAGGCTGTAATCAACGCCGCTTTAAGGCCATGGGCATGAACAATGTGGCTTTTTCGCGCCTCAAGATCCGCCTCAGGCTTCGAACGGCCTCCAAATCCTGCCTGGGCCGCAGGCCGTCCGTGAGGTTTAAAGGCACGAACCGCCGTTTTCCGGCCCACTCCCGCAGATCGGGGGGGTGCGACTACAACAATTTCCAAATCAGAAATACCTTCCGACAACTGCTGTAGATGCTGTAAGATCCCGCCTTCAGCCGGGCGAATCACCCACATTATTTTCATTGGCTGTCCCTCCTGTTAGTCTCTCAATTATTGTGAGCCAATTTTATTAATCAATACGAGAAATGGGAATGCTAGAGCTAAGAAAGGAGGGATTCGGTGCGCCGCAAAATAATCGTTTTCCTAGGATTGATGGGAATCTTGATTGTGGTCCTAACCTTTTCCGACAGACTTTCCCTACCCGGGCAGGAATCCCCCCCAAAACGGACGAATGATACAGTCAGCCTAACAGAATACCTACCCAAACATCCCCCCCTCACGCCCTCACCCAACCACCCCCCCTTGGCTCAAATGCAGGATTTAGTGGACCAGGTATCGGAAGATGCGGCCCGCGGTCACTGGCATGATGCGGCCCAATCTGTTGAAAGGCTGGAAGAAACTTGGGAGAGGGGGGGCGTATTCAAACAAGAAAGAAAATTGAGCATCGAAAAGGAGATTAGCGATGCAATACGCCAACTGCGCCGCCATGTATGGACGCTAAACGAGAAAGAAACGCTGCAGACCGCGCAACATCTCACGGAGCTGATCAGCCGCCTGCTGGCGGACTAAAATGAGAGAAGGGAGCGGGGACGCTCCCTTTTACTTTTTAGTGCCCGGGGCCTTCCGGGTTTGGTGTAGGTTTGCTTTGTTTCTGTTTCTTGCCCTGCCCCCCCGAATCACGCTGGCGATTTGCTAGCTCTTCAGCTGTTTCAAAGAAGTTATTAGCGCCGGCCGGTTTCCCCCCGCCTGGGTAAACTGCTGCTGTTGACGCAAATTCGCCTTTTGTCTTTCGGCATTCATTCCACCCCCCCTTCTTCGTCTAGTATGAGCGAAGGAGTTTCGAATTATAATGGCGAATTAAGTCAGCACCATCAAGCGGGGGAGGAACGTTGTAATGAGTATAGCGGTAATCGCCAATCCTTTAGCCGGACGGGGGGGCGGGGGGCCAGAAAACGGCGCGCCTGGCACGGGAGATTTTGCGCAAGAAAAACATTGATTTCGAACTAATATTTACTAAGAACGCCAAACACGCCATTGAACTCGCCCATGCAGCCGGCGACAAACATGAAGTTGTGGCCGCCTTGGGCGGTGACGGTACAATCAGAGAGGTTTTGACCGGACTGCAGGGTAGTACAGCTGTAATGGGTATTATTCCCGGTGGGACAGGCAATGACTATGCCCGAGGCTTGGGCATTCCCAGGCAAACTGCCCCCGGCAATAGATGTCCTCTTGAGAGGAAACACAGACCGCCTAGATATAGGTTTCAACGGACGGCGCCTTTTTGGCGTTTTGGCTTCAATCGGCTTTCCGGTAGATGTTATTCAATACGTGAACAATAGCCGCCAGAGCATGCTGCGGGGGGCAAGCCCGCCTTTTTAGGGGGGGCGGTTGTGGCAACGGTGAGAAATTTAAAAACTTTTACAGTTGAAATAAGTGTGGACGGCAAAAAGAGGACTGATAGAATCGTGGGACTGTTTGTGATGAATATGCCCTACGGTGGCGGCGGAATGAAGTTTACCCCCCCGATGCGCACTACAACGGAGGCCAATTTGACGTTTTGATAGTGGGCGAAATTACACGAACGGATCTTGCCATTACGCTGCCGAAGATTTACTCGGGCAACCACACCAATCATCCGGCGGTAACCATTCTTAAGGGCAAGGATATCTCAGTGGAGGGGGGGGCCCCATACCCCATTATGCTCGATGGTGATATCTTCCCTCCCGAACCGCTGCATACCAAATAGTCCCCGGGCAAACGCCGGTCATCATACCTTAGAATGGGCGGCACGGTAATTACAGCGGCGTAAAACATTTAAGCGGCCCACAGGGACCGCTTAACATTTTAATGGGTGAGTAACCGGATTCGAACCGGCGACCTCCAGGGCCACAACCTGGCGCTCTAACCAACTGAGCTATACCCACCGTAATATTTGGCGCGCCTGGCAGGAATCGAACCTGCGGCACTCGGATTAGAAGTCCGATGCTCTATCCCCCCCTGAGCTACAGGCGCCGGCAAAAAGGATAATGGAGCGGGTGATGAGAATCGAACTCACATAGCCGGCTTGGAAGGCCGGTGCTCTACCATTGAGCTACACCCGCAAAAAAATGGTCGGGGCGAGAGGATTTGAACCTCCGGCCTCCTGCTCCCAAGGCAGGCGCGCTAGCCAAACTGCGCCACGCCCCCCGCCATAAAGTGGCTCCCAAACTGACATAGTCAATATTACCACACAAACACGGCTGAGTCAACACCGTTCCTCGTTTATTACAAGCCCTCTAAGCAGTTTCAGCATGCCTGCCATGGCCAAAGACCTATGGCTGATTCTGTTTTTTGTAGCCGGTTCAAGTTCGGCAAAAGTAAGGCCGTATTCGGCCACCAAAAACAGGGGGGGTCGTAGCCAAATCCACCGGCCCCTTTGGGCTCAAAGCCTATCAATCCGCGGCAGATGCCTTCCGAAAACTGTACATCGCCGCCGGGAAAAGCCAAGGCCATTACGCAGCGAAATTGTGCCCCGCCGCCGTTCTAAAGCCAGCCCTTCCAATTTGCGCAGCAGCAGGCGATTGTTGGCCGCATCATCGGCATCAGCACCCGCGAAGCGGGCCGAGTGCACACCGGGAGCCCCCCCTCCCAGGGCATCTACCTCCAGGCCCGAATCGTCCGCCAACACCGGTTCCCAAACGAGCCGGGCCGTTTCCTCCGCTTTCTTGCGCGCATTGGCCTGAAAAGTTGCTCCGTCCTCCGCTATTTCGGGAAAATCCCCCCCAGCTCGTTAATGCCCA
>JMBX01000379.1_pt1 | contig 11411 bp, 18 predicted proteins | sample 616521 | NCBI WGS metagenome assembly JMBX01 (sample SAMN02727906, study PRJNA239997) | anaerobic digester metagenome | biome: anaerobic digester; isolation source: mesophilic anaerobic digester inoculated with municipal waste water sludge... | place: Germany: Bielefeld University, CeBiTec ...
TCCTGATAACGGGTCACCTCTTTAATCTCTAAGGAAAATCGGAATCAATTTCTTTTACCTTATCTTTGGTTGTCTGTAACAGTGATGCTATCTCTGCTTCATTATTATCATATGCTTTCTTTGGGTTGAATACCACTTTGTCGCCCGCTTTGGAACCTGTGAAGCTGCTTTTTATCTCTTCATCCTTAATATATGAAGGCATAAGAATAGCGTTTTCTATCACCTGCAGGTTGTCTTTATCTTCACTGTCGCTCAATTCGGTGAGGGTCCCCTTTATCAGGTCTGTGTCTTTTGCTTCATCTTCAACAGAGAGATAAGTGCCGTAATTCTTCTTATAGGCATCCATCTGCTCATCCAGGAGATTTTCTTCCAAAAGGACCTTGTGGCAGGTCAGTTCAACACTTTTATCCAGGGGAAGGTCGAATTCGGGAGTAAGGGCAACATCGAAATAGAATTTCAGTATTTCGTCATTCTCCAGATCAACTAATTTCTCATCACTATTATCGGGAAGAGGTTCACCCAGAATTTTCAGTTTGTTGTCGCGAATGAAGTTGCCAACTTCATCTGTCACAATTTTATTGATCTCATCTGCCTTTACAGCTTTGCCATATAGCTTCTGTATTAGGCTTTTAGGTACTTTGCCCTGGCGGAATCCCGGAATATTGGCTCTTTGACGGAATTGATTAAGTGACTTATCTACATTTTCCTGATAATCTGCTTTTCCAGCTCAATGACAATAGTTCCGTTTACTTCGTCTGTTTTATTCAGTGTTGACTTCATTATACTGAGTGATTAGTTTTTGTTGAAAGTCGGTAAAATTCAACCGATTGAAATGATTTTTTTTAAATAAAACTGCAAAATTAGTGTTATTCTTCCAATTTGCAAAAAAATATTTTACATCCGTGTTTTACTACAAGAGGAGTTGCCTGAATTATTATTTAGTTATCTTTGCATTCCAAAACAGAAAAGATGCGACAAATTCTTACTTCGGTTACTGCTGGTACAAAAATTGTATATCTTTTTTTTACTCATGTTTATCGGTCTGCTTCTGGCCGGGAGCATATTGATTGCTTTCTCGGCTGTTACAGGCGTTGAAGAGGGCGGGGTAACAATCATATATCTGAGTTCGGGATTACAGGCTTTTTTTTGCATTCGTTATGCCTGCATATCTTGTAACCGGATGGAGTTTTCCCGGGGCAGCGCAATACCTGAAGATGGTGGACAAAGAGCATGCAGGGAGGAAAATTATTTTAGCAATAATGGTTTTTCTCCTTTCTTATATACCGGTTTTTCTCCTTACACAATGGAATAAAGGCATTGAACTCCCAGAATCGATGCAGATTGCTGAACAGTGGATGCGTTCTATGGAGGATGCTGCACAGGAAACAACCGATTTGCTGTTATCCGGTGAAGGTATCGGGCGCCTTTTCATGAACCTGTTTATGATAGCCGGACTTGCAGCTGTTGCGGAAGAGATGTTTTTCGCGGCGCATTACAACAGCTTATACAGGAGAAATTCAGAAATGGGCATATGGCTGTGTGGATTGGCGCATTGATATTCAGTGTAGTGCATTTTCAATTTTATGGCTTTTTTTTCCAAGATTGTTGTTGGGAGCCTGTTAGGCTACCTTTTCTCTACACACAGAATCTGTGGATACCTGTACTTATGCACTTTGTGAATAACGCTACAGTTATTGTGCTGGCCTATTTCTGTAGAGACAGTGAATGGTTGTACAATATTGAAAACAGTGAGATCACTGCACCCTTTGCAATTATGGCACTAATTTGCTTGCTGCTGACAATTCTACTGTTCTGGTTATACAAAAAAAATTTAAGAACCTCAGTACAAACTGAAGTTGATTCTTGCTGACTAATTCAATTTTCTAACGTGTTGCGGTAACAGCTAAACAGCTATCCTAAGTCTTATATTTAGCTGTAAATGATAACAACTAACACAAGCGAAAGTTAAGTAACGAACAATAATGATACAAATTCAGAATACATTAATATCGGACGATATTTTCGAAGAACAATTTATCTGTAACCTCTGTAAATGCAAAGGGCAATGTTGCGTTGAGGGTGAGTCGGGAGCGCCACTTACTAGAGAGGAGTTTGAACAAATAAAAGAAATTCTGCCGGATATCCGGGATGAGCTCTCCGCCAAAGCGATTGAATTGATCAATGATCAGGGAATAGCATATATAGATAATGATGGAGAACTGGTTACCTCAATAATAGAAGGCAAGGAGTGTGTTTTACCTATTTCGATGAGAATGGCGTATGCAAGTGCGCAATTGACAAAGCATACAGAGAGGGGAGGATTTCAGTTCAAAAACCAATATCTTGCCATTTATACCCTATCCGGCTTAATGAGTATAATAATTTTACAGCTGTCAATTACCAGCGGTGGTATCTCTGCAAGCCCGCACTTAATCTTGGACAAAAAGAGGGGGGATACCTCTTTACCGGTTTTAAAAGAACCGTTGATAAGGAGATTTGGTGAGGATTGGTATAACGAGCTGTGTAAGGCTGCAGAACTGTTTAAAGAAAACTGTTAAAAGCAGTCAATTTCTCCTGTTTTGGATTACTTAAGCCAGCCGAAAGCACTATTTCGCTTTTTTTACCCATTTACTTTCGGAATATTAAATCTTTGTTTTATTTTTGCACATAAATAAATGAAATGTGCAAAGTAAAGTGTCTGCAGCAATATCTAAAACGAAGAATAATCTTATAGACGTAGCCCGGCAACTTTTCGCGAAAAGGGTGTCGAGAATACGACTATGAACGATATTGCAGAGGCTTCTCAAAGAGGAAGGAGAACATTGTACACCTATTTCAGCAGCAAGAACGATATTTACAAGGCAGTTATAGAGTCTGAGCTAAAAGTACTGTACAATAAGCTTGAAGAGGTGGTTGAGCGTGATATGCCCAACGATGAAAAACTTCTTTTGTTGGCTTTTACGCGGCTAAATGCAATAAAAGAGGTAGTTACACGAAACGGTACACTCCGGGCCGATTTTTCAGAGATATATGGCAGGTGGAGAATGTGCGCAAGGAGTTCGACAAGAAAGAGATTCATTATCTTGAGACTATCTTGCAGGATGGGTGTGACAGCGCTATCTTTCAGATTAAAGATGTAAGGCAGACAGCCGAAATTCTGCACTATGCATTTAAAGGTCTTGAGGTGCCTGTTATCCGTGGTGTAATGAAACTAGAATATAACAAAAAGAGGATAGGGATATTATCTCGAACCTCGTTTTAAATGGGTTATATACCAAATAGATATTTTAATAATAATCAATCAAATGAAGTTACTAGAAGGAAAAACAGCGGTAATAACCGGCGCCGCACGTGGTATTGGTAAAGCCATAGCTTTGAAGTTTGCGTCGGAAGGATCAAACATCGCGTTCACAGATTTAACTATAGATGAGGTGGGGGGCAGCCACTGAGCGTGAAATTGCCTCGCTTGGTGTTAAGTGCAAGGGATATGCATCCAATGCTGCTAATTTTGAGGAGACTCACAAAATAGTTGATGAGATAATAAAGGATTTCGGCCGTATCGACATACTTATCAATAATGCAGGTATTACTAAAGATGGATTGATGATGAGGATGAGCGAACAGCAATGGGATGCGGTAATTAATGTGAACCTGAAGTCGGCATTCAACTTTATCCATGCTGTTACACCTGTGATGATGCGACAGAAATCGGGCAGCATTGTGAATATGAGTTCTGTGGTTGGTGTTTCAGGAAATGCGGGACAGGCTAACTACTCGGCTTCAAAAGCAGGCATGATAGGCCTGGCAAAATCTATAGCAAAAGAGCTTGGGTCACGTGGTATCCGTGCAAATGCCATTGCTCCGGGTTTTATCATAACTGATATGACAGGTCAATTGTCTGAAGAGGTAAGAAAAGAATGGGCAAAGCAAATTCCTCTTCGTCGCGGAGGTACGCCCGAAGATGTTGCGAATGTAGCTCTTTTTCTTGCTTCAGACCTCTCTTCGTATGTCAGTGGGCAGGTGATAAATGTTTGTGGGGAATGAATGCATAATTATTACCACTTTTGCCTTTATTACAGGGATACTGATTATATCAGGGATACAGAATAAATTTTGTGTCTCTGATATTTTGTTTCATCAGTGAATCCTCAATAAATAACAATACTCCTAATGTTATTGCTTTTGCAAACATAGGGATTTCTAAAAGCCTCTTTCATTGCAATCGTGACAAAACGGATGATGTTGACATCTAATGCATTAGAAATCATTTTTTTTATTTCAAGGGTTTCAAAAGTAGGCTCACAAGTTTAATTATCACTATTTATTCCCGGCAAAGGGAAGTCACATATCAGATGACAGTTCTTTACGAAGACAACCATATTATTATCGTTAACAAGGCACCAGGTGAAATTGTGCAGGGCGATAAAACGGGCGACAAACCATTGTCGGAGATGGTGAAAGAATTTTTGAAAGTTAAATATAACAAGCCCGGTAACGTGTTTTGTGGCGTTACGCACCGGCTCGACCGGCCCACAAGCGGGGGGGTGTTGGTGTTTGCCAAGACAAGCAAGGCGCTCTCGCGACTGAACAGAATGTTTCGTGACGATGAAGTAAGCAAGATCTATTGGGCTATAGTAAAAAAAATCGCCCACCAAAAGAAGAGGGCACTTTGGTGCACTATCTGATGAAAAATGAAAAAAAACAAATAAGTCTACTGCTTTCGATAACGAGAAACCAAATACCAAAAAAAAGCTGTCTTACATTATAGACTTGTAGGTGCTTCAAAAATTATTTTTGCTTGGAGATCGCTTTGGAGACCGGGAGACACCATCAGATCCGCTGCCAGCTGGCCGAAACGGGGGGTGTCCCATCAAGGGCGATCTTAAATATGGGGGGGCTGAGCGCTCCAATCCCGATGGCAGCATCAGCCTGCATGCGCGTTCTATATCATTTATACATCCTGTTTCAAAAAAAGAAGATATCGGTAACTGCACCTGTTCCGGAAGATGATCTGTGGAAAGCATTTGTATAAAACGTAATCGTCAGAAATGCGGTAACTTATTTGTATAAAAACTTTTTCTCAAGCAGGTTTAATAATTATTTATAGATCTATTGTGCCAATGAAGAACCAAAAAAACAGGTCTGAAGAGCAATTTGAGCAATAATCTTTTCCTCGTTTTCGATAAAAATCTTACATTTGTGGACGAACTAAATTTTTAATTTTTCACGATGAAACCTACATTATTTGTATTGGCAGCAGGAATGGGCAGCCGCTATGGCGGACTGAAACAGTTAGACGGGGGGGTAGGCCCGGCAGGTGAGACCATAATGGATTACTCTATTTATGATGCGGTAAACGCCGGCTTCGGAAAACTGGTTTTTGTTATTCGCAAATCGTTTGAAGATGACTTCAGGGAAAAGATTGTAAAAAAAATATGAGAAGAAAATACCGGTTGAACTGGTATTCCAGGAGCTGGATAATCTTCCAGAAGGCTTTTCCCCCCATCCCGATAGAGTAAACCGTGGGGTACCAACCACGCCGTAATGATGGGAAAAGAGGTGATTCACGAACCTTTTGCCGTGATCAACGCCGACGACTTCTATGGGCGTGAAAGCTTTCAGGTGTTGGCAGATTATCTAAAGACTCTTGAAAACAGTCATGACAAATATTGTATGGTTGGTTATAGAGTTGGCAACACATTGTCAGAAAGCGGTACTGTGGCGCGAGGAGTATGTGAGACCGATAAAAATGGAAATCTCACCGGAGTGGTTGAGCGCACACAGGTTATGCGTATTGATGGAAAAGTGAGCTACAAGAATGAAAGAGATCAGTGGATAGCTATTGACGACAATACGCCAGTATCTATGAATATGTGGGGGGGTTTCACACCAGATTACTTCAAATATTCCGATGATTATTTCGTGCAGTTTCTTAATGAGAACGCGGAGAATATCAGAGCTGAGTTTTTTTTATCCCTTTACTGGTAAACCATCTGATTGTGAATGGTAATATTACAGTGAAAGTATTGGATACACCTTCAAAGTGGTTTGGTGTGACTTATGCCGATGATCGTCCCGAAGTAGTATCAAAGCTGAAAAGCCTTACCGCTAACAAGGCCTATCCCTCTCCGCTGTGGTAATTTTATGATTACTTTTCTTCACCTGATAGGCTGATTATGTGGGTACATATTGTCGTTATACTTCTTCTTATCCTTCTTAACGGTTTTTTTTCGCGTTGTCGGAGATTGCAATTGTTTCGGCAAAGAAAAACAAATTGGAAGCAGAACGCAAGAAAGGAAGTAAAGGTGCCGCGCGTGCACGAAAGTTGCAGGCCGACCCCGATAATTTTCTCTCATCAGTTCAGGTGGGAATTACTCTTATTGGTATTGTTAATGGTGCGTACGGGGGGGGCAGGCGTTTGCTGTCTATCTGGTACCTTTCTTTAAACAATTTAATGCTATAGGTGCTTTTGCGGACGCTGCTTCATTGATAGTAGTGGTATTCCTTATCACATATGTATCAATTGTTATAGGTGAGCTTGTACCAAAAACAGTTGCACTGAACAATTCCGAAAAATGGCGATTGCTGTCTCGCCTACTATACACGTGGTGAGTCTTATCTTTTATCCTTTCGTGAAACTTCTCTCTGTATCAACAAGTTTTGTAAATAAACTTATAGGGTTAAACCGAAAGATGAGGTGGTTTCGGAAATGGAACTGCGTGCAATGCTGAAGACAGCTTCGCATGAAGGTATTATTGATGTTGAAGAGAATATTATCCACGAACAGGTATTTTACTTCTCCGATAAAAAGGCAATTCACCTGATGACTCACCGAACGGATGTGGAGTGGGTGGATATAAGTAAAAGCCGTGAGGAGATAATTGAGGATCTGCTTCGGACAAAACATAGCATTATTCTTGCATGCAGAAAAAGATTGATGATTTTACAGGAACTATATCTATAAGGGATTTTCTATTGCGTCTGAATAACAATGAACAGTTCACAATTGAAGAGCTTATTAAGGAGCCTGTTATCGTACCCAGTACCCTGCGGGCGCAAAAAGTGCTTGAGTACTTCAGGAAAAATCATATATTTATGGCTATGGTGGTAGATGAGTATGGCAGCCTCGACGGAATAATCACCATTCATGATATTTTTGAAAATCTTGTAGGTGCTATCCCGGAGGAGACAGAAGATGAATCTTATGAACACTCATTTTATGAGGGATGATAACTCTGCCCTGGTAAGCGGAGAGGCCCCCTATAGAAATATTATCACAGCTTGATGAGGATTTTATCGTTGATTTTGATAAAATCGACTATTCAACAGTCGCCGGTTTTGTATTTGAATGTATTAACAAAATTCCCGCGTAGGAGATAGATTTGAGTATGATAATCTTATGTTCGAGATAGTAGATATAGATGGCAACAAGATAGACAAAGTGCTGGTTACCAGGAGGTTCAAGGCAGAAAATGAAGTAATAATATAATTAATAACAAATAATGAGAGATGAGGGAGGTTGTTTTTGCAGGTTTGATGCAGTTTATATTTAATAGTTTAAAATGTTAATTAATGAATTTATGTTGTTAAACACAAATTTTTATTAGGACGTTTCAAAAAAAACTGTGTTAATTTTACACCAATTATACAGAAAATCAATCTTCATCAATATCTTATTCTTAAACCCAGGAAATTACATGAACAATTTGTATAGCGAATCCGGTTTGCTTGTCAAAGCTTTTGACAAAACAGTGGATGGCAGGCAAACCGGGTTATACATTCTTAAAAACAAATTTGGAAGTGAAGTCACCGTAACTAATTACGGAGCTAAAATTGTATCGTTAATGGTTCCCGATAAAAACGGAATATTAACTGACGTAGTTTTGGGACACCCCACTATCGATGAGTACCTAACCTCGGAAGAGCCCTATTTTGGTGCTGTCTGCGGCAGAACAGCCAATAGGATTGCAGGAGGACGGTTTGAACTGGAAGGTAGGGAGTATCATCTTGCCATAAACAATGGACCAAACTCGCTGCATGGTGGCATCAAGGGATTTAACGCAGTTGTATGGGAGGTGAAAAAGTGACAGACAACAGCATTCAACTGTTTTATCTGTCAGCCGACGGTGAAGAGGGTTTCCCCCGGCAGCCTGTCTGTAACGGTAACATACACATTAACTGATGACAATGCTCTGGACATAAATTATAGGGCAACAACAGACAAAACTACCATTCTTAATCTTACCAATCACTCCTATTTTAATCTTTCAGGACAAGGCGATGAATATATTGGTGAACATATTCTTATGCTAAATGCCTCCAGCTACCTGCCTACAGACAATACAGCCATACCCTTGGGCGATGCAGAACCGGTGAAAGGAACTCCGTTCGATTTTACCCGGCCGCATGCTATTGGTGAACGTATAGATGATGATTTTGAGCAACTTAAAATTGGCCGTGGCTACGATCATAATTTTGTATTGAACAAAAAGTCAGTAAATGAATATTCTTTCGCAGGTTTATGTGAATCGCCAAAACAGGGATCAAATGGAGATTTATACTACAGAGCCCGGAGTTCAGGTATATACCGGTAACTGGATGAATGGTAGCTTTGTTGCAAAAAAAACGGTAAACGTTATCCATCGAGGTCTGCCGTATGCTTTGAGACACAGCACTATCCGGATAGTATTAATAAACCGCAATACCCTTCAGTGATTTTGAGTACCGCTGAGATATTTAATTCCAGAACTACCTACAGATTCTTTGTGTGAGATAAATATTTGAAATATAAAGTAAAATTATTCTATAATTGAAATTATTAAACAATAAAAAAAGTATGAATACGACAACTCAGAAAAAGAATTACGCATTGCCTATCGCGGTAATGTTCATGTTGTTTTTTTATGATCTCCTTCGTTACCGGTTTGCAGAATCCGATGGGAGTTATTGTGAAAAACCAGTTCGGCGCAAGCAATGCCATGTCTCAACTTGGAAATCTGGCAAACTTTATCGCCTATGCTTTTATGGGAATCCCGGCTGGATTAATCCTTGAAAGAAAAGGATATAAATTCACTGCCCTGATGGCTGTAGCTATTGGTTTTATTGGAGTGACAATTACCTTCCTTTCAGGAACTGTGGCTAGTTTTGGTGTATATCTGACAGGTGCTTTTATCTCAGGTTTCTCAATGTGTATGCTGAATACCGTGGTCAACCCTATGCTTAACACTTTAGGCGGTGGTGGAAATAAAGGAAACCAGTTGATTCAGTTCGGTGGTGCAATCAACTCCATTGGAGCAACTATCGTTCCCATACTTGTGGGTTACCTGATGGGTGATGTGGCACGGGCTGCTATTAGTGATGCCAATCCTGCATTGTTTCTTGCAATGGGTATTTTGCCTTTGCTTTTATTGTTATTTTGGCAGTTAATATTCCCGAACCACGTTTGGAGATAACACGTAACCAGCCTAAAAAAAAGAAAAAGTAAAAGACAAGCACAGTGCATTGTCGTTCCGTCACTTCGTTCTGGGTATTATCGCAATATTCATATATGTGGGTGTTGAAGTGGGTATTCCCAACATTGCTAACCTTTATATGACAACAGGTGCTGAAGGTGGTGGCCTTGGCATAGCTGCAGGAGTTGCAGGCTCAATTGTTGGGTTATACTGGTTGCTGATGCTTGCCGGTCGTTTAATAGGTGCTTCGGTTGGTGCTAAAGTATCAAGCAAGTCCATGCTTAGCTTTACATCATCATTGGGTATCTTGTTAATATTGACAGCTATCTTTATTCCTGCAGCACTTTCGATTAATTTATTCGGTGCTGTTGTGCCTATTAAAGTTTTCTTCCTTGTTTTAGGCGGTTTGTGCACTTCCATCATGTGGGGAAGCATCTTTAACCTTGCTGTGGAAGGATTGGGTAAATATACTGAAATGGCATCCGGAATATTCATGGTAATGGTTTGCGGTGGTGGAATACTTCCATATCTGCAGGGATTAATTTCCGATAAAGCTGGCTTCCTCAGTAGTTACTGGCTTGTGATCGCAGGTATGGCATTTTTGTTATATTATGCACTTGCCGGATCAAAAAAATGTTAACAAGAATATTCCTGTAAACCATGAGGAGTAAGACAAAAAGTACTCTTTACAGAACTTATTCTTACGTGATTCATATTTATTAATCAGACAATAATGACAAAAGAACAAATAGTTAAAATTTTTCATGAAAAATTCGGTGCTGAAGCACCTGAGGTATATACCTCCCCGGGGGGGCGTGTAAACCTAATCGGGGGGGAGCATACCGACTATAATGGTAGTTTCGTTTTTCCGGGAGCAATTGACAAAGGGATGATTGCTGCCATCAGGTTTAACGGGGGGGCCGATAAGGTGAAAGCTTATGCAATTGATCTTGACGAAAGTTCCGAATTTGGGCTCAACGAGGAGGATCTCCCTAAAGAGGGGGGGTGGGCGAAGTATATTTTTGGCGTATGCCGTGAGATAATTAAAAGAGGAGGTACAATTAAAGCCTTCGATACAGTATTTTCGGGCGATGTACCACTGGGCGCAGGTATGTCTTCTTCCGCTGCATTGGAAAGCACCTATGCTTTTGCGCTGAATGATATGCTTAAACTGGGTATCGACAAGTTCGAACTGGCCCGTGTGGGACAGAGTACCGAGCACAACTATGTAGGAGTAAAATGCGGTATCATGGATCAGTTTGCCTCTCTATTCGGAAAGGAAGGACATCTGATACGCCTCGATACAAAAACAATGGAATATGAATACTTCCCATTCGATCCCCCCAGGGTTATAAGCTGGTACTGCTTGATACGGTGGTAAAGCATGAGTTGGCATCATCAGCATATAATAAACGTCGCGAATCGTGTGAACACGCAGCAAGAACCATTGCTAAACGCCATCCTGAAGTGGAATTTTTGCGTGATGCAACAATGGAGATGCTCCTGGAGGTGAAGAATGAGATCTCAGAAGAGGACTTTATGCGTGCACAATATGTTATTGAGGAGACTCAACGCGTAAGAGATGTGAGCGATGCCCTTGAACGGGGCGACTATAAAACCGTGGGTGAGAAATGTATGAGACTCATCATGGTATGAGCAAGTTGTACGAAGTGAGTTGCGATGAGCTCGATTTTTTTTGAACGATATTGCACGTGAACATGGGGGTTACCGGTTCACGTGTTATGGGTGGAGGGTTTGGAGGTTGTACCATCAACCTTGTTAAAGATGAGTTACATGACAGTTTTGTAGCCGATGCCAAAGAAAAATTTAAGGCGCGCTTTGGCCATGAGCCGAAGGTGTACGACGTGGTAATAAGCGACGGTGCACGCAAACTTTAAGCTCTGTAAACACAAACCATGATAGAGAAGTAGGGATACGACAGTATCCCTCTTCTGTGTT